>SDBU01003086.1_pt1 | contig 21457 bp, 22 predicted proteins | sample 2277071 | NCBI WGS metagenome assembly SDBU01 (sample SAMN10397929, study PRJNA504765) | marine sediment metagenome | isolation source: marine sediment core GS08_GC12, 126 cmbsf | place: Arctic Ocean: Gakkel Ridge, Loki's castle | collected 2008
CTCCAGCGTTCATCCTTTCTGTGATGGTTGGCAGCGCGATGGGTTTTACCAACGGTCTCGCCTCAAAGCACTCATCTCCCCAGGCTTTGCTCATCTCACCAATGGCGAACCGACGGCGGATGGCCACAGGTTTCTTGCTTCCATCCTCATAAAGAAGCTCATAATCCGCCACCTTATCACCCAGAAGTATGCGACCGCGTGAGGGTCGGGTTATTCCATCCTCATCCGGTTCAGCCGATTTGCCGACGGCGGTGTGGATAAAAACTAGATAACGGCACGTAATAGGCTCATCGAAATTGAGCGTCGCTTCGTCGCCCTTGAGGAATACGATGTTGTTTCCCTCGGCCTCTCCAAGATGGAAAGGAATACCGCGAGCAACGTTTTCACCGGTAAGCGCCAGATCTCTCCCCGCCAATCTCTCATCATTCAGATCATCTGCGGAAAAGCTGGCTCCGTTCCTGTTGTAGATGCCGGACAGGCTGATAGGTGTGAATTCAAGTGATGGCTTACTGTCAATAATTGTTGGCATAATCACTTTCCCCCTGGGATTATACGGACTAATTGACTAAAGAACTAACATAGTAAGTAGTTGACCAAATAAGTTTCCCAGATTATGTGTTCGATCCCGACTTATGAATCTTCATTAGTCGGGATCTGGAGACAGTCTGTGCGAATCCAGAAAAATAATCTGCCCAGGTACTTATTATACTCGCCGGCGGTTATCCTGTCCATAATTATGTTCGAAGCAACTCACCTGACTGTACCAAAATTTTATGCTTGGGCCATATTGTGGACAAAGCTTTGTCAATGCTGTTCATTGCATATATATCAAACCGATAGGTTTATTATCAAAGTTTGCTTGACTAATTCCATTTGGAGATTTACAATATGGTAAAGCCTGTTATAGATTCCACCGGATACCTGTGTTACTTAACTCGACGGCCCGGAAGGCAAGCAGGCTGTAGAGAGAACAGAAAGGAACATAAAAATGCTGAAAATAAGTGAAAACGCTCGTCATCTGGTGTATGAGGATGGAACTCCCTTTTTCTATCTAGCGGATACAGCGTGGGCATCGTTCGGGAACGTCCCGCTGGAACTATGGGAACCGTATTTGCGGTATCGGAAGATGCAGGGCTTTAACGCACTGCAGATCAGCATCCTGCCAATTATTCACGATCGGAGCGTCGGTCCCGGACTGATTGAGCCGTTCGCCAGGAAGGATAACGACGCTTATGATTTTTCACAGCGGAATGAGGCTTATTTTGCCAAAGCAGAAAAGATGGTGCAGATGGCCGTGGACTATGGCTTCATCCCTGTGCTGGGGGTATTATGGCTCTGCTACGCCATACAGCGAAATGATCCCAATCTCAACCGGATGAGTCTGGATGAAGTCCGTGAATTTGCCACATTTGCGGCCAGGCGCTTTGCGAAATTCGACCCTATATTCTTCATCAGCGGCGATACGCCTCAACATGATGACGAAGAAATCGACCGCTATCGCATTGCCCTGGAAGCCACAAGAGCAGTTTGCCCGAATGCGCTTTATACAATGCACATCGCTGGAGGAAGGGTACTGCATGAACGCCTGATCGACGGCATCGACTTCTACATGTACCAGTCTGGACATGGAGCGAACAGGCAGCAGTCGGCCCAGGGTCTGGCAAAGCAGTTCCAGGAACTTCCACTCAAGCCAGTCGTAAACGGAGAGCCTTGTTACGAAGGACATGGACGCATGGGAACTGAAGACAGGAACAAATTCTCAGCGTTTGACGTAAGACGAGCAACGTGGCAAAGCCTGCTTGCCGGCGCGAGTATGGGGATCACCTATGGCGCTCAGGGCATCTGGTCTGGCCAGGTCAAGGGGATGCGCCTCATGGCGGAGAAGCGGAAATTTGAGGCATACGACTGGGAATTTGCCTATCAACTCGAGGGATCGTGGGATGTGGGTTTCGCGAAGTGGGTTTTTGAAAACTTTAAACTGGCGGACGTCGAGCCGATTGATCTAGTCAAGAGCGAGGACAGTGAGATTGTAGCGGCGGCCGACGCTGCTCGCGCAAAGATTGTGGCCTACGCTCCTTATACCACCTCGATTGAGTTCGACATTGATCTTTCAGAATACACCTGTTCCTGCATCAACCTTAACGACCGTCGTATTTGGACGCCGCCGATCCGAACGGGAGGCACGTCCCTGGTTGAGCTTCCGCAATTCAATCATGATATGCTCTTTCTTGCCATCAAGAAATAGGGGCACTGTTACGAAAATAGACAACAATTGTGGAGTAGCCAGCTTTAGCTTGCGTTCCTATGATACAGACTGAAGCCTGCTACTCCAGTCTTATTCAATCTTCTGGCGCATTGCTGGAATCTGGAGCCTGCCAGGAGACGGGAAGCTGAAAATGCGGATACTGCCAGATGTTGAATGCACTCGCTCCCTGTTTGCCGAAGAAATACTCATCAGCAAAGTCCAGTAAGGCTGTCCAGTCCTCTTCCCTCTGAGCGTGTTTGCCTGGGCGCCAGTGGATACGACACCATTCCTCCGCTCCCCAGAATTTGTAGATCTCCTGCCCTACTCGTATACCCACCTCTGGGGCAGGTACAGTCTCTCTCGCTCCCCAATATCATGATACCAGGGGCAGGTTTTCTCATGTCAATCCACTATTATTTGGAGCAACAGATCCCCCAATAAACACAACTTACATTGGCTTAAGGCCCTCTAATCTGCCCGTCATAGAAAACAGACATTGTATATCAAAATGGGCAGGTTTGGGGATAATCTGTTGGCGCAAGTTGTGTCTCTTATCAGGCTTTATATACCAAACGACAGTATATCAGCGTGAGAAAACCTGCCTCTACAAAACCATCGTCATTTAGCAATTTGTAGGGGAGCACCCGCGTGTGCTCCTGATATTAGTGACTCTGGCCACCGGGCGGACATACGGGGTCCGCCCCTGCAAAGCTACCAGGACTTAGCGATTGAACCACTAAGTTGTCAGTGCTCTGGCTATTCTACACACCTGGCTTGCATGGCATTCATAGAGCCAAAATTCTTCGCAGATCTCTGTGCTACTACGTCTAAAAATGCCCTCGCCGCCGCTTTTTTGCTTTTTTATGTATAGGATTTGAGTAATTGGGTTTAATCATATTTAGGTGGGCAAATCCAGGTTAATACCACTGGGGGGAATTAGCTATTAACGATGACCTCACGATAGAGCGCAACATGTCACTAAGAGGTAGCGAGGTGCATTTAATGGATAAATCGTATCAGGCTGTAGGTCTTATGATGTTAGCCATCGGTAAAGCGATAAATGGCGCTGCATCCCATCAAGATCTCTCCAGAAAGATTGTAGAAGGCGTAATGATGGCTCTGGAGCAGCTGAATGATGGACCAGTTCCGCATATACCGAACAGTGGATCATTTAAGAAGCGACTGGTCAGAAACATTCTCAGGGATGTACAGCGTGAGGCACAGACCACTTCACCAAAGAGTGGAGGCTTATCCAATATCGAGGCTATGGTGAACCTCGCGCGCAGATTATCTGACGACGACGATGGTGACGATGACGACGGTGGCGATGATTCCAAATCCCTATTCCCGAATCTCAAATACGCTATGCCTAAGTATAACAATGTTGACTCCATAGTCAAGCATAATGGGAACGGTGATGGAGGAGAGGACGCGGTCAGAGTTACTATCATGAATTTCAATGACTAGAGAGGAGGGAATTTGATGGAAAATGCAAACGAACTGGAATCCATTCATGGTGTAGGGCATATCACAGCAGACAGGCTACGGCAGGCAGGATATGACTCATTTGAGAAGCTCGCGGCGGCATCGCCAGAAGAACTCAATGAGAGCATAGGCATCAATACGACTAGCGCAGCGAATATTGTCCAAGCTGCAGCCGAGATATTGGAAGAAGCAGCGCCGGAGTTACCAGAGGAGCCTGAGCCATCGCAAGAAGAAGCCGCGCCAGAAGAGGAGCCTGCTTACGAGGAATCGGTAGAGACGTCCACAGCGGAACCAGTGGAGGCGTCCACAACGGAACCGGTAGAGATGCCCACAGTGGAACCGGTGGAGACGCCCACAGCGGAACAGGTAGAGGTGCCCACAGCGGAGGAGATACCCACAAGCTCTGACCCGATGGAAAACATCGTTGCGCAGATGGCCAACGAGACAGCAACGTATGCTCTCACAGAGATCGCTGGGGAGATTGCGGCCGCTGTACGAGATTTACCAGATATAGGTGAGAGATTCTTTGAGGAGGTGATGAATAATCCCGATTTAAAGACCTTAGTCGTCTCCAGAACAGCGGAGAGACTGGCAGATGCCATAGTAGACTAACCGGAGTAAATGACAGAGTATTATCAAAACTGGGAGGTGTTATAAATGGGTATGGTAGCAGAGGCTGACGTTCGCACGCTTCTTCAAGATCAGGAGTTCATAGACGATGTCGTGTCGAAAGTCATTGCTGATCCGAAGGTTCTCGATGAACTGGCCGAGGATATCGCTGATGAGTTGGAGGATATCCTGGAAGACGATCCCACCTTCAAACAGAAAGTGATCGAGGCGGCTATGGCGAGCCCGGAGTTCAAACAGCGCGTCGTAACCGAATTGATCAGGGAGATGTCGGACTGACGCCAGGGTTCATTGCAGCCTCGGAATATTAGGGGCTGATAAGCCAGGTATTGCATAAGAAGTGATGCCTGGACTCTTATCGCCCCTAATTTACTTTTTGCGCTAAAGTTTCCAATCTAAACTGCCGATATAGTGATTATAGGCTCTTTACGAAAATCGCAAATCCAAAATCAAGGCCCGTATATTCACCTGACTTTCTCCAAACAGATCATCAAGTTTGGGATAGAAATGACCAGGATTAGCATCAGGAAAAACCAGGTACCGTTAGTCCAGAATCGACCACTGGTTTACGCTATTCATGGGGGGTAGACATTATGACGTGCTATATGAAGGAAGAAGTAATCGACACCGTACAACTGAAGATTTCGTGTAAACCGGATTACATCGTCGCCGCTCGACTGACGGCATCGGCTGTTGCCACTCGGGCCGGCTTTGACTACGAGGCGGTAGAGGGCCTGAAACATGCTGTTGGCGAAGCGTGCATCATGATCATCCAGTATGCACACATGTATCCGGAAAACGGGGCAGAACTCACCTTGCAGTGTTCTGTCTATCCATCGAAACTCACTATATCTGTGGACTATGGGACCGTCGATCAGACCGCGCCGCAATATACCAGATCTCATTGGGATGTAATGGATGTAAGCTTGACCATTATTCGCGAGCTTATGGATGAGGCTGATGTTGACATCCATCCATCACAGGGTGTACGGATCTGCATGACGAAGCATCTGAGGTAGCCAATGATTCAGAAGACCGAAGAACGTGAAAATTCCGCTGTGGGTTATGCTGTATATGAGAATACCCAGGATAGTGATATTGGTCGACTATTCAGGCAATACTGGGAAACCGATGACCTGCAATACCGGGAACAGATAATCATAAGACATCAGCCATTAGTCAGGCGCATCGCCCAGATGTATGCCAGGGGCGGCATAGCTATTGAGAGCCTGGTCTCTGCCTGAAATATTGTGCTTATCAAAGCCACGGACCGCTATCGCATGAGGGATGGAGCCAATTCTCTACATACGCGTATGCCATCATATCGGGGGAGATAAGGCATTATATTCGGGATATAGGATGGAAAATCAAGGTTCCCCGACGACTAAAACAACTCTGGTTTCACGTCAATGATACGGTAGACAGATTGAGTCGGGATCTGATGCGTGCGCCTACCATCCCGGAGATCGCAGAGGAACTGAAATAACCGAGGTGGATGTTCACGAAGCAATGGAAGTTGGCCACGCGTATCGCCCAATGCCGATCAGCATTCCAATGTCTTCCGGCAATGAGGAGCAGTACATGCTGCTGGAAGACACGCTCGGATCTGAAGATACGAATATCAAATACGTTGAAGATCGGATAGACATTGAGGAAGCAATAGGTACTCTAAACGAGCGTGAGCAGAAGATCGTCAGGGATAGATATTACCTGAATCTGTCACAAACAGATATCGCCATGCAGCTAGGAATGTCACAAGCCCATGTATCTCGTCTATTAAGTCATGCATTAGAAGAGTTGGAAGTGGTACTCAGATCATGAATAAATATCAGCCCCGATAAAGTAGCAATGGTCTCCGAGGGAGAGTAACAATGGATTTGAAGATTGGTACAGAAGATGCTCTTGGCAATGTCATTATCCTTACGCCTATTGGCGAAGTTGACATCTATACATCACCTATGCTGAAGAAGAAGATCGATAGCCTGATAGAGCACAGCAAGCGTCGAATACTGATAGATCTATCACAACTGGAGTATATCGACAGCGCAGGGATCGGTATCATAAAATCGAGTTTGGATCAGATACATTCCTGCAATGGCGATATTCGGCTTCTCTTCCCCACAATATTGGTCAAACGGATGCTGGAATTGACCAACGTAGATAAAATAGCGAAGATCTATGATAGCAAAAGCGATGCCCTGGAAGATTGGACAAATAGCAGTGGAAAAACGGTTTCATCCGTTCCAGAAGACGGTGGGTACTCACTATCCCTGAATTCATAAATGCTATTTAGCTACAGCATTGGCCTGTATCTTGTAGGACGTGTGAAAGCTTTGCAGAGTTCAGAACTGTGGTTGAGGCTTCTGGCAAACGTGGAATACCAGTTCTGAACTCAAAACGCAAGCTATCTACAGTTGGTAGACCAGTTGGTCACCCAAACATCCCCCCATTCAGAACCCATCGTGCCCAATTCGGGCAATAGGTTCAGGATAAGACGATTCACTCAGTTTGAAAAGCCGCTCAATGGCGTTGAGTTTCAGCGAGGAATACTTAGTATTACTTTGTCATTTAGCCGGAAGCGCTGTATCTATTGGGGTCTAAACGCTTCGTCGAAATCGTCAAAACCGTCGAAAACGTCAAAGTCGTGCCTTGATCTGAACGTTTTCGACGATTTCAACGACTTTGACGTTTTCGACGACTACACAGGACACTTTTGGCTGAATGACAAAGTAGTATCCGACATTGAGCAGATCCTATGCTGATGAAATGTAATATATCTGAGATACCCTTTTCCCGAAAAGCTGTAGGATCTTTCCCCTGAGTTCCGTTATGCCATCCATAACACTGGTAACCTGTCCATCAACATCCAAAGACACCTGATGAATTCCCTCCAATAACTGAAAGATCCAGCGAAGTGTGGGTCGAGATGTAGGCTGGTTTATCTGGTTAGGGATAGTCTCTCCCGTGCTTTCCAGCCGTTTCCGCATCCGACGTTGAGCCACTGAATATACCAGTAACGCCAGTGTTGTTTATGGCATAATAGGAAATGATAGAAATACAGAGAACGGCGGCGTAAAAATGCAGAGGTAGGAACAGGCAGAAAAATCACTTGTTAGCGGAACCATGTTACCCTATTCTCCTATTAGTTTTCATATGTATACCATGTATATCAAGTGGAAAACTAATAGGAGGCAAGAAAAGGATGCTGGCAATGGCAGAGATCAAATACATCAAACATCTTAGAGAGAAAGAGGGCAAGAGTATCCAGGCGATATCAGATATTCTGGACATCGATTGGAGGACATCCAAGAAATATGCGGATTGTGCGGACTTTAACCTGGCGCTTCCCCAGAAACGAAAGCGATCAAGACCAGTGATGGGAGCGTATGAAACCATTGTGGATGCCTGGCTGTTGGCGGATAGGAAGCTTCCGCGAAAACAGCGACATACGGCAAAACGTATCTATGACAGGTTGAACCAGAAGTATGACTTTAAGGGCGGTGAACGCACGGTCCGAGAGTATGTGTCCCTCAGGAAACAGCAGTTGGGACAAGAAGATGAAGCCTTCGCTGGAATGACAGTTAAACATGCTGCAATGTTATTACCCGATTAATTACTGAAACTTCATTAGCTTGCGTTCATACGACGCAGGCTGAAGCCTGCTACTCCGTGTCCTATTTTCATCATCGTATGTGAGCCTAAGCTCATGACATCTACTTACTTCACAATGGGACACGGGAATTCGCCTGGGAGATATTTCACTGGAACCCCCGGAAATTGCTGTTCAATGTAATCTGCCATAGCCATCATGCCCGGCAGTTCTGCGGTGGCATGATTCACGATAAGCATAGGAATACCCAGATCGAGAGACCACAGGCCGCCGCTGGTGGTGGATATGCCGTCATCCGTAGCCAGAACGATGTCCGCGCCAAGTTCCAACATCTGCGGCAGCCGCGTTATTGCTCCTGTGCCAACCGCCATGCGATGAACTCTGGCCCCGCGGTCACCGACTATATGCACCACTTCCTGACCCAGTGGCTTCACCTCTTCCAGAACCAGGCGCGCCGCGTCTTCCACCGTACAATCACCTATCAAACATATCTTGTGGAAGGATTCCGTTGGCCGGGGTTCCGTGGGAAATCCAAGAAAATCAGCCCATGCGTCGGGTATGCCTACCTCCGGCATGCGATCCCACGTATCATGACACCGCATGAGCGTTATGCCTAACTCGTCTATCAGTTGACGCTTCTCTGCGTGTTGTCGATCTCCGCTTGTGGTTCCCTGATACGAGGGGTAAAACGCCCCTTCGTGGGCGAGCACGAAATTGAGTCCCAGCGAAGCTGCCTCGCGCAGGCGGGCATTCGTCGCCAGCCAGGTAGTGGCAATACCCCGCACTTCGGCTTCGGGATCGCCGGCCATGAATTGATCTACTGTCTTTTCCCAATTAACCCAACCTGCCACCTGCATACAATGATCACGAAAATCCTTTGCTCTCATAGCTGCACCTCAAATTTCTGTCTGGTGAAATAGGTTTTGGGCCGGTACAAGCTCCATCAGATGCTTGTCTGAACTCCAGAAAAGCTGGATACCGGCCTTCTGAACGCCGGAGATTCTGACTATATGCTCATTGTGAATCTTCCGCGCCTCTTCTCCGCTGTAGACGATCGTCAGTCTTACCAGCCCTTTTTTCAATGGTATGGGTTCGGAAAAATCAACCCGGTGTGTCCCCATACCCGCCTGTTGGACGTATTGCAGTTTTTCATCATTACGCGGTGAGATGATCTCCACCCCATCAACGGTGACTGTCGCCCGATTTGTGACCTCGGTCTTGGCGTAGAAACGGTAGTTGCCATCAGCGGGTACGTACAGTTTCGCCGTGATCTGAAGACGGAATGGTCCTTGAGCGTCTTCCGGGAATATATCTGGTTTATGCCAGTATTCATCGCCATACCAGATTTTGGGGAAGTTCGCCTGGAATTTCATGCCAATGTCTATCGTCTCAAACGTTTTCTTAGTGGCCGGTTCCGTCTGATCAGGTTCACTGAAATATTCGACTAAAACGCCAGGCTGTGCTCCTGAAATGGTCTGCTCCACTCGATCATCGTCTTCCAGTTCGCCCATATCAGAGAGTATCCATCCAGCGGCTCGTCGGGCATCCGCGTTCTCATTCTGCAAGCCTTTTTTGAGAACGGCGATAACCTCATCTCGATTCAGCCGTTTTAGCTTGCCGCCGTCTTTGAGATCTGCCAGAACTCGGTCGCCGTTGCAGAGATGAAATTCATCCAGCCCTCGATCTCGCCACCATGCCGACTTCTGGCGATAGAGTTCCGCTTGAGCCGGGTCTCCGAATATCCGCTCCATTTCGTCGGCGACGGCGGCGTAGTAGCGACTGCATACGTTGATAGCGTAACGTCCAGCGAGTTCTCGGCGAAATGCCGCATGATAGAACAGCCCGGCTCGCTCCAGTATCCACGCTTTTAGTGAGAACGAGAAATCGCCACCGAACCCATTATTAGGGTCCATGAGACCTTCTATATAAATACGCACCCGGTCTTCCAGACGCGCCCGCTGTGCCGCTGAGAAATTGCCTTTCTCCACATTCCGTGAAGCTCCATCACGGTTGAAGGGGAAAAGATATGCTCGCATAGTATCCCACCGCTCTTCGTGGTCGGCGTTGCGCCAGCCTTCTTCGCCGAAGGCTTCAGCGTACTGCTGGTATATCTCGTCAACCTGCTCGTCGTAGACCGTTCCTATCCAGAGTTGCAGCATCGCAGTATAAAAATCCAGCGCGGCGCGGTAGTAGAAAGCCGCTTCCTCATGCTGCCCTTGCTTTTCCATACGCGGCCCCATCTGCCTCACGCCCCAATTCGCCCGCACAGCGTAGACAGTGGGTATTGATGAAAGCAGCAGGGAAACTACGAAGATCAGAAGGATGCCAACCTTACAAGCTGGTATATTCGAGTTCATTTCTATCCCTCCCTGGAGTCAGTATCATCGGTTCCCAGCGCTTCATCCTTCGCTGCTTTCAGTTTGTCATATTCCTTGAGCATCAGCATTGCCGCCTGCCGGAGTCCTTCGTCTGGGTGATTCCCCATATCTTCCAGTACCCAGCGTCCCTCCAATCCGAGACGCATGACCTTATCCCGGTACAGGCGGATGAGAGCGAGCGTGTCCCTGCGGAAGAACTGAAAGAGCATTTTCACATGGCTCTCCAGCCCCGGCGTTCGACGCACTGCATTCCAGAAGGCGGCTTCTTGTTTGAGTTCACTGAGATCTTGCCTATAGGCCTCGGTGAGTGCGCGTCCGGCTCTGCCACCGTGTTTTTTTATGAGCATTTTCACCAGAATCGGAATACCATCTACACTGCCGATCTCCCGCAGTGCATGTGCGTGTACAGCCCATGCGTACCAAGTATTCGTGGCTTGCGGCTCGCCTTCGGGATTGAAAGATTTTCCTTGAATGGTAAACAGCCACTTGCCTATGATGGGCACGGCTTCCGCCATACCCATCCCGCCCAGATGACGGCATATCAGCGCCCGGAGATGCACATCAGGCTCCTGCTCCAGAATACGAAGCAGGAGTTGCACTGACCTATCACTTCCAATGCGTGCCAGAATATTGATAGAATATTGACGCGCCGTCGCGAAGCCCGGGGATGTAGCCAGAGGCTCCAGAGCACTCACAGCAGCGTCTCCCATCTCCGCTAACTGCTCCTCAGCCAAAAACCGGGCGACGGCGTCCTGCCCAGCAAGGGCGCTGACAAGTTCTGAGATGGAATCCGTCCCTTCCGCTGCGCCACTTGCCGCACGAACCATCTGAAAGCATAGAATAACGGCCATCCCCGCAATGTATGTCTTCCAGTTGCGAATTGCTATCATGTTGGTTCTCCATTTTCCAGTTACGGACGGAGCTTGCTAAGTAGAACATGCTGCCAGCTTGTTTCTAAGGCCCAACTAGCATTTCCAAACGAGCAAGCTGCACGTTCTACTGTGGCGATCGAGAAACTTGTGATCCTCAGAATTCTTTTCCCATATCTGACACGTAATCCCTGCCCTCTGGCTCTTCCTCTGGTAGCCCTACATGCTCCCAGAAATCTGTTCCCTCAAAGGCCTTACGACGGATGTCTGGTACGGTCAGCGGCTGACCGCCAAGTTCGGCTGATCTGGCGGCTATAATCCCCGGCAGCGTAAAATCACTCATCCGATACATATCAATTGGTACAGTTTTTCCCTCAAGGATCGCCTTTGTGAAATAGTAGGCGGTTTTGATGTCCGTGCCGCCGTGCCCTGAGCTTTTATCGTCATCGCGCGCTGCGCTTCCGATGTCCACGCGTTCCCAGCCCTCTCGCTCACCGCGATCGCGGTCGAACCGCCGGCAAAATCCCTCGTGGCTGTACCATTCCGTGCTTCCGAGAGTGCCAAATATGCGGTAATTGTGAGCGCCGGGCCGGCGAGTGTTAAGGGTGACGAGGATCCTGATGAGGGCGCCCTTTGCAGTATGGAATAGCGCGATCTGTCCGTCGGCTCTCAGTGGAGCCTCAACCTGCCACCACGGGCCGTCTTTGCAGGTCACAGAGATCACTCTATCGTTCAGCACGTTGAGCAGTGGCCCCAGGTCGTGCGTCAGGTATTGGATCGGCGGCTGGTCAGACCGCCAGGTGGGAACAACGTCGTTGCGCCCCTCAGCCCTGGCTTTAGTCGGAGAGAGCGACGAGCCATCCGGAGCTAACATAGTATGCGGCAGATAGTGAAGATACTCACCGTCCGCAATGGAAATAGCGCCGAAGCGGTCCTCCAGTATCCACTTGCGCCAGTAACGGAGGAAATCCAGAAAACATGAGTTCTCCGCCAGCATGTATTGTCTATCTGTGCGCTCGGCAGTTGCCACTATATGAACGATCTCCTCCTGCGTGAAAGCCCCGGGCACCTCCGACATCACGTGGCATCCGGCCTCCATCGCCTGTATGGAATGCTCCGCCTGGAGCCTACCGTTAGTGGCAATGGCGATGGCGTCAGGCTTCAGATCCAGCAGTTCCTCAAACTCATTGACTATTTTCACCGGCCGGTCGCCGATAAACTCCTTCGCGCGTTCTCGCGGAGCTTCGGCGCGGTCGGCACAGGCTACAACCTCAGCGTCCTCCACGTTCAGAAAATTCCGCAGGTGTGTCATCCCACGCCGCAATCCCAGAACTCCTACCTTAAGTTTCTGCTGACCAGAACCCATAATGTTTATCCTTTCTGATTGGGCTTCCTTTTCGGGAGCTACTACCTGAAATAATGATAGAACAGGTATCAAAGGATGAAGGCATCCAGTATCGGAAACATCCTCACGCTCCTATGGTAACACTCTGGATTTCCTGTGTCAAGTGTTGGAATTCTACTCGCTGGCGAAACGCCAGGAACAAGCCGGCGGCATGTTCTACTCAAGAAGTATCAATACGCCCCCGTTCTGATAGGAAACTGCTTTTCCACGTCGAACCATCGGGACAGAAGTTCATCCCTCATCAATTGTAACGCTTCTTGATAATCCTCCGTATTCACCACATTATTGATCTCATGTGGGTCATTCTCCAGATCGAATAGAAGCTCTCTGCCGGCGTCGTTGCGGCAGTATTTGAAGTCCAGTGTTCTGACTGTTTTCCATGAACCTCTAAAAGGATTTTTGCTTTCCATAAAGATGGAGTTTCTCGGTTCATGAGGTTCAGATTGAAGAGCTGCCCTTAGAGACCGGCCCTGAACTATCCGGGGTGTTTGAACTCCGCAGTAGTCTAGGATCGTGGGGCATATATCGACCTGCTCTATGAGAGAATCTGTTTTCATGTTTGGCTCAATCATGCCGGGATAACTGATAATGCAGGGAACGTGGATGCAGCTATCAAATCCCGGAGCGCCTTTGCCGGTAAGCCCGTGATCCCCCAGGTGCTCACCGTGATCCGCGGTGAAGATGACCAGAGTTTTGTCCTTCAGCCCCTCGTCCTCAAGAGTCTTCATGATCCGCCCGATCTGATCGTCTATGTGACTGATCAGCGCGTAGTAATATGCTTTCATCTTGCGGAGTTGATCGGGAGTGGCGTCTTTGGTATGCCCTTTCTCGTCCTCTCCGATGAATGGCAGTGGCATGTCGTCAATGTTATACATATCCACGAACCGTTCCGGCGGGTTGATGGGAGAATGTGGAGCATAAAAGCCAGCGAAGGCAAAGAACCGCTCATCCTTGTGCTCTTTAATATATTCGCACGTTTCAGAAGCCACGAACGCCGTATGCGTCAGATCCTCATCCGACTCCCACAGATAGGGATTGATGGCTCCCCGGGACGGTTTCCCGTTAGGAGGATCGGCAGCCGCCGGCGGCAAGGCGCAGCGACAGTTGTAAACCTGATCTGGCGCGATGTTTTCAACCCACTTTATGTATGCGTCGTCGTAGCATCCCGGCTCGTCCGAGAGTATGAGCGTGTCAAACCCATAGTCGGGATGCGGGTCTTTGTGGTCTCTGTTGGAGTGATTCTGAAAATGCAGCTTGCCTATATTCGCCGTGTTATAGCCATAAGGCTTGAGCATCCGGTTGATGGTCAGGGTATCCTCCGGCAGGGGGATCCCATTGATGGCAATCCCCAGAGCGGATGGATATTGCCCCGTCATGAGGCTCATCCGGCTGGGCATACAGACAGGATTGTTGACGAAGCAGTTTGTGAGCATAGCCCCTTCAGCGGCGAGCTTGTCAAGGTTGGGCGTGTGCATGAGTTCGTTTCCCATGCAGCGCAGAGTATCCCACCGCTGCTGATCCGTGTGAAGTATCAATACATTGGGTCGATCCAGAGATCTCATGAAGTCCTCCATGTTCATCACGCGTTATTTTCGATCTTACGGAACAAATCGCCGAATATGGCATCGCGCCGGGCATCGGTGGCAACACGGGTAAAGTGACGCGTCGGATTAAAACTCCATGTGCATTCGCTGGTCAGTATAGGGCTGGGGCAGATGTGGGACGGCATCCATTCGGGATTCACCAACCATGCTATAGTGGAAATATCCCATATCACTTTGGACCAAGCATAGTGATCGCGATGGTAACCCACGAATATCTCGTGGAGATAATCGCCAATCGCGCCGCGTCCCTTGACGTAGCGTTCCACCTCGGAAACGGTAGTGCGAATATGTTCAGCGACGTTTTTACAGGGGATATGCACCAACGGCACCCCGCTGTTGAAGATGATTTGCGAAGCAGGAATGTCCTGACGGAGATTGAACTCACGAGCGGTGGGCCAGTAGTAAGGCTGCCCGCCAAGCCAGACCACGACTATGCGCTCGACGATCTTCGGCTCTATCAGAATGGCAGAGGCGATGTTGGTGATAGCGCCGATGGGTACAACATAGAGAATGTCGTCGCGATCCGCCATAGCAAGTTTTATCAGATTGTCAGTTGCCTCACTTTCTACAGGCGTATCCGACGCTGGAAGGTATGTGTCTGACCCTCGGAAAACGAAACCCTCATGAGGATACTCCAGTCGTTCCAGAAGCCTGAAAATCTCCTCGTAGCTCTTCTCCATGCCATCGCCAGGGCCGTCGGAACGGCTATTGTGGAACGGAGCCGCGTGTATAGCTTCGACTTTGATCGACTCCGAAAGCAGTGAATATACCACAGCGAACTGATCATCAATTTCGTTGTAGGTATCCGTGTCCAGAACTATGGAAATTTCGCCCGCAGGTGGCGCAAGTCGCTTCAACATGACATCGGATGGTATTTCTGGAAATTGGCTCATAATGTATTCGGCGGATACGATATAACCGCCATATCTCCTCTCTAAATTGGCAACGAGTCGGTGACTATCCGTCACTACCAGCTTCTTCCAGTAATTCGTCCAGCGTACCTAGTTCTTGCGCATCGTTCAAATGTATCGTCACTGCCTCTATGACATTCTTATATGCCTCTTCTATCGTATGCCCACAACTCGCTATGCTAAATTCGATACACATAGCAGTGTACATCTCTTTCTCTTTCTTAATGTATGTGTTGCATACAATTCGCATTATAACAACCTCCTCTCTTGCCATCTTTTACTATGCCTGCTGCTCAAGAGTCCTCACCCAATCTCTAGCTCTTTGCGTCCGTGCGAGTACGGCTTTATACAGCCCATTGGCAGTTTCCTTGAGCGTGCGCTGGGAGTTGGTATAGACGTTCTGACGCGCCGCTTCGTCCACCTGTTCTATCCACTCAGGCCGCAAAGCTCCCACCCCTGACAGAGCGCCTGCCAATCCGCCAGCCACCGCCGCGAGGCAGTCTGTGTCGCGACCGAAGTTTACAGCGCCTATTATGGCATCGCTGGCATTGCCCCCTGTAACTTTAAATACCGCAAACGCTTTTGTTACCACTTCGTTGGCCCATGAGTATGCGTATGCTATGCCTCTGCCGCTGTAGATCTTGTAGAACTCGTCCCGCATCGTTAAAGCGTCAGAGAACTGCTCCGCTATCTTTAGCCCGCGGGTTAGCTCACCCCGGATGCGGTCATGAGCCGCTTTTAGAGCAACGTCGATAACGGAGTCAACGGTAGCACCAGGGCATAGAGCGTGCGCGATACTTGCCGCGACAACCGAAGCCCACTTTAGCCCGTCGCCTACCTGAGTGTTGTAGAGCAATCCTACATCATACATATCTCTGATGGCTGCGTCAGGATCGCACGCGTTTATGATTCCTATCCCATGACACGATCGCGACACCGTCACCAGTCCATCCCAGGGGCAATATCTACCGATATGCTGCGCAGGTATCCCGGCGCGCGCCATAGCCAGCAGCGTTTTTTCAAAGGCCTCGGAGACCATACCGTCCGACTCAGGCTTTATGTCCCGCAGCCAGATCTTCGCCACGTCCTCCGCTACAATCCGATCCTGCTTTTCGATAATGGCAGTGAGCATGAGCTTTTGACGCTCGATACCATCTTCCGTAGTCCCTGGCGGACGCTTCCAGCCGTTGCCGTAGTGCTCGTATGGCAGGAGCTTGTCCAGTACGCCGTGCCTCTCGGAGATTCGATCCTTATCCCAGCCTTCCACTGGCGCGCCCATAGATGAGCCGATATGAGACGCGGCGATACAGCCATAAATTTTGTCGTGTAGTGTCGCCATATCTACCTTCCTTCTATGAAAATTTCAATTGGGGATACGTGAACGATTTTCCTTCATTATCTTTGGCTATCTGGACCATTTCTCTGGTCAGATGAGCGCCTTCGAGTTCCACTATCCCCACTTCGCAGAGGACGTAGCATATACAGCCTTCCTCCATGTGGCCGCCGAACCCCCCGGCGACGGTGGATGCTGTGAAATGGATGTGGGGCTTACCGTCCACTATCATCCCGTTCATGCCCATTATTTCGATGCCACCCTCCCACTCGTGGTAGTTGTTTTCTGGAGGCCATTGGTTGTGAGATACCCAGTGTATACTGACCTTCGCCAGTGTACCATATCCCATGATCACCATTCCCTGTTTTATATCTTTTTCCTTGATGAAGTTTTTCAGAGATATTAGTACATCCTCCCCTGGATCGATTCTGACGACCCAGAGTTTTTTGCCCTCAAAGAGATGTCCATCCATATCAATATCCTTTCCTGAGTTTCTAAAAAATTGCTATTCTGTCCGCCAAACGCCAGAATAGCACATAATCATTGTTTCGTCAAGACTGACCGAACTTGAATCAGGGTCATTTAGTTTTACTGTGGAGCGCCGGTTGAGTAGGGCGTAGCCCGTATCGAAACTAAGCGGATGCAAGCAGCAACCCCTTCACTTGGTTTCGATACGGGCTACGCCCTACTCAACCGGCGTTCACTTTATTCGCAAATACACAAAACTAAATGGCCCCGGAGCTTGAATGCTCACGGAGCATTCTGATATGCTTGAGCTTGTTGTGGAGATTTCGTGGTAGGGAAACTATATGACACCCATCGCCTGCCGCGCCAGAAATATCGCGCCCATAGCCGGCTCAAATCTTGGTGGGATGATCTGCGCGTGGGGAGTTGTGGATCTTATGTATTCGGAGAAGGGCTTTAGCAGAGATTCCCCCGCCTTGAAAACGCTTCCAGATATGGCTACCTGAAAGGCTTCGTTCTGCATGTTCAAGACCTTTATCACAGCACTAGCGGTCAGAGCCAGTTCTTCAGCCGCATCTCCCAATATCGTCGCGGCGGCTTCATCACCATTTTTCGCAGCCTGGCTCACTAGCGGAGCGAAAGACGCTATCTCCTTCGGTGACGTTTGCTGGTCGTATATTCTCTTCACTATATCTGTGAAGTCATCCAGCCCCAGATGCTCCATCAGTCTGTTTGTCAATATCGTCTCTGGCCCGCGTCCATCGTAGGCTTTGCATATCGCTACCAGGGCGCGGCGGCCGATATAATACGCGCTTCCTTCGTCGCCAAGTATACTGCCCCACCCACCGGCTCGCCTCTTTTCGCCTGCTGAGTTCATTCCAAAGGCCATCGCCCCGGTGCCAGCAAGTACCACAATTCCCGGCTGACAGGCTAACGCCCCGGCCAGGGCTATAGCGGCGTCGTGCTCAAGTATGATTTTTTCAGCCAGGTTTAGTTTCTCTATCAATGGTAGGAGAAGAACGCGATCACTTTCTCGACCGACACCAGCCAGCCCGAGACAGATGACTTTGGCCTCATGAGTCGTTATTCCAGCGGCGGCGATAGCTTCTTCCGATGCTTCTTTTATAGCGGCGATGGCTTGATCCAGTCCAACAGTCTGGTAATTGGACGCGCCTGATACACCCTTTCCCAGGACGTTTCCTTGTAAATCAGCGGCGATCGCTACCGTTTTCGTCCCGCCGCCATCAATCCCCAATAGGAAAGCCACGTCACAAATCTCCGAATCCTGCTCAGAAAATAGCCGCCGGGAGCGCGGACATCTTGTCCGCAAAGAATGTGTCAAGATGTCCGCGCTCCCGGGCAATTCCGCTCCTGCAACGGCGTTTTCATTATTGTGTGTGAGCGAAGTTCATGGGGTCTACTACCACACCGGATCAATTGTAAGCCACACCGGTCCTTGCGGTCATCCGAGACGCGTTTACACCTGAATTAAGGAGCTTTTCAACTGCCACTCAACTCCCTGGATCGCCAATTTCTGAATCTCCCGCCAGGAGCGCAGTTGCCATTGCTGATAGTCCCTTGATTTGATCTGTTTTCTCATGTATTGGGTCTGGTCTTTCATGTGCGTATAGCGAGCGCAATATATCATGTATTCTGATATAACGTACCGGTATCCGGTGGTGTTAAACCCAAAACGCTTCCGCGCAATTTTATGCGCTTCCCCAAGATGCCGCCAGTATATGAGCGCATTTTCCTTCGAGAGAATACGTAATGCAGAGTATACGCTATCACCGCTCGATCGTAGACCACTCATTAATGCAGGTTTCATCACACGAAGCGCCCTCTTCACCCTTGTGAAAAACGCATCCTCGCTGTAGATACCCTCTAGTATTCTCACATAGTTGTATTCCGCCTCTTTTTCGGATATATTCTGGGGAACGAAATTCATGGTGCCGTCAGAATTATTCCCCTTCGATTCTTCCGCGAGGCGTCCCTCTTCTTTCATGCGAGCCCAGAGCTTGGTGTGAGGCAGGGCCTGTAAAAGCCCAACCATTACTGTTGGTGACTGCGTGCTATTGATGAAATCGATAAGATTATCAGCCGATTCTGACGTATCGGAATCGAATCCATAGATGATACCCATCATCACTTTAGACCCGGTTTCCTCCGAGATCAGAGCGACCTTTTCCTGAACGGTCTTTTCTCCACGCAGATTGTGTCTTTTCCCAGTTTCTTGCAGCGCCTCAATGTTGTTTGTTTCTACACCGATGAAGTTGTTAATGAAATATGCCTTACTAAGCCACTCCCGGAGTTCGATCATCACCGGCGTCTCGTCAGAGATATTCAGGGAGACTTCACTATACTTGGGAAATCGATAACCTAACTCAGCCTCAATCTCGCAGATCCTCTTTAGTAAGTTTACCGCCGCAGACGGATTTCCAATGAAGTTGTCATCCACAATAAAGAGCGTTCCGTCCCAGTTAAGCTCAAATAGCTGCCTGAATGCATTCTCCGTATGTTCCCAGGGAGCGATGCGCTGTTTTTTGCCAAAACGGGCAGTGATGTCACAGAATTCACAGTGAAAAGGGCACCCTCTGGTGATCTGCACGGACATAGTCTGATAGTTGCTCAAGTTAATGGAGGAATAGTCTGGCTGAAAGAACTTCTCAGGAGTAGTATGAGCCCCACGATAGAATTTTTCAGCGTTGCCATGAAAGAGACCTTCCAGCAGATCATCAATAACCATTTCAGCTTCGTTCTCAACGAGATGGTCTGCCATATCCATAAGCGGGGAGCGATCGTCAACAATCGTTCCGCCAGCAATAAGGAGTTTGTCCGCATCCTTGACCACTTTTGCATCTTCGAGGAACCCCTCTTGCTGCGCGATCATGCCGCCAATATAGACGTGGTCAGCCTCTTTGATCAGTTCTTCAAGCGGCAGTGGGTTGACGTTTCTATCAATAAGCTCTAAACTGTCATAGTAAGGTTTCAGATGGTTAAATAGCCCCATCAGCCCCAGGGGCGGGAGAGAGCGTTTGGGAAGGCCGAATTCATTCTTCCGTATATATTTCGCTAGAGTTCGCTCAAAACTCCAGAACGTATGTTCGTGAAACTTCGGGTATACAAGTACTGCTTTGCGTGCGATCTTACCTGTCATATTGGTCACCTCAATCTGGAATAGCTTCTGGCATGATGAAGGATGCGGGGAAGGGAGTACATTTCGCTGCTGGTTCTATTTTATATGTTCGGCCTGGCTTTAGTAATGTGTTGATGATATGCATATTTTATGTCCTATTTATCTTTCTCTTGGTTCTTCCAATATAGTTTCTGATCCATATTAAAGCATATTTTTCCATTATTGTCCATCAATAACTCATCTTTCGCTCATATCTACGTCATAAAAACATCTTGCATTCTCTCTGGAATTTGGTTATTCTTCCTTGAGAGGGGGGTAACGTGAAGAAGAATACACACGGTTATAATCGGAGGGAATGCTCATGCGCTATCAGGAACTGGGAAAGACCGGGATGGAGGTATCTGTACTAGCCTGTGGAAGCAATGCTCTGAGAGGATATACTTATGATGAAGCCAAAATCGCGCTCAACCGCGCTCTGGACAGTGGCATCAACCTGATCGAAACCGGTCGTCCGTATGGGGATGAGACCGAGGACAGGATAGCTGCCGCCGTTTCTCATCGTCGGGACGAGTTCTATCTGGCGTCGAAGACAGTATTTAAGACTGCGGAGGAAGCAATACAGGATGTGGATAAGAGCCTGAAAATGCTGCGCACAGACTACATCGACCTGTATCAGATTGCCGGGATTAGCAAGCAGGAGACGCTGGACCAGATCGTGGGGCCTGGAGGCGCTGTGGAAGGTTTGGAAAAGGCCAGAGCAGATGGGAAAATCGGTCATATCGGTGTGACTGGTCACAAGCTTGAAGTCCTCGCCAGGGCCATCAAAAAGGACGAGATAGAAACGGTGCTGTTTATCTTTAACATGGTCTATCGCGAGGCGCTGGAAGAATTGATACCGCTGGCGAATAGGCTGGGAGTAGGGACGATGGTGATGCGCCCCATCTCTCATGGCGAACTGGCGCCGGTCACCAAATCACTGGCTTACGTTCTCACTTCCGGAGTTGATGTAACGCTCTGCGGCATGTATTCCACAGCAGAGGTGGACGAGAATATCGCCATTGCTAATGTGGATTTCACCGATCCTGAAATAGTCTCCCTGCAAGCGGAAGGGCTGACTCTTCATAACAATGGCTGCGACAACTGCGGAGCCTGCTCCTGCCCGCAAGGTATCAAGATTCCGTATCTGCTGAAAATGACACCATATCGGGACAAATACGGATTACTTGAATATGGGGAGAAGCAATGGCAAAAGCAGGCGGAGAACGCCCAGAAATGCGACGACTGCAAGAAATGCGAGGAGGAGTGCCCCCATAACCTCTCCATTGCAGAGATAATGCACGAGATCGCTGCTCGCTAGATAACGTCAGCTCGATATAAAGATTCATATAA
>SDBU01003087.1_pt1 | contig 21456 bp, 14 predicted proteins | sample 2277071 | NCBI WGS metagenome assembly SDBU01 (sample SAMN10397929, study PRJNA504765) | marine sediment metagenome | isolation source: marine sediment core GS08_GC12, 126 cmbsf | place: Arctic Ocean: Gakkel Ridge, Loki's castle | collected 2008
AATGAATGCAAAGCGAAAATCAAAGAATTGATATACTATTAGGTAAAATAGACTTATAAAAAATAGAATCCACATAAATAAATTTTGTTTTGCGAAGATATTATGATTTTTTGAAAACCACAAACCTAATCCAATCCCCGATAACATAAAGAAAGGGGTAGCTGTTATGAACCTGTAATAAACTAAGAAATTGGCATATTCGGAATTAGTTGAAATATTTCGAGGATCAAAAATGAAAAAAATCGTTAATTGAAGTAATACTTCTATAACAAAACAAAAGATGAGTGTTATAATTCTCCATTTAGGTTTGCTTGAAAATCCCTTGTATATTAAAGGCATAATTAATATTGACCAGAAAATCACAGGTAAAAACCAATTTCCAGGCCCCCAGAAGGGAAGAATACCGATAAAAAGATGAGGAAAACTCCAATCGTGTTGAAATTGTTCAAGAGCTTCAGTATCAAAATCATTTATAGCTAATCCAATTAACGTTGAGAGGAGATATGCTACTATGAATGGAAATATATACCTCCAAAACTTTTTTTTGAAATACACCCGTGTATACAGCTTTTTTAAAGAGGTTTCACCAGTTCTTTTAAATGATAATCCCATATTGAAACCCATAAGAACTAAAAAGATAGGAATTGATATTCGCTCCCATAATTGAACTCCCATTGAATTTTTTAATTTCCATGGGTATGTGTGATCAAAAACAACTAAGAATATCATCAAAGCTTTTAATAAATCTATTGCAAAGTAGTGATTATTTTTTTCGTGTGTGTGAATTTTATTTTCTTCAATTTCATTCATTTGTATGGTAATCATCTTTAGAAAAGTAATTGTATACAAATTTATGAAATTCCTTTAAAGTTTTATGAAAGGAACCGCAACTTTTCAAAATATATTAAATAAATGAAAAAAAGAGATTATGAGATAATTCCATGATTTTAACCTAATTCACGAATTTATCATAGAATTTCGAATAGATTTACTCGGATATAATTTCGAATACCATCGTCTCTATGATTGGCTTTTTCGTATAGCGCTTGTCATAATACCATCCAATTAGATGGGAAAAGTTTTTTTCATATTATTTTTTTGAAGAAAGAAAAAAAATTTGTAAGATCATAAAAAAATGAGAATAGAACACTACTCTTCTCATCTAAAGAAGAGTAGAGCCCATGACACCTCAATCTTCTTGCCTTCCATGAAGTATCCACAACTCTCTCCTATACATAGATAGAACCAACTATAATATAAAATTAGCTCATCTTCAAATAAATAAGAAAGTAAAATCAGAAGTGTAATACATAGTGAACTTATTAACAATTTTGGTTTTTTTATTCTTTGACTGCAATAAATTCTTATTTTGGGAGTAAAATTAAGGTTTTTTGGAAGAGTTTTTTCTGTAATTAATATAATTACTATTCTATTTTTTCATTGGTTTTTAAGAAATTTTTGAACCTTTTTGTTTATCTGGAATTTTACCAATACTTGATAGTGTCGGTCCCTAGGGAATTTGGAAAATATTTAAGTAAATTCCCAGAACCACAAAATTTCAAGAAATGTTTCTACTTTTTTTAAATATTGGTCTCTTGAAATTGCTTGGATAATTCTTGAAGTTCTAAATTTACTATAAGCAAAAAGTCAATTTTCTTTAAGATCTTTAAAAGGCTACGAAAAAGTAAGAAAAACATGGTTTCACATGAATTTCTTAAGTTGTTTACATTTGTAGTTTTAAGGTTAAATGCGTAAAATATAAATTTTATACAACTTACAATCTTCTTGAGATGGTGATAATATATGCGGAATGTTAAGCAAGGTAGGTGCTGAAATGAGTGGGGCAAAGGATTTTCGATACTTAATACCAGAAAGTTTATTTCAAGAGATTACTCAGAAATGTGCTGAACTTTATCCTCAGATTTGTAATGGTTGGTTATTTGCTGACCGTAAAGAAAATTTCGGAATATGTACTGAATTTATCATGAATTCAGATTTACGTAAGACAAAAGTTCATGTCAAACCAAGAAGTTGGATGAGATATAAAAAATCTAAGATATATAACATGCGGAAATTTAAGCAGGAACGCGGGACGGATATTGTCTGGCAGTGGCACAGCCATCCTTCAGGAAACGAGAAACTCCACGCTATAGATAAAAGAATCCTGAAGTACTTATCAAATGGGGTTATGATCGTTGTAATCCCGGAAGTACCAGATAAAACACCAGAGCAAAAAGCACATCTTGTCGGTTGGTATTATGACAAGCGCTATACGAAAAAACCAATCATAGAGAAGATGGTATTCGAAATCATATCCGAATAAAATTTACGATAATTATTGACTCCAGGCTAATCTGCGAAAAGATATAGAAAAGAGAAACTAAAATTTTTTAATTTTTTTTTTCGTATTTTTTCTCTCTTAAATGTGAGAATTAAATTACAAATTCTCACAAACTCTTAATTTTAAATAAGTATTCAGCTATTTATAGCAGAGAGCAAAAGAATTTATAGCAAAAAAATGAAGAGTAGCCTTTATTAAAGGCGTCAGATCTCCCATATAAAAATATTGAAGATTATGATTAAAAATCAATTGAGGAAATAATGATACGGGATTCCGATAATGATTGCTGCGTTCATAAAGTCGCTTGGATAATCTTCACCCTCAGAATTTCTCCCTCCACAAAGACCTAATAACAGTAATATCAACATATTTATTTAAAGAAGAAATTAAGGTATGAGCAATAAATCCGTATTCTTAAAATATTAATGCATAAAATAGTAAACTTTATTCTCAAATTTCCAATATTGAAAAAATAGATAACGGGCTATGAGGGAATTGTCCAGGAGATGCGATATGCGAATCCTTTCGAACCCCCGACCTTCCGGTTAAGAGCCGGTTGCGCTACCTGCCTGCGCTAATAGCCCATTCAATGAAATTTCTTTTACACCATAACCTTTTTTAGCGCAGACGGAGGGACTCGAACCCCCGAGCGCTTACGCGCACCGGCTCTCTTGATGTTCAAAATCGCTCAAGGCCGGCGTCTTACCAGCTAGGCTACGTCTGCTTAAATTTATTTAATGTATAAGAATATTTCCAATTTATTAAATTTTTTTACATTTTGACAAACTCTCTTACTTTAATGAATTTAAAAAATTAATAGGATAAAACATTTAAAGTTGTGAGAAAGGAAGTGTCATAAAAAAAAATATGCTCAAATAATATGCTCAAATAATATTTCAAAATCTGAAAAATCGAATGGCTTTAAAATGTAACCATCCGCTTTAGTTTCACTCATTTTCTTCTGTACTTCAGAACCAGGAATTGCTGTTAACAAAAACACAGGAATCTCTTTAAATTTCTGATGATCCTTAATCATTTTACAAATCTCATAACCACTAATGTCAGGTAGGATTATATCTAATAAAATTAGTTTGGGGACTCCACTTCTTAATTCCTCTAATCCCTTAGAACCACTTACAACCCCATTACATTTATAGCCCTTACTTTCAAAATAACTTGTTAATAACCGGATAGTAGCTAAATCATCCTCAATTAAAAGAATATCGTATTGAGGCTTAATATTTTCAGTTTGAATGTTGTCCAAAATATTTATAATCTTGTTTTCGAGCAGCATAGATTGGTCGAAAATGTTCTGTATTGTTGAATATATTTCAGTATCTAATTCGTCTTTGTGATTCTCAAGAAGGAGTTGACTAAAACCTTTTATAGTTGTCAATGGTTCCTTTAAAGCATGTGAAATATTCGAGATAGTTTTTTCATTCATATTTTGCAATCCCCCAGCTAAAAAGTTTGATTTCTGTTCGATATAATAATCTACACTCTCTCTAATTAATGCGGATATAGTCGAATATCCATGAGATTTTTTAAAATCTTGCCATTGTTTTTTTGTGTCTTCCGAAACATATAAAGAGATTCTTTCTTTATTTCTATCATATATTTTTTCACCTTTTAGCCACTTTTTGAATCCCTCTGTTATAGTTCCACGCCAATTTGCATATTTATCAGTCTGTTCCTTGTATAATTCCATTAAATTTTTTAGTTTGTCGCTTTTTAGATCTAAATTAGCTAATTCTTCATCCGTGTAACTTTTTCGAACGTAATCTTCTTCATCCTCCTTCTTAATTTTGCGTTTTAACTTATTACTTTCACCCGAAATTTCATCCATCTCTTATAAATATTATTAAAAATCTTTAATTTTGAAAATTGATAACAACCCTATTTTTTTGTTCATATTAATGATTAAAATTGAAAACTGTTATTGGGCTCTAATTTCTTTTTTTATAAAAATATGTCTTAATATATTGGTTATTTACACTATTTCTATATTTTTTATCATTTAATAAATCTTTTTAATTAATTAAAATTATTGTGTTATCTTCTCCTTAAATACTCAATTAAATTCATTAAAAAGTCATAACAAGGTTAGGTGTTATAAAAAGAACTGAAATTTTACATTATAGGAATATTGAAGCTAAGTAGACTCGTTATTATAGCTATTTAAAATTTTAAATATTACTTCAAAATCAGAAAAGTTAAATGGCTTCAATATATAACCGTCAGCTTTAGTCTCTGGTAAATTCTTCTCAACTTCAGAACCAGCTATGGCTGTCAAAAAATAAACGGGGATATTCTTATATACTTTATCAGATTTGATTGTTTTACATATATCATAACCGCTTAAATCTGGTAATATAATATCTAACAAGATTAATTTCGGAGTAGTTTTTCCCAGTTCTTCCAATCCCTTAGAACCACTAACTACGCCTTTACTTTTAAAACCTTTACTCTCAAAGTAGCTTTTTATTAGACGAATTGTTGCTAAATCGTCCTCAATCAAAAGCACATCATAATCAGGCTCCACATTAATATTATCTAATATACTAATTATTTTCTTTTCAAGAAGGACGCTCTGTTCAAATATGTTTTTTACCGTATCTAATACTTGTTCATTTAATTTTTCTCGGTAATTTTCAAGTAGTAATTGTGAATATCCTTTTATTGAAGTTAATGGTTCCTTTAATGTGTGAGATATATTAGAAATTGTTTCAGGATTTATTTTGGAAAGATCATTACCATCAAATTGTGCTTTACTCTCAATAAATGAGTCTACAGCTTCTCGAATTAATCTTGATATCGTTAGAGAACCATCGTTTCTGGTATAATCTAACCATTTCGCTTTTGTATCCTCAGAAACATATAATGATATGCGTTCCTTGTCGCGTTGATAAATTTTTTCTCCTTTTTGCCATTTTTTAAAGCCTTCAGTTACTAAACCACGCCACACGGCATAACGGTTGGTCTCTTTTTCGTACCTTTTCATTTCCTCGGTTTTGTCGAAAAATTCATTATCAATTTTAATTAATTCCTCTTCTTCCGAATTATCCGATTTTTTCTTTGGTTTTTTTGGTACAGGAATTGTTGAGCCACTAAATCCTTTTCAGTAGTTTTCGTAAAAAAATAATAAAATAACTAATATTTAACTTTTGTTTATTAGTACAATTTTGAGGGATATACGTAAGAAGAAAATATTTTTTTAAAATAGGATTGATTATGATACACAAAAAGAATAAAGTCATTATTTTATTACACACAAAATTTGCACCCCATTTTTTGAACACCGAGTTTTTTCCATTTCATCTTTTAATTTTGACCATAACAAGGAAGAACAAGTGTTTCCTAAAGTTTCTCATTTTTCCGATAAATTCAAGGCTTATCATCTTTTTTTGGGCTAAATAAGTATTTTCCCTATAATATACCATTTCAAAAAGTCTAAATTCATTTTTTGTACAAGAATTATCATAACAAAAAACTTTTTACCTAGATATTTTTTTATACAAATACTATTTTTTTATAAAATAGGATAACATTTAAATATAAGATTGTGATTTATTATTATAACTAAAAATGTTTTTTCACACAAAAAAAAAGAATTTTTCACACAAAAAAAATGTGAGAAAAAATTTTAGTTAATGTGTGTGTATAAAAAAAAAAATAACATACAAAATGTTAATGTTTTAAGTTGAGGTAAAATATAATGGTTGTTGAAATAACTCCTAATTCGAGTTTTTGTCCTGAATGTGGTGGCGGTACAATTTCTATCCATCAAAGAGGGGAGACTGTTTGCCAGCAATGTGGGTTAGTGGTTAACGAGAAAGAAGTTGATATTTTTCATAGTGGTATAAGAGCCTATTCAAAGCAGGAGAAGGATAAAAAAGAACGAACAGGCTGTCCTATATCCATTTTAATGCCAGATATTGGTTTGAGTACTATTATAGATAGAACGAAGATCAAGAATCCTGATTTAAGAAGAGCAGCAAAGTGGAATACACATTTATCATGGGAAAAGAGGAATATGCTTATAGCCATAACTGAGTTAAAGAGAATTGGCGGCAATTTAAATTTTCCTGATCGTGTCAAGAAGGCAGCAGTTCGTCTTTACAAAGAAGTGTTTAAGAAGAATCTTTTACGGGGAAGGTCAATTAACGGGATGATAGCGGCATGTGCGTATTACGTGTGTAAAAAAGAAAGAGTACCAATCACACTTCAGGAAATCTTGGATGAGGCGTCAATAAATGATAACATTGTGAAAAAATGCTATAAAATTTTAGTAAGAGAGTTAAACCTAAAATCTCCACATATCGATCCGGTTGCTTTAATTCCTAGATACTGTGCGGATTTAGGACTAAAGATTAATGTAGAAAAAGAAGCCATTAAAGTATTAAAGAATTTCATCGCAAACACATCCATTTGCGGTAAAGATCCAAAAGGATTGTGTGCAGGTTCGATTTATTTAGTTGCAAAGCTAAAGAATCAAAAGATAAGCCAAAAGGATATTTCGAAAGTTATCGGTGTGACAGAAGTAACTTTACGCTCAAGATATAAGGAATTTTTACAACATATAAGTTTTAATTTTCAAGCTAATTAGTTAAACTATTTTCCATTTCCGAATAAGATGAGGGGTTTAAAACCCTCATTTTTAACCTCTTTATTTTTTTCTGAGAATATGTTTTTATCCAATTTATCAACAGTTTCACTTTTCATAAACCTAATGATTAATTTATAACAACTAAATAGTCTCAATAAAAACAAATCTTTAAAGAATATTTATATCTTTAAATTACCAGAAGTAGGGAAAATTCATTAGAAAAATAATTGTGATTCAACTATATTTTGAAGAAATAAGTTGCTGTAAAACTAAGACGGGCTATAGGGGAATTGAACCCCTGACCTTCCTTTTTATTAGAAAAATTCTAACAAATTTCAGGTTAAAAGCCTGCTGCGCTACCTGCCTGCGCTAATAGCCCAAATCTACATTATTTTATGATATGTATAATTTGTAATAGAAAGAAATCAATAATGCTTTAAAAATTTTATTTTATAATGTGTTTCTTCTTCACAATGTTAATATTTGGATAACAGCTATTTCCCATATAGCTTTATTAGTTAAAATGTTCAAATCCATGAAAGTTTAATTCACTTCTTTTATTTTTTTTTAATGTGTAGATATTTTCCTCCGGAATTACTAAACCTATCCTAAAAAGGTTACCCCCATTCGCTTGAATTATCTCTTGAGACTTGGAAAAATCCTCGGGTTTTATCGTAAATAGATGGATAAATTCTTCACCACCATTAAAAATCAGGTTTTCCAATTGAACATTAAATTCCTTAGAAAATTTTACTGACTCAATGTCAATTAAATTATCATCAAAAGCAATTTCAAAACCACATTGTGGATTTGATGCCATTAAATCTAGCAGAGATTTTGCTAATCCATCTGAAGAATCAATGCTTGAGGTTGCTAAATTTTTCTCAGAGAGTAAAAATGCTTCTCTTTCGGAAATATTAGGTTCTAACACACTTTGCAAAGATCTTTTGTAATTAGAAAAGTTTTTAATGTCTCCTTTTCTTTTCAAAAGAATATCAAACCCAACCCCAGTTAACCCAAATTTGTTATTAATTGCTAAGATATCATTACTCCTTATTCCCTTCCTATAAATAATTTTTGATGGATTTTTGAAACCGAATACTGTGGGATTTATTATCAATTCTTTAGTCTCGTTAATATCTCCCCCTATATAATCAACCTTAAATTTTAGAGAGCATTCAATCATCCCAGTTACCATATCACAAAAGTTGTCCTTCTTTAGTTCTCTGGGTAATCCCAAAGATATTACTATTCCTTGTGGTTTGACACCTTTAACAATTAAATCGCTTAAATTCATCAATACAGATTTCCAGCCTATTTGATAAAAATTCATATGCGGGGGAACATCAGTCGTAGATACAAGCATATCTGAATTTAAGACTAAATTATCTTCCAATTTTTTGCCTTTTAGGCTAAAAAAAAAGGAATCATCTCTGATTAAGGCTTTTCCCGTTTTTTTTAAAATTAGTTCTTCTATAAATTTAATTAACTTAATTTCACCGAGATTTCTTACCGAAGGATTGTTATTCATTAAGTAAAATTTAAAATTTTTTAACTATTATAATTTTTGAATCAATCTATATTTATTAAAATATTTGCCTCTGTGGCTTAGTAGTAGAGCATCAGATTCGTATTTGAAAATTAGAGAAAAATCTGAGGGTCGGGGGTTCAATATGGTTTTGCATTACGCATCATCATGAAAATCCCCCCAGGGGCTTCAATTAAACCTCCTCTGTAAACATATAACGCTTAATTATTTGAAGAGCAAGCATTTTAAAGGCATCATCTATATTTTCCCCTGTTTTAGCAGAGGTCTCAATGTAGGAGAGATTTAGTTTTTCAGCAAGACCTTCTCCTTGTTCAGTTGTAACGACCCTTTCACCCTCCATATCTACCTTATTAGCCACTAAAATTAAAGAGATAGTTGATGATGCATCTAATATTTCTTTATACCAACTTTCAATTTTATCGTAGGTTTCTTTTCGAGTTACATCGAAAACTAAAATACCTGTCTCAGCATTTGATAGATAGGATTTTCTAACTCGCTTAAATTGTGCCTGGCCTGCTAAATCCCATATTACGAACCGAACTTTTGAATCCAATCCCTCAAATTCGCATTCTTTTTTCATAATCGAAGTTCCAATAGTAGATTTATAATCGGTCTGAAAACTATCTTCAACAAATCGATGAACCAAGCTAGTCTTCCCTACACCACCTTCTCCACCTAAAATTAGTTTGAATGCATATTCTCCTGATTCTACCTTAATTTTTTGTAGTTTATCTACCTTTCTTTCAATTTTTTTGGCATTTCTATCTACAACTAACTTAGGAATGACAGGGCTAACTGTTCTACCATCAAAAATTCTAGCTATTTTTTCTGCAGCTAAGTATGCATATGGAAAAACAGGATCTACCATGGCAATTGAATCCAGAACCGTAACAAAAATAGCTTCTGGTCCTGCTTCACAAAATATTATTCTATGTTCTTCTGTATCAAAAGTTCCGGTTCCAAAAGCCCCTGAGCTAAATTCCTCAGTAATTCTAGTAAGAACAGGTTCTACTAATGCAGTAACGCCTGCTATTACATCTTCTTCAATTTCCGATTTTGAATCGCCCTTTAAAGCTGACATAACTAAACCTTCTCTGTTTACAATAATTGTAGCAATTAAGTGTTCCCCAATATCCTGTTTATACCATTTTAACAATGCGTCTAGTTTCTTACGATCAACTGGCATTATTTAAATAACCCAATTAGCTTTTTTTTCAATAAATAACAAAATTCAATATTTTATATATAACAATTATCTTAAAAATTTATAGAAAAAGATAATCCTTACTTAGTTAGAATTAATGTTAGAATTAATACGTTTTGTGGTATAAATCAAATTCAACTGCTATAGGAAAAAGATTTTAAAAATTATGTACATTATTTTAATTCAATATCTTAAAACATCATAAAATAATTTAAAAAAAAATTATATAAACAAGCAGGAGTAGCCAAGCCGGGTCTACGGCGCTAGACTGAGGTTCTAGTGACATAGGTCTTCGTGGGTTCGAATTTTGGTTTGGATCACATCGATCTCAAATGAAAATCCCACCTCCTGCATATTTGTTTTCTTATTAATTTTTTGATGTTTGGATATTGTGTAAGATAAAACGTGAAATAATCCGCATTTAATAATGATCAATATAATGAGAAGATTAATTATAAATAATTCAAGGTAATTTCTATTTCAAGTTTGGCATTAAGTAATGAATTAGCTACTAAAAAGCATGTCGAATCTTTAGCATTCAACAGATCAGCCTCAACTGTAGGGGAGACTAAAGCCATATTTTATATAGAGAAAGAATTGAAAAATGAAGGCATTGAATCTACCCTGGAATATTTTGATTGGACCGGTCCGACAAGGATATTAATGAGAACAAGCTACTTAATACTGATTACGTACCTCCTTATTTCGAGGTTAATATTGGTTTTAGTAATTTATCTAGTTTTAAAATTTTCTAATGAAAAAACTCGTGACATAAGCCTAATTAAAAGGGAATCATCAAAGAACATTTATACCTTGATACCCGCAAAACATAAAGACCCTAATAGACCAGTAGTTATATTTTCTGCTCATTATGATTCAATCTCCGCGAATATATCTTACAAAACCCAGATTTTTATTTTTTTAATATATCGTTTAATAATCACTTTTTTTATTTTAGTAGTGTTAATATTTTCAGTATGGCTCACATTTGATTTACTTCGAGTTTTTCCACTCCCCCCAAATATCGTTGAAATTATAGCGATAGTTTCCTTATTTGGTATATTCAGCTCACTACCAATTCTTTTTTTAGTGTTTAAGGAAAAGCCCTCTTCTTGTTCGATTGACAACGCTAGCGGCGTTGCAATTTTGATCGAACTGGCAAAATTATTTGATAAGAATCCCTTAGAAAAAATGGATTTATACTTCATTTGGACGGGAGCTGAAGAATGGGGATTGAAAGGGTCGAAGAAATTCTGCTCCGAGCATTTCCGGGAACTAAAGCAGAAGTATGATTTAAAGAAATCGATTAATATTAACATAGATATGGTTGGAACATACATTGGACTCATTGATAAAGCAGGAATTAAAATTAGGAGGAAAATGAATAAAAATTTAAATGACATATTTGAAGCTACTGCAAACACATTGAACATTCCATTAAAAAGGTATAATAAGATTTTAGAACCGAAGAGTGATCATAAAACTTTTAGATCTTTTGCTCGAAGAGCAAGGAAAAGACTTCAGATAGTATTCTTTCATTCATCTAATGATTCAAAGTTCATTCATTCAAATAGAGACACACCTGATAAATGCTCACCAGCTAACTTAAACGGGTGTTTAGGAATTTGCTATCAAGCTCTACAAAATATAGATTCAAGGATTGGAAAAGGCTAAAAAAAATCAGCAAGTTTATGTTGTTTCAACTTTGGATTGTTAGTAAGACTTTCTACAATTTCTTCAATTAATTCCATTCTTTGAAGAGTATAATCATCTAAGCTATACTCCTTAACAAGTTTTAAGGCTCGAGGGATATATTTTCCAATCCCACCGCGATTTACTGTCAATATTACTTTGTTTCCGCATGAAGGACATTTTCCTGCATTAGAAATTGGCGGTCTTCGATATTTTGAATTACATTTAATACATCTAAATTCTTGGGTGCTGAATTTTCTTAAGTTTCCTAAAATGTCGGGATTAAAATGGGTGGATAGAATTTTCTCTGCTACTTTTTTAGCTTCAACAGCCTTGATTATTTTTGCTAAGTGTAACTGAGCATCAATTTTTTCATTCATAGACTCATACGTCTTATAAGCAGATGTGACTGGTCCTTCATTAATATTTTCTGTTGGAATAGTAAATCCAATATTTTCATACTGTTCTGGTGTCCCTAATCGATTCTTGACTAAATCCATTATCTTTTCAACTTCATTAGGCATTGAATAATTTTCAGTCGCTTTATAAAATTCTAAAGGATATTTAAACATGGCATCAACATTATGAGCCTCAGCGTCTATTTCATTTGGGTCTAAAATTGATGAGATTACTAGGGTTGCATCCATTCTGCCCCCAATTTTGTTTGGTAAATAATGCCGTGAAAAATTTAAAAGAGGGTCCATTAATAACATAATTCCATCCTCATCCCCATCACAATTTCTCCTCTTTGCAGCATGCCAGAATGGGTGAGCATAAATAGATCTCGCAGGACTAAAGCCTATTATTCTCCCTATTATACCTGCACTGGTATGTGGAGCTAATCCAACAACTAATTGCCCTATTAAGTCTTTTCTAGTGTTAACACTATAAAAGCGCTTCATTTCATAGAAGATCTCTAATTCTTCATCTATAAAATTAGCTAATTTAATAAAATATCTGGCACAATCATCAGAAAGGATAATATCTTGAACTTTTAATTCTAATATTTGAGCATTGTCAACTAAAGGTTCCCCTCGGTAATCAAGGATATATCCTAGTTGTTTAAGTTGTTCAATAGATACATCTAATTCTTTAGGTTTAAAGTGGGTTAATGGGATATCAGTAGCATCATACCTGATTTCAGCTGTTTTATAAACCAAAACATCATTTTGAGCTCTTAATATTCCTTTTAATAACGGTTCTGGGACTTTAAATTGATTTGTTAAGCCAAAAATTCCTTTTAGTTTCTTTGGGAAGGGTATTTGTGATGCTTTCAAAATTGAATCTAAGTGGGATTTTATATTAAATATTGCCTCGCTGGAGGATTTCAACCTTTCATTGCATTGAGGACATCTTGCATCTAGGAAAGTATTTGGATTTGAAATTACAGGTGGATATAATTTTTTACATTTTTCACAAATAGATCTTAGTTTAGTATGGGAAGAACATTTTGGACAAGAATTAAATATTGTTTCTGCGCCGCAGTTTTGACATTTTTTCCTACATACATCAATTTTTATTTTCTGAAAGTTTACTGCTTTTTCAAATAATCGTGAGTTTCCAACTTTAGCGCTTAAGGGAAACAAAGAGTGAACTCCTTTCATGCTTTTTCTCTCTGATTTTTCAGGTCTTCCCATTCTAGAGCCTATGAAATTAGGACCTTTATTTTTTATTTTTATTGAAGAAACTCTCTCGAAATAAGAGAAAACATCATTTTTTCTTTCCAAATAGATTTTTGCTTTATTAGAAAGGTTGAATATTTTCGAATATATGAAATTCATTTCCGTGCTGAAAACAATTTTATCATCTTTTATTGTATGAGCAATAAAAGCTTTCTCAAGAATTTTTGATATATCTTTATCATAATTTATAATAATTGTTTGCTCCAAATCTAAAAATCCACTTACAAAAGCAGTTCTTAATTTGTTTAGTTCTTCGACATTTATATTCCCCCAAAAGTCTGTATATGTAGGATGTAAAGGGATTCTATAGTTTTGTGAAATCTTAATTGCTTCCTCGTGAGTTGGTTTTGCAGTAAAAGGTTTCCCAACTAATTCTAACATTCTAGGATCAGTTTCTTCAAGAATATTTAAGGCTTGTTCTAATTCTAAAGCCCACCATTCTTCTACATAACCAGAAGGTATTAATCTATGATTATTCTCAACAAATTCCCCATAACCGAAAAGAATATCTCCTAAAAATAATATTTTTTTTACTTCTGGAAATACTTTTCTAGCAATTTTGTAGGAAGCTACCTTAATAATGTCTCCATTTTTTAACTTTACAATAGGAGGTTCAATATAACTTACAGGACAAACACATGCACTTTTTCCTGGTCTTTCAATTCTTAGTTGAGTGCCTATAGCTAAAAAGTCATCTAAAATACCCATCGATGCAGGATGGATCCCCACTGCTGCTAGCCCCGTATTCCGAGATCGTCCATATCTTATTCTATGACCTCCAATTTCGGAGGGATAACTAAATACAGGCCTACCAGCAATAATGTCAGCAACATATTTAAAATTTGGAGCTACATCCTTCTCAATTTCTTGATCTTCCTTTCCATTTTCCATTTTTTCAGAATGTTCCTTTTGGGCAATTTTTTTCAAATCAGCTAACCAATCCCAACCATCTAAATTCATAGCTTTTGTGATTTTTAATAGTTTTGGGGCTTTTAGTAAAATCCCGTCATTTAGGACGAGACAAGCTCCACCTCTTATTCTATTGGTCTCAATTCTAGGTAAATCTCGAAATTCTGAAACTTCATCACTTTCAGTGGGATCACCATTAATTTCAATTGGTAAATTCTTTACAGCATGCCTTATCTCACTTTTGGAGGAAGGATATTGTAAATGAACTTTTCTATCATAGAGTTTCACCTCTTCTACGTATCTACCGATTTCTCCTTCAGTCGCTTCATATTTGGGTATATTGGATCTCTTTCTAACAAAATCTGCAATTAACACACACAAAGCCGCAGTCGTCCCACCAGCAGCTCTGATTGGACCAGCAAAAAATAGTGATAAATATTCTTTACCATATTGATCTTTCCGCACCATTATTTTAGAAATTCCCTCAAGAGGAGCACTAACAACACCCATTGTTTTTATAGCCAATCCTGTTCGTATAGCCCTTTCTACTCGTGCTTCTAAAGATTGAATATTTCCTATTTTTTTATCTAAAATGTTAGTCACTATTTTAAAAACAATTTCATCATCGGTAAAACCTTTTTTTTTCAGATTTCTTATTGAGTCTGCAACACCATCAGGTCCAATTAATTTTTCCACTCTTCCAGCTAAATCTTTAGCTTGGGGGCATTCTACGTATGTTTCTGGATCTAAACCTTTACTACGCGCTTCTTCAGCAATAGCATAACAATGATCTACTTGATCTTGAATGGTAGTAAAATATTTCTTTGTGCTATTATTCATCTTTTCCATTTTGTAACCTATTTGAAAATCTTTACGGATTCATAAAGAAAATTATTTAAAATTATTATAGATATTTCGAAACTCAAATTAAATCCTTTTATTAATCTGATATTTCCTTTATAAATTACAAGAGAATGTTAATTCATAACCCTCTACTGAAATAAAAATCCCAAATGTTTTTCCTTTAATAAATAATAATATAATTTTGGAAAAACCTAGTTATATTAATTTAATTTAGGAATAGAAAACTTTGAGTGCTGAAAGGTCTAAAGAAAAGAAAATCATTTTAAGAAAACTTGTGAATTCTGGTATCAATATTACTCCCCCTCTACTAGACATTATCTTAGAGTTAGATGATCCGGTAAAAAATATAAATTTAATTATTAAAGAATCTAGCTTTATCGCGAGTTTTAAAAGTCATTTAACAGAAGATATATTGCTTCAGTTATCAAATGCAGAAATAAAGAGAGTTTTAAAGCGAAAAGTGATTAATCCAGAAAAGATGCCAGCAATATCACAAAAAATTAAAGATACTAAGATTATAATAAATTCATTAAAAGAAATTTCGACTAAAAAGAGTTCTTCGAGTTTCGCCGGAGAAATTAACCAATTTCCAGAAGTAATCCAAAAATTAAAACAAAAAAAGAAACTTTCTTTAGACACACAGAAAAATAAATATATTGCATCGATCATTAGTTATGAAAGTACAAAATCAAATACTTCCTTTAAACCAGTTGCCGAAGAGTATGACTCTCAGTTTGAAATTTTAAAAGATCCTACCGGAAAAATATACACAAATGGAGGATATAACGATTTTTATGATTTAACCATAAATAAATTTAGAAGACTCCAAAAGTTGATAAGAAAGCGACCAGAAGTTCAAAATTTTGATAATATCAGTAATATTTTAAGATTATCTAATCAAGCAGAAGTCTCTTTAGTAGGACTCGTGAACAATTATCGTAAAACAAAAAATGGAAATTTCTTTCTAACATTAGAAGATCTAACTGGTTTAATTAATGTAATAATTAGAGAAGATGTAGAAAATCAAGATAACACTAAGTTGGCTGAAAAAACTATAGGAGATCAAATGGTTTATATTAAAGGGACTTATAGACCTGGGGAGCAAGGTAAAAAAGGGATAATTTTTGTAAACTATATTACCAAGATTGATATTCCTCAAGACTATAATCCAAATAAATCCGATGATCCTCTATCTATTGCTTTAATTTCAGATATCCACATTGGAAGTAAAGAATTTGTAGAGAAACTTTGGAATAGATTTATAAATTTTTTAAGGGGTAAAATTGGAAATAAAAATCAAAGGGAAAGAGCTGGTAGAATTAAATATATCATAATCAATGGTGATTTAGTTGATGGGATTGGCATATACCCATCCCAAAAAAATGATTTGAAAATTATTGATATATATAACCAGTTTAATATGGCATCAAAATTACTTAGTGAAATCCCAGACTATATTAAAATTTTCTACAGCTCGGGTAATCATGATCCTGTGAGGGTTGCAATTCCCAGACCCGCTGTTCCCAAAAAGTATTCTAGTGGACTTATAGATATTGGTGTGACATGTATTGGTAATCCTTCTATTATTAAAACGCATAATGTTAACACATTAGTTTTTCATGGCGATAGTATTCTAGATTTAAATATGTTAATACCTACATTACAAAACAATAAAGCTGCAGAGTGTATGAAGGAGTTTTTAAAATGCAGGCATATGGCCCCCACATTTGGAAAGAAAACTCAAATAGCACCTTTAAATAGAGATTGGCTTGTGATTGATAAAATACCGGATATTTTTCATACAGGACATATTCATATCAATGATATGGGGGTTTATAATAATATAACATTGGTTAATTCGGGATGTTTCCAAAGTCAAACAGACTTTATGAAATCTCTAGGAATAATTCCTACACCTGGAATATTATCAACCATAGAGCTAGATACCTTGAAAGGAAGACAAATGGATTTAAAAATATACAGTTAATTATTCTTAAAAAAAGGTGGGAAAATCTTATGAATTTAGCAATCCCTCGTAAAAAAAATTCAGAAATGTTGTTATATTTTTGGAAAATAATTGATTTATCGAGAATTTCGCGATATGACTTTTTATATAAAATTTCATTTCACCTTTTTCTATTTTCTCCCGAAGAAGCAATAGATTTTATGAATATGTGTCTTAAAAATAAGATCTTAATTGAGGATGAGAATGAAATATTTAGTTTATCAGATAACTTAACCCAAAAATTAAAACAATGGCAAAGAAAAAGGAGAGATGAAATTCAGCAGAACCTTAGAGCTAGAGCGAATTTGCATTTAGTTGAAATACAAGGTGGAGAAGATCCAACCAGTTTTAACTTTCTATTAAAAAAATTTGTTGAAAAAGGTACGCTAAATAGAGCTGTAATGGTGTCTGATTCTGCGTTTGATTTAAAAGATGTGGATGAAAAAAAGACAATAATAAAATCCAATGTCTTAGGATCTACAGAAACATCATATATTATTGAAATTAACACAATTAAAAAAAAAATATATCATAATTGCCACGACTTTGAAACAAGAAGAAGTAGAAACAAACAATTTTGTAAGCATTTAGTCAAATTCTTTTTGTTGTTAAGAACGAAAAATCAAAACTACACAGAGATATTATTAAGAGATATAGTAGACAATATAGATAAATGGGAATTTATTTCTTAAATCAATTTTTTAAAAATATTATTTTTTAATTTGACTTTATCCGTTTGTAATAATATAGGCTTATGATTTAAAATTCCTTGAATTTTATCGATTTTAGTGAGTCCTTTTTCAATTATTTCTATTTCAATATCTAATTTGATTAATTTAGTTCTCCCATAGTGCCCCATTGATTTAATCGTTGCTGAAATTATACCTGCTAAGGTTAATTCAGTTATATAGTCGCTAATTCTTCTTTTTGTTAATTGGCGAATACCAGGAATCAACCTAATTATTTCAGAATAGACGTCATAAATATCTCCTGAAATAATTATATGATCCGGGCTGAATTTTGAAATTAAATATATAGAAGCTAATACTAACTGAGATTGAAGTGGCACGCCTTGAATGTACTCTAAAATATGATTCTTTTCTAAATCATCTTGAGCCCTCTCTAAATATTTTGATGTTACGAATTTGTTTTGTGCTCTTTCGGCTAATTCTCCTGCTTTTCTAAGTAATTGCAATGCTTTTCTTGCATCTCCATGTTCTTTAGCTGCTAATGCAGCACATAAAGGTATAATATCTTGCTTTAACACATTATCATTAAATGCAATCTTTGCTCTTTCATTTAAAATATCTCTAAGCTCACTTGCATCATAAGAAGAAAATACAATATGTTCTTCTCCTAGACTAGACAGTATTCTGGGATCTAAACAGTTACGAAACTTTAATCTATTCGAAATACCAATTATACTAGTCTTACATCGATCTAAATTCTCATTTAGCCTCGTCAAATCATAAAGTATTTCGTTACAACCTTTTTTATCAACTAAAATATCTATTTCGTCTAACACCAAAAAGCATATCGAATTTCCAACCTTTGAATCTAGTAATCCTAGTAATTTTTTGAAAATAACATCCTTTGGGAGACCTGTAGGGGGAATTTTCTCTTCTCTCGAGATGGTATTATAAATATGTGCCAGAATACGATAGGGTGTGAAAACAACATTGCAATTGATGTAGATCCACCAGGGTTTAAATTTTGTACTTTGATGTGCTAATTTTTGACTAACATATCTAATAGTAGCTGTTTTACCTGTTCCTGTTTGACCATAACATAAAAAACTTGGGGGTGCATTACCTAATAAAGCACATGCAGTTTTCTCAGCTATATCTTTTATTTGAACATCTCGATGTGGTAATACATCAGGAATAAAAGATGGATCTAAAGCGTCGCGATTATTAAAGATTTTTGGTCCTTTAAGATATTTCTTATAAAATTGATCAATGTTAAATTGAGTATTATTATTTTGATTCAAAGTTTTATTTCCATGCGCAAATATAATATATTTTATATTTCTACTGCATTTTTAAAATTAATTATTAATCTTTAATTCAATGAAGAGATATCAAAGACTTAATAACTTTTTTGAATATTCTTTTCAATATTTTATTATAATTGTGTCGGAGCTTTAAAAGAATATTATTTATGAAGCAATATTTATTAAGATTGAATTTAAACAATACTTTTAAAAATAATTTTATTTGAATAACAATTTAAGTAATATATTTATTCCTTTAAAAAATCTAATCTAAAAGGTATTTGAGAATTTTGAACGATAATAAAGCATCATTAGAAAAAAGAAATAAGAGGATTGCAATAATTCTAGCCTTATTTTTTGTGTTCTTACTTTTTATAAATTTTATGATAACATCAATTTTCTTTACATGGGCCGATTGGGTAAGCTTATTGCTTTTTTCGTTCCTATTAATTACACCAGCTTACTTTTCAAACGCATCAATGGTTATCACTGGAGGTGGACGCCCCATTGATGGTGGAAAGTTTTTTAGGGATGGAAGAAGAATATTGGGAGATAATAAAACGATTGCTGGTCTAAAGGGACCATTATATTTTGGTATTCCACTTTCAATAATGCTTTTCCTAATTCTACTTTTTCTTTGGCAGCCTATAAGTGAAGTAATTGTTCAAGCTTCAGCTGAGGGGCAATATATGCTTTATGATGATATTAAAATATTTCAATACTATTTTCTCGGGGGAGTTTTTCCAGGAAATTTCTTAGTTCTATTAATCAGAATTATACTTGCGTCCTACGGCGCTGTTATAGGGGATTTAATTGGTTCATTTTTAAAAAGGCGTTTCGATATTAAGAGTGGGGCACCTTTTTGGATTGTCGATCAATTAGATTTTGCTATATTTGCACTGTTATTTATATCTATTCCAAGTTTTATTTTACCAAGTTTATTTTTATTCCCTGACATTTATATCTTAATCTTTGTTATAATACTTACACCAGCGGTAAGTCTCATTGCTAATACAATTGCTTATTTTGTAGGTTTAAAATCCGTTCCTTGGTAGGACTATTAATCTATTATTTTACATTTTATTTCGAGAGGAGTTATTTTATTTTCTAGTAGGACAAATTTTTGGCATAATTCATTTAAACATTTAATATACTCTCCTCGCCTTCCAATTGCGATTCCTCTCTCTTTATATGTTAAAAAATACAGAAAAATTCTTCTTTCTCCAGATACTTTATCATTTTCTATAGTTATGTTGTGAATATACAGATCGGGGAAAAAACTAAATAATAGATTAATAAAAACTTTTTCAGCGCTTATTATCAATACTTTTTTGGGGGTAATTTCTCTCCTAATAGAACCTAGATACATTTTAGAGGCAAAATAATTCTCCTGTTTAACAAAAAAAAAGATAAATTTGCCCATTACTACTACAAATTCAGGAAATATACCTTTAGTCTTATTATAAAAATATTTACTTAATTTGAGTTCAAAATTAGTATATTTTTGCACAAATGATAACATTTGGTAAAAATATAAATCATCAATGATAGTGTAAAAACCCATATCAAATATTCTGATTATAAAAATTTAAAGTACACGCTAAAATATTTAATTAATTACATATATCCCTTTATAGAGAATTATTTTAGAATTAACTAGAGATGAAGAAAGCAGGATTTAAATTTAAGGATCATACAGCTGATGTTCAAGTTAAAAGTTGGGGAAGAACTCTAGAGGAGGCTTTTTCTCAAACCGCTTTAAGCCTAATGACAACTATCACTCCAAATTTGAATAAGATTTCGTCAAAAATTGAGAAAAAGATCGAAATAGTATCAGAAGATAAATATTCGTTATGTATTGATTTTCTAACCGAGTTTCTCTACCTATTTGATACAGATGATCTAGTTTTTAATGATATTTTTATAGAACCAATTGAAAATGTAGAAAAAGGGTATAAATTAAAGGCTATTGTAAAAGGTGACCACTTTGATAAGGATAAGCACGAAATTGGAACAGAAGTAAAGGCAATAACTTATTCATTTATGAACATTGAAGAAAAAAAAAGAAAAGTTGAAATTAGTATTGTTTTTGATATCTAGTTGTGTTACCCTTTGACAACACCAATAGGGACAAATCTTACAATTTTTTCAACAATTCCAAGATCGTGACTCACTTGAACAACTTGATCAATATCTTTATATGCACCAGGACTCTCTTCAGCTAAAACCTTCATTGAAGCACTTTTCACTAAAATTCCTTTCTTCTTTAGATCCTCTTTTATTTTAGGTCCCCAATATCTTTTTGTAGCTTTTGATCTAGACATTATACGACCAGATCCGTGAGCAGTAGAACCAAAAGAGAGTTCCATTGCTTTTGGTCTTCCCACGCATAAATATGATGCAGATCCCATTGTTCCAGGAATTAAAACAGGCTGGCCAATGTTTTTATAATTCTGGGGAAGAACTGAATGACCGGGAGGAAAAGCTCTAGTAGCGCCTTTTCGGTGAACATTTAACTTCATTTTTTTTCCATTCACTTCATGTTCTTCTATTTTCAGAATGTTATGACAAACTCCATAAATCAAATGCATGTCAAATGAATCAAAATCTC
>SDBU01003088.1_pt1 | contig 21446 bp, 22 predicted proteins | sample 2277071 | NCBI WGS metagenome assembly SDBU01 (sample SAMN10397929, study PRJNA504765) | marine sediment metagenome | isolation source: marine sediment core GS08_GC12, 126 cmbsf | place: Arctic Ocean: Gakkel Ridge, Loki's castle | collected 2008
GTGAGTATATTTGAGATTATTTGGCAAGCTCATCCCCCTCGGATTATATTATCTCCCAAGACGGGCAGGATTTTGAACTTATCTGGGAATTAGAATCTTGTACCAATCACTATAGGAATAAATACCATGGAAAACTATGCCGCCAAAAAATCCATAGAATAAATCTGAGGGTAAAACATACGCGCCCTTGAACAGGATGAAGATTGTTATTGCACAGGAAGACAAAAGCCAGTGGTGTAAGTGAATTTTATACTTCCAAAAAGGAATAAAATACGACCTTAGCCTACCTGGTTTACCAATTGTTTTGCCGCCTAAGTATTTGGCTAGCAGAAAGCCCATAGACCAGGTTATAAAAGATAGGTAGCCTAGTAGAATGATGCCCGCAGATAATAATACAAAAAGACTGAGCTTTCTTTTCACTTAAGTGTATTATAGATAAAAACCGTCCCAAAATCAACAAATGGTTTTAGAGATTGTTTATCAACCTCCCCCCTTCAACCTCCCCTAATAAGAAACCTTCAGATGCTGAATTTCAGGGGTAAATCGCCAGCGCCTCAAGCCCCATAGTCTCGGGTAAGCCGAGCATAAGGTTCATATTCTGGATGGCTTGCCCCGCTGCCCCCTTGACCAGATTGTCGATGCAACTGATAACAATGAGCCTCCCCGTCCTGTGGTCAATGGTAGGATAAATGAGGCAGAGGTTGTTCCCCCAGGTATGCTTGGTGTGAGGAGGGGATTCTGCTATTTTCACAAAGGGCTCATCCTGGTAAAAGTCAAGGTATAGCTGCCTTATCTCTTCCTCTCCCTTTTCGCCAGCGGCAACCTTACCTGAGGCTAAAGATGCATAGCCGGTAATCAATATTCCCCTGGTCATCGGTATCAGGTGGGGAATAAAGGTCACCGAAGGCAACTGCCCCGGACGAAGTAGCCCTAGCTCCTGAACAATCTCAGGCAGATGCCTGTGCCCTTCCAGTGCATAGGCGGTAACATCTTCATTAGCTTCCGAGTAGTGAGTTTGCAGGCTGATGGTTCTACCGGCTCCGGACACGCCTGACTTGCTATCAATAATAATGTCAGGCTCAATTAGACCTTCCTTAACCACCGGGGCTAAAGCCAGAATAGCTCCGGTAGGGTAGCAACCGGGGTTAGCCACCAGTTGAGCAGAGGTAACCTGAGACCGGTATAGCTCGGGTAGACCATATACTGCTTGTTTAAGCAGTTGTGGGGCAGGGTGAGTAAAACCATACCAGTGCAAGTATTCCGAAGCATCCTTTAGCCTGAAATCAGCGCTAATATCTACTACCTTAAGCCCATGGCTAAGCAATGGTATAACCTCATTAGCACTCTCCTGATGTGGCATAGCGGAAAAGACCAAATCAACCTCTCCTAGCTCAGCTTCAATAGTCAGGTTTAGGCTAGCCAGATGGGGGAAAACCTTGCCTAACCTCTGCCCGGCAGCACTCCGCCCGGTAACTGAAGCAAGCTCTACCTGTGGGTGCTGACACAACAGCCTTGCCAGCTCGACACCGGCATAACCAGTAACATTGATAATACCTATCTTAGTTTTATTCATCTTTTCCTCACCTGAAAGTATATCACACGCTCGCCTCAAATTTATACTGGTCTTCCTCCTCGAAGACCGCTAAGGATATGTTGAATCTCAAGACTGGTTAAGCCAAGCCTGTGTAAGGTGTGACGGGTTATCTCCAGGCTGGCTTCAAACTCAGGACGGACTATTTCAGAAACACCAATGCCCTTTAGCAGTTCAGCATCGGTATCGTGGTGAACCCGAGCTACTATATCAAGCCTGGGGTTAATTCTCAGCGCATTTCTGGTGGTTAATTCTACAGCGATAAAATCAGGGAAGGTGCAAATGAGGACGCGTGCCTTATTCAATTGGGCATGGGCAAGTATCTCAGGATTGCTGGCATCTCCATAGATACAGGGAGTCCCCTTGGCATGTAGTTCTGAGATGCAATGAGGGTCAAGGTCAATAATCAGGTAGGAAAATTTTCGCCTATCTAGAACCCTTGCCAGAATGCTGCCTATACGACCGTGCCCACAAATTACGGCATGACCTGATAGCTTCAATTGCTTACTCTGCCAATCTGGGTCAGGACGGGATGCTACCAGCCGGCTTAGTCTCTTTCCTTGGCTGAGCCGTCGGTATAGGAATGAAGCAAGGCTCAAAGCAAAGGGGGTCAGCACCATAGTGATGATGGCACTGGTCAAAGTCAAGGAATAAAGATATGATGAGATGATACCGACTTCCATACCCATCCCCGCCAGGACAAAGCTGAACTCACCTATCTGTATCAGTCCCATACCGACAAACAGCATTGTCTTGATACTATAACCAAAGAGCCACGGAATAAAGGCACAGATGATAAACTTAGCCACAATTATGACCACAATCACCACAGCAATAGTGGTTAGATTCTCCACGACAAAGTATGGGTCGGCAAGCATACCAAGGGAGATAAAGAAGAGGGCGCCAAAAGTATCACGAAATGGGACGATATCGGCAAGTACCTGACGGGCGAAGGCAGACTGACTAATCAGTAACCCGGCAATAAAAGCACCAACGGCGGCAGATAAGCCGAAGAAGTAAGCCCCAAAAGCTGCAGCTAGGCATAGAGTAACCACCGTCAGCAAGAATAATTCCCGAGAGCGTCCCCCGGCTACCCTTCTCAGTAGCCAGGGCAATCCCCACATGCCCAGAACTAGCATTATCCCAATAAAAGCCACTGCCTTGAGCATGGCTATTCCTAGAGACAACCACAATTCCCCTCCTCCGCTACCCATAGTCGGCAAAATAATCATCAGGGGCACTAGGCTTAGGTCTTGTACTAGAAGAATTCCTATCATAACGCGACCGTGTCCTGAATCAAGCTCTCCCCGGTCTATAAGGGTTTTAAGCACAATCATAGTGCTACTAAGGGCAATGAGAAAGCCAAAAAAGACTGCTTCAAGCATCGCCCAGCCTAGCAACTTGCCCAAAGCTAAGCCCACTGCTGCCGTTAGTAATATCTGAGCTATGCCACCTAAAATGGCGACCTTGCCCATTCGTTTAAGTTCACTCAAGGAGAACTCAAGGCCTAAAGTGAACAGGAGCATGATTACCCCGATATTAGCTAAAGTATGTATTGTCTCAGTGTCATGAACCAAGCCAAGGACGTAGGGACCAACAACAATACCCCCGGCTAAGTAGCCTAAAATAATGGGTAACTTCAGCCGGCGGGCTAACATACCCCCAACTATGGCAACAGTCAGGACAATGATTAAATCAAGGCCAATGCCCAGTTCTGGCAACAGGTTATCCCTCACAGTAAAGGCGGTCTAATATAGCTATTTTAGCACAGAAGTAGGCTAAGAGCAGTGGTTCAAAGCTAAATATGCTTGTCAACGGTAATAAAACTATGTTATTATCAAATACCCCATTGAGAGTGTTTGTCAAAGGTAAGTGTGAATAAAGGTAACATAAGGTCAAAACATAGCCAGGTTAATGTGATAGCAGAGAGGTGCAAGGGGTGCAACTTCTGCATTGATTTTTGTCCGGAGCATATTCTCTATGTATCCACCGAGATGAATAGCAAAGGATATCATGTTGTCGATATAGGTAATAACCACAAGTGTACCGGGTGTGAGATATGCAGTATGATTTGCCCGGAATTTGCTATCAATGTTATTTCGGTTGAGGAAGAGCCTGAGGAAAAGCGGAGGTAAAGTGTGTCTAGGAGACGTCACTTAGTTGGCGAGTTCTTTATGAGCGGGGATGAGGCTTGTGCTGAAGGGGCAATCAATGCTGGTTGTCGTTTCTTCGCTGGATATCCTATCACGCCAGCCACTGAGATTGCGGAACGATTATCAGAGCGACTGCCAGAAGTTGGTGGCACCTACATACAGATGGAAGATGAAATGGCATCAATGACTGCCGTTCTGGGGGCTTCGTGGGGTGGGGTCAAGGCGATGACTGCCACATCCGGACCAGGTTTCAGTTTGATGATGGAGAGTATAGGTTTGGGGATTATGTTAGAAACGCCCTGTGTTTTGGTAAACATACAGCGTGCCGGACCATCAACTGGGTTGCCCACGCTAAGCGGCCAAGGAGATATGATGCAGGCACGGTGGGGTAGCCATGGCTGTTACGGTATAATTGCCCTAGCCCCTGATTCTCCGCAAGAGCTATACGACTTAACTATAAAAGCCTTCAATCTCTCAGAAAGATATCGCCTACCAGTTTTAGTCATGTCTGAGGCAGCTACCGGGCACATGTATGAAAAAGTGGTCATACCCCCTGTCAGTAAAATAGAGATGATGCCTCGGTGCAAGCCTACTATCTCTCTTGAGGAATATTTGCCCTTTAAACCTAATTTTGACCTTGTGCCTCCTATGGCAGATGCCGGTGATGGCTATCGGTTCCATGTCACCGGGCTAACACATGATGAGAGAGGGTATCCGGCAATGACCGTTGAGGCCCAGGACAAGCTTATAAGACGACTGGTAGAAAAGATTGAGAAGAATAGGGATGAAATTATTGAGCTAGAGGAGGATGGCACTGATGATGCTGAGGTAGTGGTTTGCACCTACGGCATACCAGCCCGGGTTTCACCTATTGCAATTAAACGTGCTAGAGACGAGGGCATTAGGGCAGGTATGCTAAGATTGATTACGGTCTGGCCTTTCCCTGAGGAGAGGATTAGGGAGATTGCTAGGCGGGTTAAGGCTTTTGTAGTACCTGAGATCAACTACGGGCAGGTCGCCTTGGAAGTGGAGCGATGTGCTGGCGGTATGGCTAAGACAATACTCGTACCCCATATGGGTGGCGGTGTACATAGCCCTCAGTCAATATTAGATGCTATTAAGCAGGCGGTTAGATGAGTAAGGTTATTGTAGCTAATAAAGAGCATCCTTTGGATGCCTACCTGAGAGTGGAGCGGCTACCTCACATTTGGTGCTCTGGTTGTGGTCTAGGCTTGATTCTTAACTGCTTTCTTAGGGGTCTACTTAAGTCTGGGCTTACTCTGGACAAGGTTGCTGTAGTTTCGGGGATAGGCTGCACTGGCAGAGCAGCCGGGTACGTAAAACTAGATTCGTTTCATACTGCCCATGGCCGGGCTATACCCTTTGCTACTGGGTTGAAGTTAGCCAATCCAGAACTGAAGGTTGTGGTCTTTAGCGGAGACGGTGACCTGATTGCTATTGGAGGAAATCACTTTATTCACGCCGCTCGCAGAAACATCGATATGACTGTGGTATGTGTTAACAACTTTACCTATGGAATGACAGGAGGGCAGCTTGCCCCTACTACGCCGCTAACCGGACGAACCACTACCACACGACAGGGTAATATTGAAGAACCGTTTAATATACCATATTTAGCAGCCGCCAGTGGTGCGGTTTATGTTGCTCGTTGGACAACAGCACAGGTTCGCAGCCTAGAAAAAGCTATCACGGAGGCTCTATTGAAGAAAGGCTTCAGCTTGGTTGAGGTGATTAGTCCTTGCCCTACCTATTACGGTCGCATGAATAATGAGCCAACCGGCCTGGGTCAAATGAAGTATTATCGGGATAGCAGTATTGTTAAACATGGTATTGATACCAAGCATGTGGGCATCCAGCTCAATGGACAGATAATTGTGGGCAAGTTTGTTGACATTGAGCGTCCCTACCTTCCCAATTTACAGGATAGACACAATGACAAATGAACATGAGATAAGGATATGTGGTTATGGCGGGCAGGGTATAATTCTGGCTGGCCATATTATTGGCCATGCCGCGTCTATCTTCGAGCATAAGCACGCTACCTTCATTCAGGACTATGGGCCTGAGGCTCGAGGTGGGACGTGTCGGGCCGATGTGGTCATCTCTAATGAACGCGTGCTTTATCCTTACATCAATGCTCCCTCAGTATTAGTGGTGATGTCCCAGGCAGCCTATGACAAATATCACCCTAGAAATCGTGAAGATACTTTGGTAATCATCGACGAAGACGCAGTCAAACCTACAGCAACAAAAGGAAAGAAGCTTCTAACTGTGCCAGCCAAGCGAATAGCCGAGAAGCTGGGTAGGGCGGCTGTAGCCAATGTCGTGATGTTGGGTTTTTTTACTGCTATTACCGGCATTATATCCGTAAAAGCAATGAAAAAGTCTATACTAGCTGCAGTTCCTAAGAATACTGAAGAGTTGAACATGAAGGCCTTTGAACAGGGCTATGCCCTGGGAAAAGGGACTTAACATAAACTGCACTCTAGGTAAATACTGAGGCTGCTTATTAAAAAAATGGTTTCTATCCATTATTAAAGTTTCAGGTATTAAAATGACGGCTAATGAGCTGTCCGGGATGATATTAAAAGCTATTGGTATCGTTCGAAGTGAAGTTAAGCAGCCATCGATGTTGGATGATAAAGAAATTGTCTCCGATATTGTGGTTAATAGCAATCTGACCGAGGCTCTGGATAACCTAGACGAGTTTTCCCATATCATAGTCCTCTACTGGATGCATCAAGCTGCCACTGGTCAACTGCCGACTAAGGTCCACCCCATGGGCAAACAGGAGCTCCCCTTAATAGGGCTTTTCGCCACCCGCTCGCCAAATAGACCGAACCCGATAGGCAAGGCTACGGTAAGGTTGCTCAAGCGGCAGGGCAACATATTAAAGGTTAAAGGGCTTGATGCCCTTGATGGCACACCGGTAATTGATATAAAACCCTACATCCCTGGATATGACTCGGTAGTTAATGCCAAAACGCCCCCATGGATAACCAAGCGGTAAGCCAAACATTACTAAGCATCTACTACCAACTTATGGCTCGCTATGGACCTCAATACTGGTGGCCAGCACAGGAGCCATTTGAGATAATTACAGGCGCCATCCTCACTCAATCAGCCGCCTGGGGTAATGTAGAAAAGGCTATAAGTAATCTAAAATCAGCCGGAGCCTTATCACCAAAAGCAATACGCCGGTTGCCCTTCGCTGAACTTGCCATGCTTATCCATTCCTGTGGCTATTATAACGCCAAAGCACTAAAGCTTAAGTCCTTCGCTCACTGGCTTGGAGAGTCTTATAATGATAACCTCAGTAAACTGTTTGCCAATGATACTGACTCCCTCCGCCAACAGCTTGTCTCCATCCATGGCATTGGGCCAGAGACAGCCGATTCCATAATGCTGTATGCTGCCGAGAAACCAATTTTTGTTATTGATGCTTATACCCACCGTATCATCAGTCGCCTCGGTCTGGCACCAGCGAGTAATAGCTACACAGCCTATCAGACCCTCTTCATGAGTAATCTACCAACTGATGTCCGGCTATTCAATGAATACCATGCCCTGCTGGTCTGCCTGGCTAAGGATGCCTGCCGCAATCGCCCCCTCTGCCAGCAATGCTGCCTCAGAAACCTTTGTCAGTCCTATCCGAGTGCGCTTGAAGGGGAAGGAAAGGTGTAAGTTTTGAGAGTACAAAGCCCCGCCACTCTTTCCTTAAGATGGCTATAATCCCATGTTAACATTGACACTAGCCACAAGGTCAGGTTAATATTTAGGCAAAGAGGAACCGAACTTATGTCCTATGCTACCCTCATATATTTCAAAAAAGACCACAGCGCCCACATAACCCTCAATCGACCTGAAGTAAATAACATCATCAACCAGCAGCTAGCCCAGGAAGTAGAAGATATTTGCCGTCAAATAAACCGTGATGATGATATTTATGTAGTCATAATTACTGGAGCCGGAGATAGAGCATTCTGTTGTGGGAGTGAGCTAGAGCAGTTGAGACCAGAATGTAGCGTTGCCACAGCTATAGCCAGTGTAAACCGACCGGTTATTGCTGCCATTAACGGAGATGCACTGGGACAAGGGCTGGAGTTAGCCCTAAGCTGTGATATTAGGCTGGCTTCATCTAAGGCACGGTTCGGCTTGCCTCAGGTGGCTTCGGGTCTTATTCCCATGGATGGTGGTACACAGCGACTGCCTCGCATCATAGGTAAAGATAAAGCTCTGGAACTAATCCTCACTGGTAAGACTATAGATGCCGAGGAGGCATTTGAAATAGGGCTGGTTAATAAAGTAGTCACTGGTGAAAATCTAGCTTCTGAGGTTGAAGCTGTGGCAAAAACCATAACCAGTAAGGGGCCTATCGCCCTTAGATACGCCAAGGAAGCGGTAAATAAAGGGCTGGATTTAACCCTTGAACAAGGGCTTCGACTGGAGGCTGACCTTTATTTCCTTCTGCATACAACGGCTGATAGGACAGAAGGTATTAAAGCGTTCTTGCAGAAAAGAGCGCCAAAGTTCAAGGGACAATAGGTCGAGAGGGATGAATGCACAAAGCAGCCAGTCTCAAATTGTACTGATCAAAGACAGTGAGTGGAGCACAATTGATGGAGAGCCTTGTCGGGTTATTGATTTTATCCCGTTGGGTTCGTTGGTGGACATAGATGGTAAAGTCTGGTCTACTGATAAAACGATACCCTACGCATCTATTACTATGGAGTGCAAAAAGCTCGGGAAGAATATAAGCGGATACATAACTCACAAGATGGACTTTAAGCATTTATGGGCAGCTTTCAAAGAAAGAACGGTGAAAGAAGACGAAGAGGTGATAATTATTTGGACTAGGAAACACTATAAACGTGGCGTAAAATTATTTTCTGCTTTTATGCCGAAGTTGTGGGTAATGGTCTTTCCCAAAGGAGCATTTGAGTTAATAACCGACGATACCTCCAAGCCAGAATTGACGGGCATGGCAAGGTTGAATGCAATGAGACCAATCATCGATTGGAAACCGGACGTAATGGAGTGAGGATCAGAAACACGGAATCAATGAGCAACTTTGAAGTAATTATCTACGAAAAGCAGAATGATATAGGCTATGTTACCCTTAACCGACCTCAAGCCTTAAACGCCTATAACATTCAGATGAGAGACGAGCTTTACCAGGTACTAGACGCTATAAAAGACGACCCTGAGGTTAAGGTAGCCATATTTCGAGGTGCTGGGGAAAGGGCTTTCTGTGCTGGTGCTGACCTGACTGAGTTCCTTACTGCCCCATCCCCAATGGTCGCTCGGCAGGTTCGCTGGGAGCGTGATGTCTGGGGGCTTTTCCTGAGCATTACCAAGCCGCTAATTGCTGCCCTTCATGGCTATGTTCTAGGCGATGGAATAGAGATAGCCCTGTGCTGTGACATCAGGCTGGCTTCAGAGGATGCCCAATTTGGTGTGCCTGAGGTGGGATTAGGCATAATTCCTGCCGCCGGTGGCAGCCAGACCCTGCCTCGAGCGATAGGCAGAACTAATGCCCTGGAAATGCTGTTAACCGGCAGATGGGTTAAGGCTGAAGAAGCGTACCGCCTAAAATTGGTTAATCAAGTAGTACCCCGGCACGACCTGTTACCAGCAGCCGAGAGGCTGGCCAATAAAATCAAGGGCTATAACCCAATTGCTGTAGCCTATGCCAAGCAGGCAATCACCAGGGGACTTGACCTGAGTCTAGAACAAGGGCTGGAGCTTGAGGCTAGGCTTGGAAATTATTTATTAACCCAGCCCCCCTCTCCCTTGTTAAGGGAAAGATAATTTCTTTAGAGAGAGTAGCTCTCTCAAAGCTATTTGTTACTGCTTTTCTGAGTAACCGGAGTAAATGGAAAGGAGGTGCTTATGGATGAACTGAACCTGGATGCCCTTATTGACAAATTGGCTGAGCTGATTATCAACGCCAAAAGGATAGTAATCTTCACCGGTGCCGGGGTTAGCACTGAATCTGGGATTCCTGATTTCCGTAGCCCCGGTGGCATCTGGGATAGGTTCGACCCGGATGACTTTACCTATCAGAAGTTTGTTAGAGACCCTGAGTCAAGGAGGAAGCAGTGGCAGATGCTTCACGAGGGAGGCCTAACCACTGAAGCTAACCCAAACCAGGCTCATTATGCCATTGCTGAGTTGGATAGATTGGGCAAGCTGGATTGTGTCATTACCCAAAATGTAGATAACCTCCACCAGAAGGCGGGGGTCTCTGATAATAAGGTGTTCGAGCTCCACGGTAATATGCAGTGGGCAATATGCATGAGCTGTGGTCGCCGTTACCCCTTTGAACAGATTAAAGCCAGGCTGGATGCTGGCGAAGAAATTCCAGATTGTGGGGCTTGCCACGGTATCTTAAAACCAGACGCTGTTTTCTTCGGTGAAGCGCTGCCGGCGGATGTGCTGACGGAGGCAACCCATCGCTCACATAACTGTGACCTATTTATCGTGATTGGCTCGACGCTGGTCGTTTACCCTGCCGCCTATATGCCTATCTATGCCAATAACTCTGGCGCCAAACTAGTCATCATCAACCTCAGCTCTACTCCTATGGACGGGCAGGCTACAGTTGTGATTAGGGCCAAAGCTGGGGAGACCATGTCAAGAGTATTACAACGAGTAACAGAAAAAAATGACCACTAGGTGAGTAAAAACAAGCCAAATCAAAATAAGGGGTGTAGTGATGAATACCACAGATTTTCTAAATATAGCCATGTCAATCTGCCCGAGCAAGGTTGCCGTTGTCTTTGAAGGGAAAAGATGTACCTTCAGCCAGCTAAATGACCGGGCAAACAGTTTGGCCAATGCATTGGCGAATCTGGGTGTAGAGAAGGGCAACAGGGTAGCTATGCTCCAGGTCAACTGCACCCACTGCGTGGAAGTCTATTTTGCGGCGGCAAAACTTGGAGCTATTTATGTGCCGTTGAACTTCAGAGCCAAGGGAGATGAGCTCGCCTATATGCTTGGTAGCGCTGAAGCCAATACCCTGTTTGTCGGCGAGCGCTATATTGAGCTGATAAACTCCATAAGTGCTGCTCTGACCTCAGTAAAGAATCTTATATCCATAGACAGCCGACACGATGGTATGCTGTATTACGAAGATTTAATAGCATCAGCACCTGCTGAGGAAGTGATGACCGACATTAATGATGATGATACTACTATACTAATGTATACTGCTGGTACCACTGGCTTTCCCAAAGGAGTTATGCTATCTCACAATAGCTTTGCCATTTATGTATTGGAGAATGTAACTCCAGCTGACACAGAGTTGGAGGAGAAGAATATTCTTACCGTTCCTCTGTATCATGTGGCTGGGATTCAGGCAGTTATGGCAGCAATCTATGGAGGCAGAACCTTAGTAATAGAGCGGCAGTTTGAGCCCAAGGTGTGGATGGAGCTAGTGGAGACAGAGAAGGTCGACCGGGCCATGATGGTTCCTACCATGCTCAAGCAACTGATAGACCATCCCGACTTCGATAAGTATGACCTGAGTAGCCTGAAAGTCATAACCTATGGTGCTGCCCCTATGACCCTTGAGGTTATCAAGAAGGCAGTGGATGTTTTTCCAGGGGTTAGCTTCATCAACGCCTTCGGACAGACAGAGACAGCGTCAACTATTACCACTCTGAGTCCTGAAGACCATGTTATTAAAGGGAACGAGGAGGAAAGGGAGAAGAAACTGAAGAGGCTTTCTTCTATTGGTAAGCCTATGTCCGATGTTGAAATGAAGATAGTCGATGAGCAAGGTAATGAGCTACTCCCCGGACAGGTAGGAGAGATTGTAGCTAGAGGGCCTCGCGTAATGACCGGATACTGGAAGGACGAAGAAAAAACAGAAAAGACCATTGACAAAGAGGGATGGGTTCATACTGGTGATATGGGCTACATGGATGAGGACGGCTACTTCTTTTTGGCGGGCAGGGCAACGGATATGATTATACGGGGAGGGGAAAATATCTCTCCTGAGGAAGTCGAAGCCGTACTACATACTTATCCCAAGATTGAGGAGGCAGCGGTAATCGGCGTCCCTGACGACGAGTGGGGTGAGCAGCCGAGAGCGATGGTAGTTCTCAAACAGGGAGAGACAGCCACCCCTGAGGAGATAATGGAGTATTGCCGGGCCAGGATGTCCAGTTTCAAGAGGCCAAGGTCGGTAGTCTTTATTGATAGTCTTCCCCGTAATCCCATGGGCAAGGTTATAAAAATGGTGCTGCGCCAGCAATATGGAAAACCCTAGGCCTCCTTCAAGGAAAAAACAATTGACTCGTACGGGTAGGTTAGGCTATACTAGCTTCTTAGTTCGGGTTAATTGTGGAACTCCTGCCGGGAACACCCTCCCAAAAAATAAGATGGCTGAGAGGGAGTAAGACCGCCAAACAGGTCTAATATATAAGAGATGGAACTAGCAGATAAAATATTAGAGGGTAATGTCCAGTCCGCAGCTAGACTTATAACAAGCATAGAAGATGAAATGCCAAACGCAGTTGAGGAATTGGAGACTATCTATCCTCACACTGGAAGGGCCCATGTAGTTGGGATAACAGGTCCTCCGGGTGTAGGCAAGAGCACATTGATTGATAGCCTGATAAGTGCCTTCAGAAGGAAAAATATGACAATTGGTGTTATTGCTGTCGACCCTACAAGCCCCTTTACCGGCGGCGCAATACTAGGGGATAGAATAAGAATGCAGCAACAGAGCCTCGATAAGGATGTATTTATTAGAAGCTTGGCTACAAGAGGCTGGGCAGGGGGATTAGCCAAGGCTACAATAAGTACAATTCATGTTATGGATGCCATGGGCAAGGAGATTATATTAGTAGAGACAGTAGGCTCAGGGCAAGGAGAAGTGGAAATTGCTAGAGTTGCCGATACATCTATTGTTGTTCTATCTCCAGAGGCGGGAGATGAAATTCAAGTGATAAAGGCTGGCATCATGGAGATAGCTGACGTTTTTGTCATAAATAAGGCAGACAAAGCCAGGGCTGATAATATCGTTATGGAAATAGAAATCATGCTTGGGATGAAGACCTACCTTCCTACTGAGTGGAAGCCGAGCATAGTCTTGACCGAAGCAATCTCTGGTAAAGGGGTTGAGGAACTAGCTGAGGAAATTCTTAAGCATAGAGAATTCCTGGTTTCTAGCGGCGGGCTTGAGAAATGTCGAAAGGAAAGAGCAAAACAAGAGTTGGTCGAGACTATAGAAGGTTTTGTTAAGAACTACCTCTACCAGGGAATTGATAAAGGTGGTTACTTAGAAAAACTGGTAGACGAGTTAGTAGGGAGAAAAGAGAGTCCCCACTCTGCCGCCGTGAAGGTTATTAATCAGTTTACCAAACAGTTTAAGCCACTTAAAACCTAGTACAAGTCAGGAAGCAATGTAATAGAGGGTAAGAATGGATTTTGAATTGACCGAAGACCAAAAAATGCTCAAGACGATGGTGCAAGACTTCGCCACCAAAGAGCTTGAGCCAATCGCCGCTCAAGTAGATGAAGAGGCAAGATTTCCTGCTGAGAGCGTTAAGAAGATGGCTAAACTTGGGCTCATGGGGGCTATCTTCCCTGAAGAATACGGGGGTAGTGGTGGAGGCGAAATGGAAGCGGTTATTATTGGTGAGGAGATATCGCGTGTCTGTGCTTCTACTGCTACCATTGTCTTAGCCGGAATGTCACTTGCTGGATACCCCATATATGAATTTGGTAACGAGGAGCAGAGGCAACAGTTTGTGGTTCCAATAGCCAAAGGAGAAAAGTTAGCCTGTTTTGCCCTAACTGAAGCTGGTGCCGGTAGCGACGTGGCAGCTCTGGAAACTACCGCTACCCGCCACAATGGTGGGTACATACTTAACGGAACCAAAATCTTCATCACTAACGGAGCCGAAGCAGACATCACTGTAGTTTTCGCCACTACCGATAAGGCATTAGGGCACCGCGGTATTGCCAGCTTTATTGTTGAGAAAGACACCCCCGGTTTCTCAGTAGGTAAATTGGAGCATAAGTTAGGTATACGTGGCTCATCAACCGCAGAGCTACTATTTGAAAATTGCTTCGTGCCCGAGGCAAATCGGCTGGGTGACGAGGGCAAAGGCTTTAGAATCGCCCTTGAGGCTATAGATAATAGTAGGATTTGTGTCGCTGCTCAAGCGGTGGGTATTGCTCAAGGAGCATTCGATAAAGCTTTGACCTACGCCAAGGAGCGTCAGCAGTTCGGTCAGCCCATCGCCAACTTCCAGGCAATTCAATGGATGCTAGCCGATATGGCCACACAAATTGACGCCGCTCGACTGTTAACCTATCGGGCAGCCTATTTCAAGGACAAAGGCTTACCCTTTATCAAAGAAGCGGCAATGGCTAAGGTTTTCGCTGCTGAAGTAGCCATGTTTGTTACTACTAAAGCCATCCAAATATATGGAGGTTACGGCTACGTTAAGGATTATCCTCTAGAACGCTATTTCCGCGACGCCAAGATTACGGAAATCTATGAGGGTACGTCCGAGATGCAACGAATGACTATCGCCAGAAGCCTCATTCGAGAAGGCTGAGCTAAAGATTACAGCAACCCTTACCATTTGAGGAATAGTAATAAGAAATTTCGTTAGCGGCAAAGGTGAACTTCTCACTGACCGAAGACCAGAAAATGCTCAAGACGATGGTGCGAGACTTCGCCACCAAAGAGCTTGAGCCAATTGCTGCCCAAATAGATGAGGAAGCTAGATTTCCTGCCGAGAGCGTTAAGAAGATGGCTAAACTTGGGCTCATGGGCACTGGTTTCCCCGAAGAGTATGGAGGTAGCGGTGGAGCCACGATTGAACAGGCTATCATCTTTGAGGAGATATCGCGTGTCTGTGCTTCTACCGGCGTAATCCTTATTATCACTAATCAAGTTGTTGGTAGCATAATATATGAGTTTGGTAATGAAGCACAAAAGCAAAGGTTTCTGGTCCCAATAACTAATGGTGAAAAACTGGGTGCATTTGCCCTAACCGAAGCTGGTGCCGGCAGTGACCCGGCAGCTATGGAAACTACCGCTCCCCGCCACAATGGCGGGTATATACTTAATGGAACTAAAACCTTCATCACTAACGGGGCTGAAGCAGACATCGCAGTAGTTTTCGCTACTACCGATAAGTCATTACGGCACCGAGGTATTGCCAGCTTTATTGTTGAGAAAGGCACCCCTGGTTTCTCAGTAGGTAAGTTAGAACGTAAGTTAGGTGTACGCGGCTCATCAACCGCAGAGCTCCTATTTGAAAACTGCTTTGTGCCCGAGGCAAATCGGCTAGGTGACGAGGGGAAAGGCTTTAGAATCGCTCTCGAGATACTGGACGGGAGCAGGATTGGTATTGCTGCTCAAGCGGTGGGTATCGCTCAGGGAGCATTCGATAAAGCTTTGACCTACGCCAAGGAGCGTCAGCAGTTTGGTCATCCTATTGCCAACTTCCAGGCCATTCAATGGATGCTAGCCGATATGGCCACACAAATTGACGCCGCTCGACTGTTAACCTATCGGGCAGCCTATCTCAAGGATAAAGGCTCACCCTTTATTAAAGAGGCAAGTATGGCGAAGGTTTTTGCTGCTGAAGCAGCCATGTTTGTTACCACTAAAGCCATCCAAATATATGGAGGTTACGGCTATGTTAAAGATTATCCTCTAGAACGCTACTTTCGCGACGCCAAGATTACTGAAATCTATGAGGGTACGTCTGAGATGCAACGAATGACTATTGCCAGAAATCTCATTCGGGAGGGCTGAGACAGAGGAGTTAGCAAAAAGGCAAAGGTTAATAGCTATACGATAGAAGAAAGTCAAAGAGAAGTGACCAAGGTAATGGGGCGATAAGCAATTCATAACATTGACAGGCTACCTTACCATTGCTATTATCTTGGTGTATTTTGAATGAGCCAAGAGTTGATACAAAGGGGGGATACAATATGAGTGACCAGAAGACTACAAAGGAAATTCTGAAGGAAAAGCTGAAGCCGAGAGAAGGCACTCCACTATACAATCCAGAAGCCCTAAAAAAGATTGGAAAGCAGTTTGACAGATGGAAAAATACAGTGGTTCGGGAGCAGGACAGAAAGAATTGGGAGGCTACTCCCCATACCATCTTGGGCTCCGAGATTCCTCGAGAATTACTTTATACCCCACTTAGTAACCCCGACCTTGACTACGAAGAAGACTTAGGTTTTTCAGGAGAGGAGCCCTACACTAGGGGCATACATGCCAATATGTATCGGGGTAGGATATTTACTATGCGTCAGCTTTTTGGCGCTGGTTCACCAGAACAATGTAATCAAAGAATGAAGATGCTCCTGGAGCACGGTGCCACCGGGGCAAACTGGGCCCTTGACCTGGCTACGGTTCAGATGTTTGATTCCGATGAACCCGAAGCCAAAGGTCAGGTGGCAACGGTGGGCGTTCCTATTGATTGTGTTGAAGACATGGAGGCAATCTGTAAAGATATCCCCATAGATAAGGTGAGTGCTTCCATTGTTACCCACTACCCCAGAAATACGGCAATTATATTCCCTATGTATTTGGTGATGGCTGAACGCAGAGGCATCCCGTGGGATAAGCTACCCGGCAGCGTGCAGAATGATTTCATAATGGAAAATCTGGTTCGCAGCGCCCCAGAATACATACCGCCTAAGGATGACTTTAGAATACAGTGTGACAATATAGAGTTCATCAGGAAGAACGTGCCTCAATGGAACTATGTTACTCTAAACGGCTATAATTTGCGGGAGTGGGGAACATCCGGTATCACTGAGATGGCGGTGGCTGTAGCCAATGCCATTGAAACTCTTAAAGAGATGGTTAGGAGAGGCCATGATGTTGATTGGGTAGTCGAAAGGTTAGCATTTTTCTGGGCACCAGCCAATGACTTCTTTGAGGAGGTATCCAGAATTCGAGCAGTAAGACGGCTGTGGTATCGGATAATGAAATATAGATTTGATGCCAAGAACCCCAGGTCTATGTGGATGAGGTGTCACGTGCAAACTTCGGGCATCTCCTTGACCAGGGAAGAGCCGACGAATAATGTGATAAGGGCAGCTTATCAAGCGTTAGCTGCTGTATTGGGTGGTGCTCAATCTTTGCATGTAGATTCCTACGATGAAGCCTACTCAGTCCCATCGGAAGCAGCTTCATTACTATCATTGCGAACCCAGCAGATTATCGAAGCTGAGACAGCAGTTACCCAAGTAGTTGACCCACTAGGGGGCTCGTTCTATGTAGAAGCGCTAACTAATGAGATTGAAGGAAGAATTCTTGATGAAGTAGATGAGATTGAACGGATGGGAGGTATAGTTGAAGTTGTAGCTAGTGGTTGGCTGCATAACAAGGTGACCAGAAACATCCAGCTAGAGCAGAAAAGGATTAGTGATGGTGATATAAAAGTGGTTGGTCGTAACTACTTTAGGGACCCCGACCTGAAGATGCCCGATGTTTGGGTTCACGAATATGATGAGAATATAGGGAAAGCGATGCGAGATAAGCTAGCCAAACTAAGGCAGCGAAGGGACAATGAGAAAGCAAGTAACTGTCTCAATGCCCTTAAAGAGGCTTGTAAGCGAGGGGACAATGTTATGGACTATACCCTTGAATGTGCTAGAGCTGATGTTACTGAGGGGGAAATGCGCCGAGCATTTGTAGAAGCCTTTGGTTTATGGAAGTCCCCTATCTACGTATAAAAAATGATTTAGAGGTTCAATATTATGATACAGCAGAAAAGGAAAATTAAGGTGTTATTAGCTCAGTTTCCCCTAGAGACTCACTCCAGAGGAATAATTACCGTGGCTGGTATGCTTAGAGATGCTGGGATGGAGATAGTCTTAATTGGCAATGCCCTGCCCGAGCAAATAATTGAGACCGCCATTCAGGAGAACGTCAATGTTATTGGAATAAGCACATACTGCGGTGGTGAGTTAGCTCTCGGTAGTGATTTATTGAAGGTAGCTGAGAAAGCAGGAATAAAAGAGCAAACTATATTCCTGCTTGGAGGGATATTCCCACCTAAGGATGCACCGAAGCTAAAGGAGATGGGTTTCAGCGCTACCTTTCCCCCGTCAGCCACCAGAGAAGAGATAGTTTCCTGCATAGAAGATGCTGTAGCCTCTAAGAAGTGAGTGGCTTGGGGCTTGAAGCTTTGATTAAGAGGGGGACTCGTAGAGCCTGACTGCGGCTTCCCCTTCGAGTATGGTCTCGTTGTTCTGGTTCACGCAGGTGTTTTTCAGAGTTACAATCCCCTTATCTTTACGCGTGTCAATTACTTCAGCTATAGCGGTTATAGTATCCCCGATTCTTACCGGCTTCAAGAACCTAACTGACTGGGAAAGAAAAATGACCAAACCAGGTAGTTTGGCCATAGCCGCAGATAGTAATCCTATTGCTATCACCCCATGAGCAATCCTGCCCCCGAAAAAGGTCTTCTTGGCATACTCCTGGCGCATGTGGACAGGATTGAAGTCCCCGGAGACCTCAGCAAAATTGTTAATATCAGCCTCGGTAATGGTTTTTGTGTGAGTAGTTTTATAACCGATATCAACTCCCAGCTTATCAAGAATAGTTTCGCCTTTCTCAACCATAGTCTACCTCCTAAATATTCTGTAGTTCAATTGGAGTTACAACTTTTTCCTTTTCTTCAGCCACTATGGCTGCACCCAAGGCAGTGATAATCTGGGGTTGAGGGGGCACCAGTAATTGAATCTCCAGCTTCTCTTCTACCCTTTTAATAAGCCCGATATCGAGACCACCGCCACCGCTGATAGCGCACCGCTGCTCCAGCCCAACCCTATCGATGAGGGAGGATATCTTGTTCGCCAGTGCCTTATGAACCCCAGCCAGGATATCTTCCTTGGAGATGCCTTCGGCTACCCTTGAGATAGCCTCTGATTCCCCAAAAACGGCACACCCCGTAGTGAAGGTAACCGGATTTTTAGACTTGAGGGAAAGAGTACCAACATCCTTGAGGTCTATTCGGAGGACATTGGCGATAATCTTAAGAAAGCGCCCACTACCGGCGGCACACTTCTCACTAACTACAAAGTTAGTCACTCGCCCCTCTTCACTAAGCCGAATTACCTGGCTGGACTGCTCCCCTACATCAATAACCGTCCTCACCGAGGGGAAAATACTGCTCATTCCCCGGGCGCAGCAGAGGAGGTCAGCAACCTGCTGACTTGTGAAGGGGATGCTACTGGCACCATATCCAGTGGCTACAGTGTAGACTATATCCCCTGAAGACAGGCCTACCTTTGCCAACAGCTCCTCTCTCAACTTCTGTGCTGCCACCCTATAGTTAGTCCCGGAAGGGAGTACATGGTAAGCCAAAAGCTTACCGTCCCTAGTTATAACCCCCTTGCTGGCTCCTGAACCAATGTCAATGCCCATAAACCAAGCCATATTCAATTACCCCTACCTGAAAAAAGTAGCTTCCTCCAGGTGATGCTCCTTCCTCTGGATAGGCTCACCACTCGCCAGAGCTTTCAGGGTGAGTTCCTTTCCCAATAGGGCGGCACCTATTGCCCCACTGAGAAGCGGATTCTCAGGAACAAGAACTTCACATCCCAAATTTTCCTTCATAGCCTTAACAATTCCAACATTCTTCGCTACACCGCCGGTAAACACTACGTCGGGCTCTATCTTCAGCCTCCTCACCATCCTCGCTACCCTACTAGCTATAGCATCATGAAGTCCAGCCACGATGTCTTCCAGCGGTATTTCCTCAGAAATGCGAGAGGCAACTTCCTGCTGGGCAAAAACGGTACAGGTGTTGCTAATATTGACCTTTTTTGTAGATTTTAGGGAAATGTCCCCTAGCTCCTCCACCCCGAGGCCGAGGGTATCAGCGATAACCTCCAAGAACCTACCTGTTCCCGCAGCGCACTTGTCATTCATAACAAAGTCGACCAGCTTACCATCACTGATCTTGAGTCCCTTAGCGTCCTGCCCTCCAACATCAATAGCTATTCTGGCGGTAGGGAAGAAACTGACCACCCCTCTGGTGTGGCAGGTTAACTCCGTAACCTGACGGTCAGCAAAAGGAACACTGAGCCTACCATAGCCTGTAGCTACCACATAGGATAATTCATCGAAAGGCAGATTAGCCTGCGCCAATGCCTCTTCCATCACCTTGTTGGCCAGGCGTCGATGCTCAGCACCAGTGGGGCCTACAACGCAAGCACAAAGCTCCCCCTCCATATTAATAATTACCACCTTAGTCATGGTGGAACCTAAGTCAATCCCGGCAAAATAGATATTGAATCTCCTCTCACTAAATTAGTTTATTATCTCTAAAATTACCTGGGTAGCCTTTTAGCCGATTACCTCAAGGAAGGCCTGAACCCTTGTTTTTAATGGCGCTAAAGCCGCCTCGCTGTAGTCATGCTCCAGGTATATACTCGGCAAGCCAATGTGATCAAGATAATCCTTAAGCGCTGGCACTTCATAGCCGTGAATATCGCAATACCTCACCGACTGAAGGATTACCCCTTTAGCGTTCCACTCTTTAGTATAATCCCCCAAATAACCGAATCTACTTTCCAGGTCTGCCATGTAATCTTTCCTAGTCTCACCAAAAACGGCTTCCCTAAAGGTGCGGGGGCATTTAAGCTCCACCAGATAGCGATAAGCCAGTCCATCCAGGGGTTCCTCGGTGAGCTCCACATCAGAAAAATAGGCTCGGCTGCCCACACAGATATCATCCATCACCACGTTGGCATCAAGCCCTTCAATCATCTCAATAAGAGCTATATTATCTATAATAGTGCCCCAGACAAGAAGCCTTGCCGATTTTTTCTTCGGACCGTCCTTACGCTCTTTAACCTCACTAATAACCTGCTGTATTAGCTCATTTCCTTCCTCCACCGGGAGGCTCATCAAGGCCACCATTACTTGAAGGGTTTCCGTCCCCGAGATAAGGGGTGGGTCAGGCTTTCTCATCTCATATAATTCCCGCACCGATGCCCGCTGCTGATTATGGGACTTGATAGCTTCCTTGAGCCTTCCTAGAGAAAGTTCCTTTCCGGTAAACGACTCCAAGGTCTTCTTAAAATCCTTCAATTCTCCCTTAAGCTGCTCCTGAGCCGCCTTATGAACCGTGTGAGGCGTATCTATGAAGTGAAAATAGGGAAGTTCTACATAGGTTCGCCAGATATGAGCCGTCTTCTCACCAACGTCGCAAGTGTGAGCCATGACCATGCCTTCAAGGAAGTCATTCTTGCCTTTCAATGTCAGGTCCAAGGTGCTACGAAGAAAAGGGCAAACTATCGTGGGTAGACAAGCATCTGCCTTGGTTATTGGTTCCCCCATATCTCCCAATATTCTATAGGGGACTAGGTCAAGAGCGGTCATCATTTCTAAAACAGGATAAAGACAAAGATAACCTATTACCTTCTTCCCCTCTGCCTTAAGCTCTGTAACCCTATGAGCCCGATCGTGATAAATTTCTTTCGCTCTAGTGAGTCCTTTATTTCTCTCTTCTGCCATTGATAAGACCTCCTTAAAATCGACTTTAGCCGTTCATTACCACCCTAGCCCCTCTTCTTGCCTCACCTTCTTATAATGCTCCATAGTCTCCTCAAATGTCTCTGCTTTCCTCAAGGCATCGGCAGCATCAAAGAGTTTTAGGTCTACGATATCCCCC
>SDBU01003089.1_pt1 | contig 21445 bp, 19 predicted proteins | sample 2277071 | NCBI WGS metagenome assembly SDBU01 (sample SAMN10397929, study PRJNA504765) | marine sediment metagenome | isolation source: marine sediment core GS08_GC12, 126 cmbsf | place: Arctic Ocean: Gakkel Ridge, Loki's castle | collected 2008
AATTTAACTTTTTAAACCTTCGGTTTTTCAAAAGAAGAAGATAGAGTGTAGGTACGTTGTAGAAAAGAGTTATTTTCTCCTCATATTCTTTTATTTTAGCAATTCAAATCAAATAATTCTTCAAACAGTTTTTTTAAGTGGAGAAAAGAAATAAAAATATAAATAGTTTGTATCATAATTTTTAATATTTCCATGTTAATTTTAATGAGTTATATTGAAAAACTTAACAATAGTATTAGGAAAAAAAATTTTGATTACAAACAGTAGTATTCGCAAAACGCAAGAATATACCGAATAGATGTGTCAATAAAAAAATAAGAGACCTTGAATGGTATATTTTTTATTATTTTAAATCAGAATAGAGTTTCTCTAAATGAAGTCTATCCTTTTTTAAACTTTAAAATCTAAAGATTGAATTTTAAAATTAAAATATATACCAAAGAGAATTTCTTTTGTAAGTTTGCATTTCTGTTTAATTTGTATTTAGTACCATTGATGTCGGGACATGAAATGTAATGGACACCTAAACTTTCTTCTAATCGTCTCACTTTACAAAATCAATCGATATGTATTGTTTATAGATGTTTATACTATTTTGAACCCTTTTTTTGTCTTTACATATCTTAGTAAAAATTGTCATTAGCAAGGTTTATATAAAATATTCTTCATTATTACTAGTTATTACTGAAAATAGGTGGAGAAAAATTAATAGAAATTCAAATTGAGAGAATTTGCACAAGATTGAAACCTTTATTAAATTTGGTGTCAGACAAAATATGACACATGTTCTGCAAAATATAATTCAATCAAATATAATAACGAAAGAAGCTATATTTTTACTATTTAATGAGATAACAGTTAACAGAAGCATTTAAGGAAAGGAGAACATGAAGAGAAGTTAGGTTAAATTTTCTTTAAAGAATTGATATGGCTTTCCTGTTTTTTTATGAATTATACTCCTCCCAAAATTCCATCCTGCCCGGTTTTTTGAATTTGCCAATAAAACTAATTGAAATAAATTAGAAATAGCGATGTTTATCTCAGAAGCGTCTTCAATTGAAGTTTCCTCAGAAAGAATTTTCTTAAAATCATCATTATCCCAAGTTTTTTTAGGAAAAACTTCAGTTGCTAAATACTCAGATGCTTTTTTGAAATTTAATAAATTTTCAACATTGGAACCGAATTCTTCACATTTATCAAGATATCTTTTTTCTCTCATTAATTTGATACTTTCATTAGTAAGAGTTACGAATAGTTTTAATTCTGTTATGTTAAATTCAATTGAGTCTTCATTTGTATATTGTTTCTTAATATAAAAAATATCACCAATATTAAGTTCATTAAATTGATTAACCATTACATTCCAAGTAAAACTTCTTTTTTTTGTAGCTGATGTCGGTTGTTCAATAATCTTATCTAGTAAAATAAAATTAGAATCTTTTGTTTTGAATTGCAATAATTTAAATAATTCAATCAGATTATTTTGTTTATTTTTATTCCAATTATAAATTTCAAATAAGAGTTCAGGTTCAAAATCACCGGCAATAAAAACACCTCTGGCATCATTGTAAATACTATCGATTATCTTGTCATCATCAATACCGCTATTTTCTTTTATAAATTGCTCAAGTTCTGCCTTCCAAGGGTTTTCTTTATTTAATCCTTCTAAGTACCCCTTTAACTGTAAAAAATCTTCCTTTACTGCCTTTTTCTTCAACTCTATAATTTTCAAAATTATATTAAGATCATCATCAGAATTGAGTGCTATTAAATCAATTCTTCCCTTTCCGCCTTCTCCTCTCTGCGTTGAAAACTTTTGTATAATAGCAGCATCAATTTTCTCTCCTGAAGCATCTTTTAAAATACCAATGATCTCAGGATTGTTGAATAAAAATGATTCCATTTGATGTTCACTTCGAAATTCGGTAGCTGATGCTATTTTATCAATATTATATCGAAACAATTCTGAAATTTTTTAACACCCTATTATATTGAAGATTCTTTATTTATAATGTGAAAATAAATATTTAAATCAGTAGAATTAAAAAAAATTAGTGCGTATTATGATGGGAAAAGACCTACTGCAAAACTGTTAAACAAACATATCTTTAAAGTATCTAGTTGAATGAATGACATATGGAAAAAAAAGAAAAAAAAATTTGGCAAGAATCAGCAGGAGATACTGAAAGAGATTATGTAGATGTGTGTTTACGTAATAATGTTATCCTGAATGGTCCGGGAAGATTCGGTAGTTGGCCTGATTGTAAGGATGCTCTAATTGATTTTGGAGAAAGAATTGAAGTGAGTAAATACAAAAAAGTAGAAGATCTCAGAAGATTTGCAGAAGAAATGAAGGAGGGAGATATTGTGATTTTGAGGACTGGGACCAATTTTGTTCATGCTATAGGAGTTATCTCGGGAAAATACACTTGGAATGAACTCTTTTCGGATGTAGACGGGTGGGATCTTCAACACGTGAGACGAGTAAAATGGGTATGGGATAAAAGTTTAAACGAAGGAAAACCTAAAGAATTTCCAATTAATTCTCTAAAACAGGGAGATACAACTCAAATGTTAGGAATATTACCTCTAAGAAAACCTGTATTAAACTGGTTAGAATCGTTGAAATTAAATTATGAAAAGGTCTCATTGAAAGTTAGAGATCTTCCAAAAATCTCTAAAGAAGTCACACTGGACCAAATTGGTGAATTTCTATTTGGTAAGGGCGTATCCAGCAATTCGATTGAAAATATTAAGGAAGTTATTGATGACCTTCAAATGATTGCAAGATGGTATGATAATGATTCAAATTTAGAACCATCAGAATTTGAAACAGAAGCTTATTTAATTATACCTATTCTTCGAAAATTAGGTTGGACACCTCAGAAAATGGCTCTAGAATACAAATCAGAAAAGGAAAAGGGGAAAGAGAATTGATATTGCTCTATTTTCGAATTTACCGCGTTCAATTGAAAATATTGTTGCTTTAATTGAAGTTAAGAGAAAGGGGAATTCAGTTTTTCATGCTTTTCAACAAGTAAAAGATTACGCTAAGGCAAAACCTACAATTAATAGATTGATTGTTACTGATGGGATTAGATACGGAGTATATTTAAAACGTGAAGAGATATGGTCACTCCATGCTTATATGAATTTAACACGATTCCAAAAAGAATACAAGATATATGCTTGTATGGGTATTTTAGAGGCATTATGGATAATGAGCCCTGAATGGACTGAAGGATAACATAAGCTTAAAAAGAGATTAGCAATTTCCAATTAATACGATAATTCCCAATAGTTTTTGATATGCAATAAAAATGGATTATGAAAAAAGGAAAAACAAAATATGAATGAAATAAGTATTAAACCACCATATTATATAGAATTTCTCATTGCTCTTCCTTTTTGGTTAGAGTTTCCAAATGGAGAAAAATTTTTTAAAAAATACCAGCAGAAACATTTTACAATCGAGATCATACAGAATTTATGGAAAATTCAGTTTAGTAGCAAAATTAATAATGGATTTTTCCTTTTAGAAGAATCTGAAGTCATAGATCCAAAGTATATGAGACCTAAATTAGATTATAGTGATTATTACCCATTATCTTGGTATGAAGAAGAGTTAAAGATACAACGGCAATATTATTCAAAGAAATTACAAACTGTTTTATCTTTTTCATTGAATCAAATCAAATTTAATAATCAAGTAGAAGTTCTAAATTATCTTCAAAATCAAAATAATAAAATTTGGGAAGTAGTAAAAAATTTGATTCGGTTTTTCCTCTCAAATTATATCTATTTTAAAACTCAATCTAATTACAAATTCCATCGTGTAAGAACGTTAAGTGAAAACTATTATAGTAGAGATAATACAAATATTTATCTCATTTCTTCTAATAATAAAAGAAAAACCTCATTTGAAATTGGAAAACTCCAACTCAATTTCCGAGAAGAATTTAATTTACCAAATTTTTTAGCAGGAGAGGAAATGATTAAATCTTTTAGAAGAAAAATATTCTGTACCTCTGACATAAAACAAAATCTAAGAGAGAGATTAAGAGTTTTAATAAATTTTGCTAAAATTCATAGAGATATGAATTCTCTAATAATTAACACGTCTATATATTTAGAACAGATCTCAATCAAATTTTTAAGTTTCAAAAAAGAAATGAAAACATGGGAACTTGATATCCTCTTTAAGGAAAAAGGTTTAACTCACTATGTTGAATCACAATTAGCCTATTTAATAGACGATAAATCTTATGTTGAAAACGTTAAAGATGCAATTCAAATAGTGGCAGATAGAAATCAAATAATCCATATTGGAAGAGTTATACCCTACAATAAAGAATTGGAAAATAAATGTGATAAAGTTATAGAATTGATATATTATATTGAAAAACTCATGAATCCAACAAAGTTTGAAGATGGTGAATATATTTTAAATAATAATTTGATAGGAATTGCTAGCCACTTTGATTCAGATTATAATATCGGAAATATAATTCTTCCTATATCAAAATCAGAACAAATATTTATAAATAAAAATTTCATTAAATTTGCTAAAGGTGAGAAACTGATTGATTTTAAAGAAGTTGATATAGGAGAGTCATACTCTACATTTTTAAAAGCTTATAACCATGACAATATTTTAGATATTTTTATGTGTTTACATCCAACTCGATTTTCTTCAAATTTAATAAATTTACAGCACTTAATCCAACAATTAGACTCTGTTATGAAAAACTCTTGGAAAAAAATACTTTTTAAATTTCTCTATCTAAACATACCTGATGGATTTTTGGAAATACTTGAAAGATTAATAAATATAAGAATTAAGGAGTTAGATTTGAAAAATTATAGAATAGAATTTAAAAAAATTGAATCTGATGATCCCATTACTCTTAAAGATACATAATTTTCTTTAATTTTAGTCTAACAATTCAATTTTTATGCCTTTTAAGGTTCTATAATGCTAATTTTTTCAGAGTTTTTTGAAAATAGAGGAAGTTATGCATAAAGATTCAACTTGAGATAAGAATTAAACAGTTAAACACCCCAGCTAAATTTGTGTCAGACAAAAAATGACAACTATTCTGTAAAATGAATTTGAATCAAATTTCTAATGTAAAAAATTAAATTATATTAACAGATATTAGAAGAACATGATTTATTATAGCACGATAAACCTTTATTAAATTTTCACGTTTAAATAGTAATTAAAAAATTCATCGCTGGTTGGCTAGTTCTCGAGAATCTTAAAATTAAACAAATATAAGCTATTTTTTTAACCTTTTAAAGAGGTTTATTGTTCTTTTTGATAGATAATCAGAATCGTAAGGTTTTGTAAAAGTGTGCATAAATTTTGACACTAACAATCTTCGTAATTTTTTAGAAATTTTTTTATATTTTAGGGGAGAAATAAAAAGATTTTCACAATGAGTTATAATTAAATTTGAAAAAAAAATTTCAATTTCTGAATGGGAAGAAGAATTTAATTGAGACAAGATATTTCGATAAGTTTTCACATCATCAGACAAATATGACAAAAGAATAAAAGTTTTTCCATTCTCCGGGAACACATTTAGAAATAATGGGGCAGGGACTTTTGAGGGATCTGATAAATCATTAAATAAATTCCCTTGGAAATCATATTGTAAACTTTTCATAAAAGATTGTCTATATCTAAGCAGGATATAGGATCTTATAATTTTAGTAAACCAGATAAAAATCGAGAGATTTTACAAGAATTTTTAGTTATTTTAAAGAAGAGATTTCGCGATGCTGGTCTCGATATATCATAAAATCTTAGATAATAAAATATCTGATATTTTGATGAGTCTGGAAATCCAGATCCAAACGATAAGGAATTTAAAAATATATGTCCATGCTGATGTACTTAGGTACTTTAAAGAAATAGATAAAAAACTTCTCTTCAAAAGCAAATTCTTGAATGTCATTATGATTATATAAGGATGTCACTATAGCAATACATTTTTATAGTATGTAAACTAATTTTTTTATAGAAAAAAGTAGAATGTAATAATATGATGTTAAAAATAGCTAAAATAGAATCAAAAATACCAAATGCTATTCAAGAGATAATTGACGCCTATATATCGAGGAGTTTTGAATCACTTACTTATAAACAATTGTCTGATCAAACAAGGGTGGAAAAAAATACACTCGTGCAAAGAATTAATAGAAATCTAAATTATTTCCGATTTATAGGTGATCGACCAAAACTTATTGAATTAAACAGTGATCTTGAAGAAATTTACATTTATAGAGATAAAAATCAATGCCAAATCTGTGAAAAAATTTTCAAACCTGACGAACTACATACTAGAGAAAAAGATCCGTATAGAAAGAAAAAAAAAAAGCAAGTAGATGAAGTATACGATTGGGAGAATGTGATAACATGCTGTTCTCACTGCAAGGAAAAAGATTTAGTTAAAAGGTTAGAGCTCGATCCAAAAAAACTATCTTTGGGAAGAAAAACATGGGAATATAAAGAAATAACCATCAGACGGCCCTATAAAAGAATTAATTCTACGAGTCACAAATTTGGATATGTCAACTACATGGAGTTTAACGAGGATAATGGTCCGCAATGGTACCATGTACTTGACAATGAAAATGACATATGCAATAGCAAGAGTGAGATTCTAAACTTCTTTGGAAATCGTGGATGGGATTTAATAAATATCGAAGAGGAGACTGATTATGATCTACAACCTACTGGTGTATTTCAGTATCTATTCAAGAGAGAAAAGATAGAAGGTGATTAAATGAGCAGAATAGATAAAGATGTCAGCATACAAGATGGAAATAATTTAAAGTGTGTAATTTGTGATAATTTCGTTAAATGGAAAAGCAATCCTCTTTGCGTTAAATGTTCTCCTTTTTTATACGAGAAAAGGAAATTTCCTCATCAAAAATTAAGAAACACAAAAGAATGGCAGAAACAAAGGGAAGAACGGTTCATAGAAGTAGGATATAAGTGCGAATGGTGCGGAGCTGGAAGAGAAAAAGGAATAGTTTTATTACCTCACCATGAAAAACATGCAATGGATTCGAATGCTTATGGATTAGTTTGGGATAATGTGGTCAAAAAAGCGATAAAGAAGTTCTTGGAAAAAGACGAGGGTTGTGAAAATTATTGCAAATCATTCCTTAACTTTCACATAAGAAAAAGTGTAAAACAATCAATTAACTTTTACTATAAGAAAGCTCAAAGGGAAAAAAAAGAAAAATCTATAAAATGTTGCCCCAAATGTAATCGCTCCTCTATAAGAGCGAGAAAAATAATCACACCTATCTATAAATGTTCGTGTGGACACGAATTTAACAGACCTAAAACTAGAGGTAGTTTATATATAATTGAAAATATCACCTCCCTGAAAAATTTTCTTAAAACTGGAAAAGACAAAGGAAAATGTAATTCGATCAGATATGCTACGTTCCAAGCACACCTTAAATTTTCTAGAAAAATTTTCCCCTTGTTATATGATAGGTTCAAATTATTATACAATAAAGAAGTACAAAAAATTATAACAAAATACGGCTCAATGGAGGGGACGGTCATTTTATGTAGAAAGTGTAATTGGCACGCAGAGCGCGGAGAAGTTATGTGTAAATGCAAAGAAGGATATTACTCCTCCCGATACACAATGTGCTTTTCGTGTTATAAGAAAACAATGATATGTAAAGTATGTGGGAAGAATTATTATAAAAACTACTCTGAAAAACGTAAGTCTATTTGGTATTACTCTAAAAATTACGAAAAATCTATTTGTACCGATTGTCATCAAAAGGCTTACGAGATCGAGCAAAAAAGAAAGTGGTTTTATCAGTGCAAATTCTTTAACGAAGAAGAGAAGTATAGCGGGGAGTCGTGCAAATTAATTGAAGGTATGTGCATATATTATCACGATAGAGCTCTTGCAAATGAGTTATACGAAAAAGATTTGTTCTGCGAGCAAAAAAAAGAGGTTATTCTTACTCATGAATGGCGCGTATAATTTTTTTGAATTAGAGCAGTCTTTTAAAATTAAAATAAATTATTTTTTTTTGAGTCATATTCTTTTTGTCGATTTTCTACTCAATAATTAAAAAAATATTGATTCAAAATTTTTATTTAGACACATATTGACTAATTCAGGTTTTAAAGATTTAATCTGTGCAATTTTATAAGTAATTTTCTCAAAATCTTCTGGCGAGGTGATTCTTCCATTAAAACTATATGGCGCATCGCTTTCTAATAAAATATTATTAATAGGAATCTTTTCTATTAATCGCTGATATTTCTGATAATATATTATGCAATTATTATAAGAGAAATAATATCCTTTATCTACAATTTTTTTTATTAAATCTACAGAGCCACTATACCAATGAAAAATTATCTTGTTCAATTTAAATAAATCCAAAATATCCAAAGCTTGTTTCTCAAATTTGTAAACATGTAAAATGAGTATTTTATTAAGACTTTCAGCAATTTTTAATTGTTTTTTAAAATTATCAATCTGTTCTCCTAAATGATCTTTATTTTCTGGTTTGTCTATTCCACATTCGCCTATAATTTTAACTTCATGCTTCATAACATTTAAGATTTCATCTCTTTCATAACTATTATATTTAATTTTTGGGTGTAACCCAATTCCAATTGAGATTCTATTGTTAGGTTTTATAAGACTTGATAGATAAGAGAATGATTTAAGATTATCACATAGACTGATTAAGTGTTTTATTCCAAAAAAGAAATTTTCCTTTATTTTTGAAATTGGCGAAATATATTGGTCTAGATGAATATTACAATCATAATAGTTCATTTTTTATCATTTCTTTCAATTGAGTATTTTGTATTTCCTGGTTTAATATAAATTTTTAACTCAAAATTTTGATTAGGAGAGCTTATTTTAAATAAAAAATTTGGACCATTAATAATTGAATAACTAAAAATTCTTTCAAATGTATCAAAAAATTTATTACACACTTTTAAATCAATGTTATCTGAAGCACCCAATTTTATAATATATAATTTCTCCTTTTGATCGATATTAAAATTAAAGGAAATTAATATTTCCTCTTGATCTTTGAATGTGCTAGGGCGATACCAGTCTTGAAGATTATCGCATAATATCAATAAACATCCAAAAGGATTTTTTTTAAAATTTAAATGAATTTTTTTGTATTTTTCTAAATCATGTGTTGATATCCCAGCACAAGCTATTGCTAATTCTTTCAAATATACTTCCTTTAGACTTATATCGATTAATTCAACATCTAAATTAAAGGAATAATGTAAGAACAGTGAACTAATCACACCATGATTATTATTTTCAAAATTGTCAATCATTTCATTCAAGATTACAGCCTTTTGGATTTTATCAATACCTTTAGCTTTTTCTGAATAAAGATTTTCTTCTCCTCCTAATATTATAAATGAAAGCTTATCTAAGATTTTTTTAAAAACCCCTTTCAAATAAGTGTTAAAACTTAGAGAAAATTTTGAAAGTCGAACACCCGAAATATTTTGAAAATATTTTTCATTTACTTCATTTCCTATCTGTGCCAATTTCTGAGTTGTATAACCAATATCATGATATATCGAAATCAAAAACCAAATTCTTAGAAAACTCTCAATATTTGTGGGAGATAGAAAATCAAATGGTAAATCACTAACTTTAGCAATTTTTATCAAATAACAACCCAAAATGAATACTTGAAAGGAGTGAAGAAAGTGATCACGATAAAAATAGAGTTTATATAAAAAATCTCCTTCGAAATTCTGTAAATCCTTATAAAATGCAAAGCAATTCTCAAAATTATCAAAATATCTCTTATTTAACTCCTGAATTATTTTTATACTTATTTCTACTTTTTTTGTGAATTCGGTCATACCAATAAAATCATTGATGAGATTCTTTGGAATGTTTAATGGTATAATATCATCTTTAGTTAGCTCTTTTAATAAATAGTCTATAATTATCATTTACTAATATCACCTGTTATAGATCTTGAGGTTTGTAGTATTCTATTTTTAACATCTTCATGGAAATTAGGTGTCAATACTTTTAATGCAATGAGCTCATTTATAGCATGAGAATAAGTTTGCCATACAATATATGAGTCATTTTGAAATCTCCGATTATTTTGAAAAAGTTTATGGAATCCTGCCATAAGATCTAAACAAAATCTCTCTAATAAATTAAAAAAATCCTTATAATATAATTCTCTATCTCCTATTAATCTGAATTTATTCATAACTCTTGGATATTTTAATCTAAAGTTTGGCTTTCGATTTATTATATTTTTACAAAATTGGATGAGATCCAAAAGAAATTGTGCATTTACATTTTTTTTGAAAAAAGATAAATCATTCCATGTGAAAAAATTTGGTTTTTTTTCAGGATATCTCTTTAATATTAAATCCACTGGTGTATAACTATCATCATCATAGTTTTCATAAGCATAAGCAGAAAGCCTCCTGACATAACAAGCATAGCATTGATTACATGATTTTTTATGATTGTAATATCTTGAGCACGAATGAGTTTTACAGAGTAGTTCATTCGGAGCACTTGCCATTAGTTCAGCTTTAGTATATTGTCGAAATGGTAAACTAACAGTAATAAACTTTTTTATGTTAAAATACTCATCTAAGAAATGGTTAAAAAATTCAATAAATTCTGGATTAGTTGTATTTGTAAAAGTAGAAGTTTCTGTAAATGGCGGATTTATCGTAAGGGGTCCATTTTCAGTAATAAAAATCTTATCGACTCCATAGGCATAATTTACAACAATTGCATTGCATAAATATAAAAATGACCTAGTTTGAGTTAAATTCATCTCGGTTTCACTGGAATTTCCCGAAAGATTTCTAAACTTAGCCTCTGATTTAAACTGACCCTCTATAATAGAGAGGGGCATTTTTAGTATATCTATAACATAATCCCTTATCGTTTTTATGCTTGGAGTATTTTTATGGAAAGTGTGGGAGAATATTATCTTTTTTTTCAGTTTATTTACATAATAGTTTGCACCACATATACTATCTACTCCTCCTGAAATCAATATATTAGCATAATAATTTTCAGAATTATCTAATTTAATAACATCTTCATTCATATTATCAATTGGTTCAAATTCTATTTGTATATCTGGTTGATTCAAAGTCAATATATTTATTATTTCTTTGATTGATTCTTTTGCTCTTTCCCAACGTTCAACACATTTAGTCTTAAATATAAGCGTTTTATCATTTGGATTTCTTTCAATATAATATACGCATTTCCCAAACTCAGGAATTTCTTTTATAAAATTGGGGACATTCCCTCCTAGGAATAAATCTTGATAACTATTTATAATATTTTTAGACTTTGCGAGAATTGTTGAACTATACATCTTTTTCTTTTTCTGACCCTAAGTGAAAATCCTTTTTCTTTTGAATAATTAATTGCTGGAGAAAGTCCAATATCTTTACTTTATTTTTTTCATAAATTTTAGGTAAATTAATTTTATTTTGCTTTAAGAAACTCTTTAAATCTTCAGTACATTCCATAGTAAATATCTCTACTTTTTCCAATAATTGGTCTTGATTCTTTTCGTCAATCTGCTTTAGCTCTTTTGAATTATCATCAAAATCATAATCATAAGTAGTATCTTCGTTGTAATCTACTTTAATTATTCTAAGAACTTCTGAATATATTATATCTTGAAGATAGCTACATAATGTGTCAATATACTCATTTTCCAATTATAATCCTCTCCTTCGATTTTTTCTTTTAATGAAAGAGTTCGCATCATTTAACGCTCCTTCTAGACCATTTTTACCTAATACATCAAGGGCAGTGGAAACAACAATTCTTGCCGCTAAGTCATAATTGCTATTATGTAAAGAATTCGAGAAAGAAGATGCTGAACTTTTGATGGATGGATATTTTCGTCTTTTTCTAGCGCTGGCAGTTCCCATAATAAATCAAATTTTTAAAAAAAATTTTAGATTGATTTAATATTAAATCATCCTTTTTATTAAAAAAATTTTAATATTCAATTTTTTCAAGATTGAATTCATTTTTTAGTTTTATTATTTGGGTAAACAACCTAAGTTAACAAGTTGTAAACTTAACTTTTTTCATTCAAAATCTAATATTCTTTTAAAAATTCTTATACTCAGTACTTTTAAAGAGGATTTAGAGTTCTACTTTCTTTGATACTGTCAGTACTAATATATCTTTAAAAGATAGGAAAGTCCACAAGCTAAAGGGTAAAACTAAAAGACCAGATGAAGCATATTTCTCAGAGGGGTATCCAGAACCTATGAAAAAACAAAATAATTCTCAAGTTTAATATGAATTTATTGAATATCTTAAAAATAAAAGGAAATTTTCAAAGATTTTTAATTTCTTGAGAATCAAAAAAAAGGAATAGATTATTATGGATAAAGAAGAATTTGAGAAGAAAAAATCAAGAATAGTTAAGAACGGGTTAAATCTAATAAATAGATTAAAGAAAACTTTTGAAACAATCTCGAAACATAGTTGGTACGAAGATTGGGAGTATCCAGATGAAATTAGAAACTTAAATGAAAGTAAACTCGACCCAGTAAGTATTAAATTATTGTTTAATAGAATAAATATACTTACTACTATTCTCCCCTCTTAGTTAGATGACTTTGTATCTTGATATGATCAAATCTTAAGTATTTTAAGTGCTATTTCTTGGATAAGAATGAGTACAAATAAACTAATCGTTCAAAGCGTAAGTGATGAGAAATATTATCTATGACTATCATTTTAATATTAACGATAATCATTTTTAATCCTGACAACAAGCTATCACCGCAATAATGATGACAATAATAATTCCTACAAAGAATCCAATAACAACGTCGGGGAGGAAATAGATAACGAAAAATGCTCCAAAACTTAAATTTGAGCCTCCAAAATTAATGAGAAAATAGTAATGGACGGCTATAACGATCGCTGTTCCGAGAGCTGTTATCCCTAATAAAATTCAAGACAAGGTTTCAGACCATCTTTCAACAAAAATCATTGAAGAAATTGCTGAGGACATATCGAGTGACATTTTTCCAAACAAAAATTGAGTAAATGAATGCCTCTCGCTAACCTCCAAACTATAAATCTATAAGTATAAGGGTTTTTAGATAGTTCATTAAGATGTTTAGCGGAATGTTTAAATAGAACTTAGAAAATTTTCTAATTAGTGGAAGAATAACCAATAGGTTAAACAACAATTAATTGTTGCCACATTACGGATTTCTTCGGGCAACATCTTATTTTTCCTATTTTTTAGATTCGTATCCATTTTCATCGCTTAAATATAAAATATTATTAATTTTTTTAGAGTTTTTTGAATTTAGGGGGAGATGGCTTAATGAAAATTCAAATTGAGATAATAATTAAACAGTTAAACACCCTTGCTAAATTGGTGTCAGACAAAATATGACAACTATTCTGTAAAATATAATTCAATCAAAAATATTAACTATGAGAACAATCCAGCGAAAATAATTTATCAAAAAATAAATTTAGGATGTAATTTTTTTGAAGTCTTATACTAAAAGGTATTTACATTCCAAACATCTAAGATTTATTTTTAAATATATATTTGTCTAACCCATTCACCCTTCCTGTAGCTCTATCCCAAAAAGATTTTAATTGTTCACCTGTGAAATGCTTAAACTGATTTTCGCTATATTCCTTATATCGTCTTAGCCATTTAGCCCCTACATTACTTCTACAGCAAAATAACAACGTATAGAAAAATCCAATACCAGAATTAACTCTTATTTGTTCCAATTTAAATCCCATTCTTTTTAATTGATCCACATAAATCTCGGTTAATTTTTCTTTATTAATTTCATAAGGTTCAATAGTTCTTCCAAAAAATTTTCTTGTTTTTTCAGGACTTTGTTTAATTGTTCTAGCAATATTATTCTGAAAGGTAATAATAATATCTCCGTAAATATCAATTTCTCTCATCTTTTTAATGGTGTCAAGTTCAATATCCATCCCTTCGTTATCAAATTACCATTAGGTAATTCGAGAATTCATTCTCGAAGGAGTTAACGATTTCAATTACCCATTAATTAGAATTAACTTTCTTCTCTTCTATACTAATATTTGTAATTAATTTTAAATTTATAGAGTTAGCAGTACAATTTTTATTAATACAATTTTTTGGCCAAGATTCTTTTTTTTCAAATTTGCTTCTCTCAAAAATTGAACCACATAGCTCACATTCAAATTGAATAGAATCTCGAACTGTAGAATTTGTGATTACTTGTAATAGATTTTTTGCTGATTCTTCAAAATATTCTAAGTTTTTTAATTTTCCATTAAGTTGAACTTTATAATTAAGAAGATTAATATTCTTTGGGTTTATTTTAATCAATAAATTAACTTTTTCTAAGGCATCTCCCATCATGCATATAAGATCTTTTTCTATTGATTTCCATCGGAAATATTAATTAATGATGGTGGTGGAGGTAATACATCATCACCAAATAACAGCTACAAAAATAAAATATCCTTTAATCCAATAATAATTGGTTAATAGTTCTACCTATGTTAGATTTAAATTCATAAAACCCATATATATCTAAAACCTATTGAGACAATTGTATTCAAAGATGAGTAATAGTTTCACTGAAGAACAAGGTGCAATCGTTAGAAAAGATATAAGTGATTTCCTTTTAGATAAAGGAAAGTTCCTTCATTTGTTACGAGAAAGGGGAGAGGTCATTGATATGGAAGATAAAGTTAACCCAGATATCAGCTTCAACCAAGAACTAAAGCACGGGCAAATTGGGATTAAGTCTCATAATGTTGGCTTTATAGATTCTAAACTCAAAAAAATTGCAGTTATCAAGATGATCTTAAAGATTGACAGACGATTGGTTAATGTGTGGATCGAAAATGGAATGGAAAGAAATATAATATACGCCTTTAAAATTTTTTCTGATATAGTCAGATTTTGCAATCAAATCGAGCAGTTCATATTAAGAGGAAGAGATACGAAAATACCTTTTTTAGTCAACGAGTTAAAAGGAGATGAACATTTTGAGAGTTTCTTTTGTAGCCTTAACGAAATTGAAGAAAATAAAGTCACAATAGCTGGTGATTTCTATAAAGCAGTTATAAATTTGGAACATCGACTTCGATCTGAAAACTTTTTTCCACCTTTCGCCCTGCTAAGTGATTCTAAGACGAAAATTATGGCAGAAATAGGACCACACTATTATGAAGTGCCTAGAAAAACTGAAAAGCGTATAATAGAAGAGAAAAATGAAATCGTAGAATGGATGGATCTTGTTAATGCTAATAATTCGGAAGAGAACGATCATAAATTAGTATGCATTGCAAATCCCGATAAGTATAGACCCAATTTTAGGGTTATAGAAAAGAGTCCATTAGAGTTATTTATAGCTTATGATGGGAGTATTGTCCTTTATTGGTGCGGTGCTCTTGAAATTATTAATACACAATCAATACAGCGTATAAAAATAATACAATAAGAAAAATTATTAATGTAAATGTTGAATTTTATGAAAAACTCAAATTAGAAACTCTTTATAAGAGTTTTATGAGTGATCCAACGAATAGAATTGATAATGAAGATGTTGATACTGTTAAATTAGTAAATTAGTAAGACTTCTTAATTATCTATTTTATCACCAGTAGTATAAGTATATTCTTTATCGCCCTTTTTCTTAGTACGGAAAATATCATTAACTACGTCTTGAGCATATTTCATAAGGGTGGGAAATTCTTCTGGTCCTAAAGATTTTAGTTCTGAAACATCTAAATCTGCAAATTTTTTCCTAAGGGATTTGGCTTCTTTTTCAATTAACTTTCTATTTTCTTTTAAATCCTTCTCCCAGTCGAATTCCTCAATGTCTATCATTTCCCAAGTAAGGGATGCAATAGCATCATTTTTAAATACTCGATATTTTTTAATAAAAGTTCTATAATTTTCAGAAGATACAAGTAATTTAATAAAATAAGTATCAAGGAACAGTAAATCTTCTTTACCTTTAATAGTTGAATGAGTAAAAAAATCTTCAAATCGGATTAGATTATCCCTCTCCCATAAATTATTTGTAGAACAAATATCAAATATCTGATAGTCTTTAGGAGGAATTTCAATCGAATCTGGAATTTCTCCCTTAATTTTTAAATTATGGTATCCTGAAGGATATAAATATGCACCCTCATGAATCATTTTTTCAAGTTTATTATAAATTTGCATTTTAATACGGCAGTTTTTCGCAGTTTTATTTCCCTCATTCATTAATTTTATTCTAATAAACTTGGATCTTTCTTCTTTGTTAACATTTTCTTCAGTAGTTGTAATTACATTCATTCGTATCGTTTGTTTATCACTGGTGGGACTTATACCATAAGAATGTGTTGGAAATATTTGGATCAATTCTTCTCGAGAATCTTCCAAATCTAAAACTAATCTAGGACTTTTAAAATAGACTATTAGATAAGGAATCGAAAGTGTAAAAGAAGCTAGCAAAATGGGAGTTAAAATTTTAGGAATCATCCAATCGGGATAAGAAATCTGAAGAGAAATGAAGATAATTAAGGTAATGATTATAGTTATGATATAGACAATAATTAGACCCTTTTTCAATTTTCTATTCGTATTGTTTGACAAATAAATGGTTTTTAATTAAGATTTCAATAATATCTGCAATATTTTCTTAGTAATAAAAATTACTTTATCGTGAAATTTCTAAAAATTGTAATCTAATGTTTCAACTAAATATTTTTCTCCAGTAGCACCATTAATTACCAATGTAATTAGGTAATTAGGAACATATATCAAAGTTTTTGGTTTCCTTTTGAAAGACTATTAGATATTAACTTTAATGAGTTATATGGAAAAACTTAACAATAGTATTAGGAAAAAAATTTTCAAATACTGACATTAGTGATAGTTAATAAAAAAAACCTAATACTAATGTCAATAAAAAAATAAGAGAATTGGAATGCTATATTTTATATTATTTTTAAATCAGAATAGAGTTTAAATGAAGTTTAGGTTTTTTACCATTCCTTTAAAATTGGATATTGATTGAATATTAAATCTAAAGCTTATAGAAAAGAGAATTTCTTTTGTAAGTTTGGATTTCTGATTAATTTGTATTTAGTACAATTGATGTCGGATTTTGTCGGACATGAAATTTGATGGATACCTGAACTTTTTTCTAATCCTCTCAATTTAAAAAATCAATCAATTTATAACTAAAATTATAATTCACGATAAATAATATTTATTTATGATTTTCACATTAGGGCTATTTTGTCAAATTTCGACTAAACCTAATGCATAACTCAACTTTGTTTTTACCGTCTGATGTATTTCATTTATGGTTGATATTACCATTTTTTCAACTCTTTTAACAAAATTAATTATCTAATATATTGGTCTATTTGTTTGATTATTTCTCTACAATATATCTCAACCGATTTCAACTCATCATTTTTTAAATAACCCGAACTATGTGCTACTCTATTTCTTATTGAATATAATGAATCAATTCGTGCAAAAATCCAAAGTTGGTTTTTAAATTTATCTTCAAAACAATCCTTCCATACATGTCTTATGACTCCAATCAATTCAATTAAATCCAAATAATAAATGTCGTGATCTCCTCTTATGGGCAAATAATTTTGGTTGGCTTCTTTCTTTTTCTTATCCTGAATTGCTTTGGATAATTTTTGATTGCCAATCGAATTAATTGATTTATATCCATTATTATTTAACACATATACGATAAATTTACGCAAAATATTCTCACATACAAAAATGTATTGAAACATCGCACTTGGTAATGCTAATTGGTTAAAAATTTCATCATATTTTTGCATATCTATACCATCAGGTAAAACTTGTGGTGAAGGAATTTGGTCTAATATTTCTGATAATTCCAATACACCATCTTTTAATCCTAAGCAATCCATTTGTTTAATATCTTCATAACTGAAACCACAATCAAATAATCGTTGCTTAAATTCATCTTTACGGAAATAATCAATTTTATTTTTATTAATGAATCCCTTTAAAATATGGTCTAAAAACCCGATAATACCTGTTTTTGCGTGTAAATAAATGGAATTCAATAAGTATAAAAATGCTTTATTTGCATATCCAGTATACTTTGGATCGATAATGGCCATACCAGATTCTCTAATCGCCAAACTTTTGAGTGCGTCCCAATGTTCATCTAAATTTATTTCCATTAACGCAATTTTAAAATCCTTGGTTAAAAAATATTTTTCAATATCATATTTTTTTAAAAATGCGTATAAACTCTTTACACTTGGATTAATTTGACGGAAATCATTGTTTCTGCTCATTTATATCACTTTTAATTTTTTAAATACATTATTATTAGTTTTTTAATGCCCAATCCAATTTTTTGATTAAATTATTTATTTTATCCTCGTGTTCTTCGATGAAATCTTTGTGGGGCAAATTGAATAACGAATAATAGATTATATTATTTAAACAAGCTTTCTAAATATTTATACCATTCATCCTTATCTTTAAATCCTTTTTCGACCCAAATTTTTAATATAACTCTCAGAAATTTTGGAAACCAGTCTATAATTAACCATTCTATCCTATTTTTTTTTCTGCTTTCATGGAGGTTCTCAAATTGAAATTCTGGTTGGAAATTCAGATCTCCAATTTTTTCAGGGTGAGCGATATTATTTCTATACCCATAAGCAGAAATTATAAAATCTCTTAATTCTTTATCGTGACCTTCTTGATCGAATTCGGTTGATTCAAAATATTTATTGTTAACCAAAAATTGCCATTTATAACCGTTATCCCTTGAAATTCGAATAAAACATTCTGCTATTGGTTTACTTTTTCCTGCAACTTTTAGTTTTTTCTTTATTGAATCTTTAAACAAAATTCCTTCGAATGCAGAAACCAATAGAAAAATCCGCATGTCTACATAAGGAATATTGTTTATTATTGAAATTACATGTAAAATATATTTGAAAATCCGTCTTTTTTCGGGAGTCTGTGTCGCCTGATAAAAAGTTTGGAAAAAATACCTATAGTTATCTTCCCAACACTTCTTCCATTCCTTAAGAGTCTGTTTCTTTTTAAAGTTTAGAGAACCTGCTGGACGGGGGAATTCATAACCTATAAACCCACTTGAAAAGCAAAAAATGTTAGAGAATGGCGGTAATTTTACATAGAACCTTAATCCTAATGAATAGGGTAAAAAACGTAATTCTGAACTAAAAACATAAAAGAAATGTGGAATACTACGTACTTTTTCATAAAATAAATTATTATCTGATGGTAGTAATGGAGCATGTGGTGTAAAATTATTATTATATTTTGGTTCTGAATCTAATCTCTTCTTTATGTTGCAAAAAATCTCAAAACAAGCACTAGCTTCTTTGTGTACCATTGATTCTTCATAAGGTTCCCAATGTCGCGGTTTCTTTTTTAATTTTCTTATAATGGGATCATTACCATATGGCTGATCAACACCGTATATATTTCGGATTCTATGTTTTTCATCTAAAATCACATATTTTTTTTTTTCAGAAAAATAAATATTGAAGGCAGGTATCAAAATAAGATATTTGAATTCTTCACTCAAAAGAAGTTCTTTTTCAAGTTTATCGAATTGTTTATTGAAATGATTATTGAGTTGTTTTGATTCAATAAATTTTTTTGAAAAAATATTCTCTGCAGAAAACTTCCTTATTCCATTGATGTTATATAACAAAAAACTATTAATAAAATGATTGCTAAACACTGTTAGCATATTATGCTCCTCTCCTGCAACAGCATTCCATTGAAATTTCGAGATAAGAGGATTTCTGTTCATTTCTTCAAGAACTTTCTTCCCTATTTTATGCTTTGTTATCTGAAAATGTCTTTGTTGGTTAAAATTTTCTAAAAATGAAATTAACAATTTCCGCATTAAAGACTTTATTTGAGGGATTTTTGATGTCATTATTTAATTATTTTATTTTCAGTCTTTTAAATCCATTTATTTAAAAATTATTAATTTAGATTAAAATAGTAACTTATGGGTATTTCCGCAAAGTGATAATTATCATTTTATGGATACTATATTTTTTTTCAAATATTTCGTAACATTTGTCTTGAATTTTCTCTTGCAATAGAATACAAGAGAAAATATTCTAACCATGATATTTACGCTATAAAAATTCAAATTGAGATAATAATTAAACAGCTAAACACCCCTGCTAAATTGGTGTCAGACTAAATATGACAACTATTCTGTAAAATGAATTTCAATCAAAAACATAAATTAAATATATTGAATGTATACGTTAAGTAAGACCTGATTCAATATGAGTAACTAACTACTTTATTATTCCTTGATAGCTCATTAATATCAAAATATATTAGTTAATATTATTTATCCTTATAAAATAATTTATATTCATTTGGAATTTGCAATTCTGGACACGCTATAAACCCTAGTTTATAGTGAAATAATCAGGATAAAAAGTCAAATGTTTAAATTAATATTTCATACAAGTTAATTATGACAACTTATGTTATTTGTGATAACTGCAATAAAAAATTCATATCTCCAATACAAGTAGGAAATTTAAAAACTAATGTTATCCAAGGAAATCGTTCAGTGTGCCCAAACTGTAATAAAGAAACATTGGTAGAAACTCGAAATATGATAAATGAGTATCATATGGGAGATTCAAAGGGAACAGAAATAGGATATCAATGTCCTAATTGTTCGGATATACAAGGAGATCCTGAAGATCATAAATATAATATGGTTAAGTTTGAAGTTGGAGAGACTGAAGTAAAATGTTCTAACTGTGGAGCAATATTAACGCGAAAAATAATTGAATAATTATAATTTTTGTTGTTCTCGGATTCTCTTTATGGAATGAACCACGAGAATTTAAAAATTATAATTCAAATTCTTGAGACTTGTAATTATTTTAATTCACTATTACTTAGATTAGGTGGTATTAAATCATAAACTCATCTTAAGAAAATAAACTTATTTAAAATTAACTTTAATAAGAATATTAATTAAATAATTTTAATGACAATAATTTCAAAACATATTTTTATACTAAATTGAAATAAATTTGCTGATTAAAAATGTCCAAAAGAACAGATGATTATGTCCATATAAGTAAGACACGAAAAAATAATCCAGATGTTGGATTATCCGTCTATGATAAGGAAATACCAAAAAAAAGTCGTTATGATTATGATCCTCACCTCGATCCTCAATTAGTTTGGACAAGTAAGTCGGAAAAGTCATCCTTTGAAGTGCCTATTGTTTCACTATTAACTCAAGAAAAGATCAATTCCAAAAAAATCATAAATAATTTTCTTAAGGACACATCTTATCAAGCAACTC
>SDBU01003090.1_pt1 | contig 21443 bp, 17 predicted proteins | sample 2277071 | NCBI WGS metagenome assembly SDBU01 (sample SAMN10397929, study PRJNA504765) | marine sediment metagenome | isolation source: marine sediment core GS08_GC12, 126 cmbsf | place: Arctic Ocean: Gakkel Ridge, Loki's castle | collected 2008
CATCTTGTGTTTTTTTATATTTAAGAGTGCCGGCCGCTTCTTTTATCCGGAAAAGGTCGGCATAACGATCAACAATGGCGGTAGCTTTGCGCTTTGCAGACGCCTTCTCGTCGACTTTCGCAAGCCGAACCTGCACGCGCCCACGTATAAAACTGGGAGTGCCCATCAATGGATTCTTTGTAACCTCAACCTTTCCCTGGGCGTCTTCCTTGAGTCGATCCAGGCTCTCCTTATCAAGTTCCAAACCCTGACCTGCAGAAGGTAGCTTTGGGTCATCTCCGTTACCTGCGCCTGTAACAGCGGCTCCTGCGAGTGCAGTTACAAGCATGAGGCTGAGTACCAAACCAAACGATCGAGCAGGCCGCTTGTGGGCCGCCCGGCCGGCCGGCTTGACACTACGGTGCCAGATACTGGTGACGGTGTTTACCAGCGGTTGAAGCCTGGGTCTGGAAAGGCTGAGCGCCTCACGCGGCCGGGCCAGTCCTTCACGCCAGAGGTAGGTGAGGGCTCCGAACCATCCGCCGACAATGCCCCATACGATCGGTACAAGAAGTGTGGCGATTGCGGAGGTTCCCAGGCCAAAGCCAAGGAGACCGCCCGCTCTTGCCTCTCCAACCACAAGGAATGCCAGCGCCCAGCAAACCAAGGTGAACGGCAGAGCGCTTCTGAGCCCGGCGTGCAGACACGCCTGCGGGTCTTTAGTGGAGTGGCGTGCCGCAACGTAGCCCATTCGGAGGCAAACCAGCATTGGTATGAAAAGTGCCACAAGAGCGAAACCGGGTACGGCTCCCTCACCCTCGCTCGCGGGAATGCTTCCCCCAAAGATGCTCGCAGTGCCAGAGTTTTCCACCAGAACGTTGAGGTCCCAGCTGAACGGGATACCCATAGATCCTAGAAATGCCGACGCAAGTATGTTCGGCAGAATCAGCAGGACGCTAAGGGCAGCCCCAACAGCGTTACGGGGATCTCCCAAGAACGTTGTAATTTCACTGAGGTGCGCTCCAGCGTAAATGCCGGTGACAACCAAGCCCGCCACCGCCAGAGCCAGAATACCGGCCCAGATGCCGGCGATGGTACCGCGGAGAGGAGCCGACCAGGTGCCAAGTAAGGAGGCGACCTTCTGTCGCCACCGACTTCCATACACTGCTCTTACGGCACCGAGCGTACCGAATAGAAGGCCCCACACCAGTGGAAAGAGCAACGATTCTGTATGCGAGGGATTGACAGCAATCGGGGAACCAAACCCTGCCGAGTAATGGAATTGGATCGCGAGGGAGGCGATGTAGACAGTGGCCGCAAATGGGATCGCGATTGAAGCCCCGGAGACGATACGCTGGCGTTTCGATCCGTCCGTTAGCTTTGCTGCAAAGTAACCACCAATAGCTATGGCGAATCCGAGAAGTAGCAGCCCTCCCAAGGGAGCGAGCTCCAAGGCGGCGCTTCCTCCGCCTGCGGCCGTGGTGTTTTGGAAGAATCCCAGCGTAACGAGTTGAAAGAGGTAGAAAAGCACTGCGCCACTCTCGACTGTCGCGCCGAGGCTCTTAAGTTCGATTACAAACTTGCCTTGGCCGAGAAACAATGAGAAGGCTAAAACGACGGCCGTACAGATGACAAGAGCAATTGCGATAGCGATGAAAGCACCGATAGTTGGTGCTTTTATGTATTGGAGAAGGGTTGATGGTAAGGAGTGCCTCATGCGCTGGTTGGCCGACAGCCTTTTCATATCAGCGTGCCTCTTTTCTGTCTATGCGGGTGACGGCATAATTTGCGCTGCCAACCTCTTGAACGAATAGTTCCGTTTGAATGAAAAGGCGTGTGAAGCAATTAATAGCTTTTACCACCCTTCATGACACATGGGCCGGTCGAACGTCCCGCATATTCTCTAATCATTTAACCCCCCGGTGTGTAGAAAACCCACGCAATATAATAAGACTGATGAGCCGTGTTTTCGTCACGGTATTTTTTGTAAATATTCTTTTGGAATACGACTCGGTGTCGCAGCAAGTGGCGACGAAAATTGGTCACTGCATCCATGCGGTTTGAATGTTGGTCTTGATACCGCATTTACTTAACCTATCCGCTTAGTTTTAAACTATCCGAGAACTCTTCTTGGTGCTTCCCTCCCCAAGAGTCTGGGAAGGATGCTTCCGTCCCATCTCTCCCCCATGCGGGGTACGCTATGGAGTGTGTGGAGGAGCAGACTTTGCGCAAGTTTAACCTCGCATCTGCTTCAGCAGGAATTATGTCGGTTGATTCGTAGAGTGCAAGACTACAGCTGAATACTTAGTTCTAACCGTCTCATGAGACAATCAGGTTGTACGAGTGAAGAATGTAGTCAGTGATCTATTCCAGGACGGCAACATGGCTTACAGCATGAAGGCTGTTCAGTAGGGCGCCGGCCAACTGGCGCCGCAGTTCCTGCATGATTCGATGCTGACGGTGAGCACCTATTCACCGAGTCAGCTACTTGGTAGCAGCTCAATGTTTAGCTTACGACCTCGACACGTACCCGGGGTCGATTGCTTTTTAGTAGTACTTGACGTCATGTTTACATAGCGGCACCCTGATTTGGTTAGGCGGCGACCATTTGGGGGTGCCTTACTATTCCGGTGCTAAGTCGGGAATACGTTTTGTGGAAAACGCGAGTCGAACAGCAACAGCGACGGCAAACACTGAAAACAATGTGGCAAGAATAATAGTCTGAAGCGCAAGTCCGATAGCAGGCTCAAATGGAACCGGATAGTCCGCCGTCATCTGCAACCAACGGCTGCCCATGCTCTGACCTAAGAAGCCGAAGGCTGCTCCGACCATGCACCCAAGCAAGAGAATCACACCCGTCTCGTAATAGATAGTGCGGTATATCTGACTCTTCGGTGTGCCGATCGAAACCAGACCCCACAACCTCCTTCGTCTCTGCCAGATTGTGCCGAGCATGGCCGCCGCAATCGCCAAGACGACTGCTACTAGTACCATGTCGGCGATCTGGTTAACGCGGTCGAGACCTTGTGTTGTAGTCTTTGCGATCTCGACCAGCCGTTCATCGGTTGTCTGAACTCTGAGACCAGAAGATGTAGTCGAAAGTACATCCTCAATTGCTCTCTTACCAGCAACGGCCGATATCCCATCTGCGAGATCTACCTGTAGTCCACCCGCGTCCTGCGTTTTCCAGAATTGAGCGTAGTTGTCGCCATTGATTATGGCAGTACCGTTAGGCCAACCATAGTTAGTGATAGTCGCAGCCAACTTGAAACGCTGCTCGCCCGATACAGTTGGCAGTGAAAACTCTTGACCTATGGTCAGATCACGTTCTCTGGCAAGCGTTTCAGTCAACGCTATCCAGCCTCCTTGTCGTAGGCGCTTCGTAGCTAGATTCAGGTCGCCGTCTATTAGTTGCCTAGACGATATGGGTGTACGCTCGTCCCGTGACTTTCCTACTATCCAGATGCGCCGACCATCTACGTCTAGGAATGAGCTCCTGTAAGTACGCACTGACTCTACCTCGGAAATGCTGCGAAGTTGCTTGATTGCTGACTCCTGATTAAACGGCTGCGTGCCAAATGTGTTTTCCTTCCCACCAGGCAGAATCGCAATGTCGGAACTACCAAGGAAATCCGAGGTAGAATTGTCTAATCCCCGTGCCACGTCACGAGCAGGCCCCGTGATTCCCACAATTCCAAAGACGGCCAGTGCACCCACCATTGCAAGCGCTGTAGCTCGTACTGGTGTCGTAATCAACTCGCTCACAGCAATCCGGGCAGCTCCGCTGTCTGTACGACGGACCAAGCGCAGCGCGAGCACAAGCGAGTAGGCAATAACAACAGGGAGGATCATTACCAAACCTACAAGCACCGCTCCTATAGTGAAAATACTTGTCTCTGGAAGCATGCGTGAAACAACTATCGCCGCAACGATCATGCTCGCTCCACCCCACGCGAGGCGCCTATTAGCGGTGGAGGAAATCTTCGTCGTTGCATCCTGCTCCTTATCGGAGAAGTCTTCCGTCGGCCCAACTCGCAACAGCTCGATCGCAGGCTTCGCTGCCGCCGCCAAGGCAGCGAGTATTCCTCCCGCGATCGAAAGTAAGAACATCTCGGGATCAACAACACGCTGGCTCCCGATCGCAAAGGCGGTGGACAGAAACTCCGGTACTTGGTTGAATACGTACCTAGAGATTTGGTCGCCAAGAAAGATTCCCACCACTGAGCCTGCGAGACCCAAGACAAGCGCATCAAATGTAAGTGACTTGATTATCGTTTTGCGAGTTGCGCCCATCGAATACAGAGCAGCAACATCTCGGCGGCGCTCAGAGAGCGACAGAAGCATCGCGTTATATGCAAGCAGCATGCCGAGCATTACGCTGATGGCGCTAAAGAGGGCGCTCGATTGCCTATCTGCTGTCGCAGCCTTGTCGAGCAGCTTCGCCTCGGTATCAACTGGGCGCACATCGATCTTTCCGGCAGCAAGCTTCGTTAAAGCGGCTTTTACCTCCGGCTCGTGGCCTGGAATTGGCGCAACCAGGATACGTGTAATCTTGCCTTTCATTGAGGCAAGTTCTTGTGCGAAGCCTAAGTGGGCAAGCGCTACGGGGCTCTCAGCAAGTGGGCCGATATCACCTTCAGGTAGGACCCCCGCCAGAGGCATGCGCTTCATTATCTCACCTACTTTTACCGTTACAGTGCCGCCCTTGGTTGTGCCTATTGCTTTTGTGGTCGGTGCAGTCAGATACAAGCCCAGCTCAAGATCCTCGCTCTGACGGGCGAAGCGTCGCGTGAGGGATCCACCCAGACGTGTCAAGCGCTCGTCGAAACCGACCAGGGTTAGTGCCCGTCTTCCATTTGGTCCTTCAACTCCGATCCTTCGCTCCACGACTGGTGCCGCGGCATCGACGTCAGGGATTTGCTTCACCTTCTCATAGAGATCTTGTCTGAAGCCTTGAGGACCACGAGAGGCCATCTCGAACTCGGCCCGGCCGGCCACGCCCTCTGTAAGCTGCTTAAACGAGCCGGTCACACTCTTGTTAGCGACCTGCACCGCAAAGAGAAGCGCTACTCCTGCAGCAATTCCCATAAGAGCTAAAAACTCGCGGAATGTGCGAGTCTTGATGTGGTTTTTATAAAGGAGGGCAAGTGTACGAACTCTCACCATTGGCTAGCCTTGCTTTGATGCTCTCGGGTCGTAGTTGTAGAGCACTCCGTCCCGCATCTCCTTGATTTTCACTGCGTGGTCGACAGCACGAATGTCGTGTGTTACTAAAAGCACAGCCGCGCCTCGTTTTTCAGACAACTCGGCCAGAAGGTTAAGTGCCTCTTCACCTCGTTTGGTGTCTAAGTTGCCGGTCGGCTCATCTGCGAGTATGAGGCTTGGCTTTCCTACCAGCGCTCGAGCTATCGCTACTCGCTGCATCTCTCCACCAGAGAGCCTTCCGGCTCTGTGCTTGAGCCTATCGGCTAGCCCGACCTGTTCAAGAAGTGATAATGCCTCTTCTTTTGCATCGCGCCAGCGCACGTCTGCTATCAGGCTCGCAATTGCAACATTCTCCAAGGCGCTCAACCCGTAAAGCAGATGGAAGCTCTGAAAGACAAATCCGACCTCTTCACGCCGATAGTCAAGCACCTCATCTTTTGAAAGACTGCTTAAGTCTTTCTCGTTGAAGCTGACCTCGCCTCCATCTGGGCTTAAGAGTCCTGCGGCTAGAAGCAAGAACGTCGTCTTTCCGGACCCACTCGGTCCAAATATCGCCACAAACTCGCCATCTTTCAACGATAGTGATGCACCGTCTACCGCCCTTACAACCTCACCAGGACCTACGTAGTGCTTCCTAACATCCTTTAGCTCAAGCACCGCTCGACCCTCTCTTCGATCTCCGCTCAGCCATCTCTATCAGCTCCCCAGCCTGTGTAGACTTTTGAGTTATAAGAGTTCCGCACTCCAAATAGAGGATCGTGTCCGCCCTGACCAGGGCATCGGCATCTGTGGCCACTGCCAGTATCGCCGTTTTGTTATTGTCGACTAACTGCCGCATTACTGCCAATAATGAGTCCTGTTCAAAGAAATTTAGACCGTAAGCCACCTCGTCGACCAACAATAGGCTTGGCTGCGCTACAACCGCCTGAGCTATCGAAACCCGCCTAGATTCGCTTTCTGATAGATCACATGTCTTTGTTGTCACGTATCGCTCGGAGTCTGTAAGCAAAAGTGCCTCCCGAGCCATACGTTCAGCTTCTTTATGGTCTGCGCCACCTAAAAGAAGTGGCATGGCCACGTTTTCGATGACGCTAAGGCCAGGATAGATATGTCTTGCTCCCCAGATGCAACCTACTTCCGTACGACGGTAGCGCTCTATCTCGGCGCCTGTCATCTCGCTCAAGCGCTGAGATTTGTAGCTTACGAACCCCTTGTCGGGCGTCTCAAGCCCTGCGGCCAGTCTCAAAAGCGTAGTCTTACCTGAGCCTGTCCCACCGAATATACCGACAAACTCTCCCGCTTCGAACTCAAGTGAGAATTCGGCTATTGCATCGATGCACTCGCTACCGATTTCAAAGGTCTTACATACGTTTTCAAAACTAATAACCAACTTCTCAAGCCCGTAACCTCTCAACCAGAAGAAGTGTTGGACTTATTCTCCCCCCGCTCAATAAGTCGCTCTACTGTTTCTCGAACAACGGCCAACCACTTCATCTCCGCACTAAGAAAGATGATGGCCCCTTTGACACTCAAGGGCTGCCCCGCCTCATTCCAGGAAGAGGCATCCTCAACTGAGACGGTACCGTTATCTAGCTCACCAAATTCCTGGACCAACTCTGCACAATTGCTATATCGTATGTTGATTGCCTCAAGCACTTCCTCGGCATCTTCTTCGCTGGCAAGTGTGATCAAAAGCAGTAGCTCGTCCCTGAAAGTACCTTTCTTCTTGAGTGGCTTTCTTTCTCTCCATAACCTATAGACCTTCTTGCCCTCTTTCGTAACGCGGTAGGTCCGCCTTTGACCATGTGCATTCGGGCTGCTCGATACATGCTCGATAAGTCTCTCGTGTTCCAGCCTTTTGAACTCCTGATATACCTGGGCTCTGTTTAGCTGCCAAACGGCTCCAATAAGGCGCTCAAGTCGCACACTCGCTTCGTACGCATAGCTTGGCTTCTCTATGAGCAGCCCTAAAACCGCATGCTTAATCGACATCTCCGGGTGTTCCCTTCAGACTCACGGTCTTCCCCGGAGAAGTGTTGCCTTTCAGGCAACATCCTGGTGCTATTTACAAATGCGCAACTCATGTACCCCTCAACTTCCTCTACCCCATTCACGCTGAGCACTACTGCTCATGATAAGTATAACTGTACCTAACTGAATGACTATTTGATAATGGTCACAGCTAGGCATTTAGTTGTAGCCATACCCACCGGTCGAGACGGTTAGAACTAAGTATTCAGCAGTAGTCTTGTGCTTCTTAAATTGTCCAATAATCTTTGTTCAGTGCTATTGCTAGATAAAGCATGTTGTACTCCTCACCTAAGTAGACCTATGGCTCCCCCTAGTCGATATGTTTTGGGGGAGCCAGGGGTAGCTGTGTGACTCTCTACCTGACTCGCCCGGGCAGGATGAAAGCACCAAGATTGATTCAAGGACGAAGAAACACATACAAGGAGGTTCAGCAAATTATGTATCAAGGACGATACTTAAGCAGCAAGGATGCAAAAACCGGCTTTAGTGGTCTGTTGCCACAAAGAGGCAGTCATGGGTAGAAGCAGACGCATGTTCAAGTTACTTGTCATCCTTATCAGAGTTTTTTCAGTTGTGACTTCGAGCTTGCGCCTGACTGGCTCTTTTCAAACGAGAAAAATCGAGCAATGCTAGACCTGAGATGGTATGCAGCCGTGTCTATTGGCGCTCGTAAAATCCTTAGCCGCCGATGATCCTACACACTCATGTATATGTGTGACGGGCTCTCATTTAGCAGCCAAGCAAACGAAATTAGCAATCGTTTCGGTGTTTCGTTTGAAGATGTGCCCTGGTGGTCGGAGTCTCGTCCATCTGAGAAACTACTGACGCTTATTAACACCGATTCAGGAAGGGAAGCCAAGTCATTGCGATGGGGCTTCTCGCCAAACTTGAAGTGGTTACCGCAAAGTACTAACTACAGGGTGCCGCAGAAAGATGTATTTAGGAAAAAGCAGTTCAGCTCCTATGCATGCCAACCAAAGTATCGTTGCTTGGTCATAGCTGATGGTTTCTATGAATGGCAGGGCCTTGAGCCAGGTTCACGTATAGCGAAGTTGCACCATTTTAAGATAAGAGATGGAATCTTTACGATTGCCGGCATCTGGTCACCGCCAATACGGGGGAGCAGTGACAGGATAAGCACATGTGCTTTGATTACAACACCCCCTAATGAACGTGTAGCAACGGTTCGTGACAGGATGCCCGCGATTCTGCAAAGTCCCGCCGAAGAAGACGACTGGCTTGATCCCGACTTAGACCGCTCACACACAGCAGCACTGTTAAGACCCTTTCCCGACGAGATGATGGCTGAGTCGCGGGTCGCTAATCAGTTTTCTCTTCTGAATAATCGACTTACAAAGGAACATAGAGAGTAAGTAGGGCTAATACTTATGGCCACCAATGTGTCGAAGACTATTGGTATTGGTCATACTTGCCGATTGTGTTTGTATGCGATGAACAAGAAGTCGTGAAGATGTACTCGGTTTTGTTGTGATGATCGCATTGGGAGGCAAGGAGACCGGGGAAGCAGGGGGAAAATGGGTTTCATGCGCAGCTAAGTCAATTAGCAGTAGAGCAAGCAACAAGGATGTTGAAAAGGATGGGACGAGGAAGTCGAAGAAATAACGGGGAAGCGTTGAGTCCTGCGGGAGCTATTGGTCTTTTACTGTTTTTGATTTGTTATGTAGGGGCCTTCTACGGTCTTTCAGCTATTGCCGGCCAGGTCTTTGCAGTAGCGGTGCTTGTCTTGTTGCCTGTCGCTTTAGTGGTTCACTTTCTCATATTCGATAGAAGTTGATTGGTCATGCGATCATTCGGCTACTTTGCAGACATGACGGGTCGAAGAACCAGAGTTTTTGGAACGATGAAACCGTTATCGGCTTGACCCCTATTTCAGGGAGATCTTCTCGTAAGGGGTAATGTCCTCTGGTGAGCGCTCATACCCAACTATCCGGTCTGTGTTGACGATACGAGAGGAGTTGTTGAAGTAGAGAGCAACTATCGGTGGGTCCTCGAACAGTAGTTCTTCGGCCTCTCGATACAGATCCTCGGATTTTGATTCGTCGGCTTCTTTGACTGCCTGATCGAGCAGGCTGTCAAACTCCTTGTTCCTGTAGTGGTTTAGATTGCCATCGGGAATCGTTGTTGAACTGAAGTTGGGGAATAGAAAGTTCTGCTGTGAGTTAAAGTCGGCAATCCAAGCAAGTCCAAAGAAGTCGATTTGGCCGCTTTCAATCTGGGGCAAAAAGACGCCTCCAAAGTCACCTACGCCCTTCGTCTTCATCTTAATCCCGACTTTTGCTAGATCACTTTGTACGGCAGCTGCGATCTTCTCAGCACCACTACCCAAGCTGAAGCCCAAGGTCAAGGACGGTAGTCCTTGCCCGTTGGTGTAACCTGCATCCTCGAGAAGCTTCTTAGCCTTATCGGGGTTGTGATCGTATGGTGAGGCCCCTGGACGATAGCCAGCCATATCAGGCGGAACGAAACCATCGGCAGGTTCGCCCCCTCCACCCATGACGTTTTTAGCAATGTTTTTGCGGTCAACTGCGTAGCTGATCGCCTGCCTTAAGAGCTTGCCATTATTTCCTTTCCAAGGATCCTCGTTGACTTTGAAACCGTAGAATCCGGTGGAGAGTAGGGGCCGAGTTACAAAGTCCGTGTTTGGCAGGCCTGAGGCCTGCTTGCGCTTTGCAAACGGCACTTCTGCTTCATCAACATCACCTGCACGAAATGCCTTGTACGCGGCATCTTCGTCAGGGAAAATTTTATAAACAAGTTTGTCGAGCTCAGGGCTGGTTCTGTCATCACCCTTATAGAACTTATTGGCTTTGGTTGATATCGACCGATCTGTCTTATACGAAGTTACACAGAATGGGCCGTTGCCAACGGGTTTAGTGGCGAAGCTCTTCTTGTTGTCTGCGTAGTATTTTGTGGGTACAGGCGCAAAGGCTGGATGCGCAACCTTCTTGTGAAAGATGTTGTCGCCATCTTTGAGATTCACCTTAAGGGTGAACTTGCTCGGAGTCGTCACACCGGTCAAGTTCTTAGAAGCGCCTGCATCATCGGTGCCCTTAATGCCTGCAAATAGAAAGGCAACAAAAGACTTCTCTGCTGGGTTAGTAGTTGCCTCCCATCCTGTTTTGAAGCTCTCAGCAGTTACGGTCTCACCGTTGCAGAACTTGTAATCGCGCTTAAGGTTGAAGGTCCAGGTGGTGAAGTCTTTGTTTGACTTCCAATCATCGGCGACCTTTGCCTCAGCCTCTCCAGAGTCAGCGTTGACCTTTGTGAGTCCGTCAAAGAGGTTGTCAGATACCTGAGCTGCATCCACGGTACCTACATCAAAGGCCAGTTTTCCTGGGTCACCACCAAAAAGGCTTGTGTTCATCGTGCCGCCCTGTTTGCCCGAGTCCCCGCAACCGGCAATCACAAGCGCGACAATAGCAGCCGTGAGTACACAGGTCTGTTTTCCCAATTTCACGTTGTTTACTTTCTCAGTCAACGTTGTTCTCCTTCTCAAGATCAGCCAATAAGCGCATACACACTGGTTTCTTGATCCTTGGTGTGTCCACGCAGCATCTAACGGTCTATATGTGAAAGTACCCCCACCCCATTCCGCTTTCGCGCGATAAAGACCTATCTCGACAAGTTGCAGGAAAACTTAAGCCTCGAACGTACTTTTGCAACATGGAGACGTCAGTTGTAGATAAGAGATGTTCAATCTGTGGTTCTAGAAGCTGAGCTGGGTGCTGTGGCGCTCATGTCTACTGCTCGATCGGTAACCACATCAGGCCATTTAAGCCCGCGCATCTTTATATAGAGTACGGCCGTAGCTAAAAGCGCTAAGACACCAGCGATGAAAAAGACCGCACGGGGCGAGACAAGCGTGCCGAGAACACCGCCTACGATGAAGCCTGCTCCAGGTGCAAGTTCCATTACAGTGTTTGTGAGTGAGACTATGCGTGCCTGTAAAGAGTCGTCGATCATCTCCTGTATTAATGTATAGATCGCTGCAACCTCAAAACCGTTTCCCACGCCACCTACGATTTGAATAGATGATGCGATCTCAAGGTTTGGTGCGAATGCGGTTGCGACATAAGAGACACCCATAAGTATTACTGAGATAAGCAATAGAAGCTCTAGGCGCGTTGTCTTTGTAAATGCAAACCAAAGCCCCCCAAACACTGTTCCCGCTCCCCAGGCACCCAGGAAGAGGCCGTAGCCTGCATCGTTTGATCCATAGGTGCCCTTTACAAGAATTACTTCAACGGGGTAGACGATGCCGACTACTGCGAGTACGAGGGTGGCCGCAACGAGCAACGGCTTCAAGGTAGCGTGTGTTCTAACGTAGGAAAAACTCTCTGTAAGACGTCGCCCGACAGCTTTAGCTTGTGGTGCGGCGCTTGGCAGACCCTTTATACCTAAAAGGGCTATTGCAGCAATTAAGAAGGTGGCCGCGTCAAGGAGAAGTGCCCCTTTAACTCCTAGCGCCTCGATGGCAACTCCCGAAAGTAGCGGAAACGCAAAGAAGCCTCCGGTAAAGATGAAGTTCAAAAGCGCGTTGCCGGCCTTTAGTTCGCCAGTAGGTTTTAGGACATATGCCACCGATGAGCGAATAAGTGATTGTCCGCTAAGGGCCAGTGTGCCGTCGATGAATGCCAGCATCATAATTACAACAATTGGAGCACTCTGGGCTGTAAAAGCCAAGAGTACGAGCAACGCCATCTCGACGAGATAGATAACAGGCAAGCTTATGCGTGCTGGAAGACTCTCAAGCCTGGCAACCGCTGGAAGACTTGCAAGAGCTGGAAGGAACATTATTGAGATAAACAGAAGACCTGTGATGAGCGCACTGTCGGTCCTGTCATACACAAGCACAGTAAGGGCAACGAGGCCAAGCCAGTCGCCGCCAATATTTACGGCATCGGCAAACAGGATACGACGGAAGACTCTTCGTTTTAATGGTCGAAGGTCAAGTTTCATCGTCAAGAGTCTATGAACTTCACAGACCTTTGGCTCACTGTCTGGTCCATATCGTAATATCGGCCGCTAGAGCAGCAAATAATCTCAGTTGGAGTGTGCTAAAAACACATCTTGATCGAAGGCAATAAGCTAGATCATTTTGTTGCTTGGCTTACATATCCGTTTGGGAGTCAAATGCGCCTGAACCGGTAGTTTTGCTCTGCTTATACCGTGATTGTGGACAGTGTGCCTACCAGCCCAATACAAGATCCCTATCGATACTGAAACTTACTAAAACTTGTAAAAACTTGCATAAACTTAGTAAAGGCTGCCTAAAACCACAGAAACTTCCATCTGCGATTGAGACTATGTGGCGCCGGGACGGCAGGGCGAGCTTATTACAGGCTTACGCCCGGTGCATTGCACCTCCCACGGTAGGGGGCTCCAAGAGAGCATAGGGGGCGCATAATGGGACATCGGCGTCGTTAAATAGGTATTAGTAGATATACAAAACGGAGTTTTTTAGCAAGGATGCAAACAAAGTAAGGCGATACTGGTAGCACGACGCAGTCGTCATGGTCGTGCTACCTTAGTTTTTCTAAAGGTTCGCCTCATATTTGTCGATTCTAAACGTGGCGCATACCGGTACGTGCCACGTTATGTTTGGAATTCAAAAAACCAACCTACGAGCTAGGCTGAGAGAGCATCCACGGCTGTTTTGGGTCTACTCGATAGTGAGCGCGGCACTTTTTGGCTCTGGAGTGCTCATTGCTTTTTCAATCTCGAGTGCATCGCAATGGAAACCAACCTGGCTATTTGTGGTTCTTGCGGTTGGAGCAGCGATGCAACCGATACTGGGTGCGAGAAAGTCAACCGGACATCAGATTGACGCAGCACTTCTGATTCTCATTATTGCCGCCGTTTTACTAGGTCCAGCCCCTGCCGTATTGATTGGTGTACTAAGTGTCTTTGTGATGTGGCTCGTCATACCAATACAGAACAGCCGCACGGGGAGAGATGCTGACAACGTTCTTGTCGATCGGCGAAAGATCCAACAACCAAGAAAGAGTTCATCAACGAGTTGGGTATCGACCATACGCAAGTTCCTACATGACTGGGTTGGTAATCAGCAAAAGTTCTCAAATCTGCTAGCAAATCTCGCTGACTACACCTGGTTTCCACTAGCTGCTGGTTTGGTTTTTTCTGCTATTGCCAAGAAACCTGTTGCCGCTGACTCTTTTCATTTGACTTTCTACTTGGCATTTATTGCAGCATACGCTACTGCAACCTTTCTAAACAGCACGTTCCTTCTTATCGCAAACCGTTGTCTAGACGATATACCTTTGCGCGAGACCTTCAGGGAAGAAGTAAGGCCCACCATACGTACCCATGAAGCAACCTTGATATTGGCTGTAATCACAGCAAACCTTTATCTGCAATTGGGAGTTATCGGAGCCATATTTAGTGCAGCAGCACTGTATGTATACGACCGTGTGCTCATACAAGAACTAAATCTCAGAAGTCGCGCCAGAGAGCTGGAGATTGCACATGATGATTTGAAGACGGCTTATGACGAAGTTACAGCAGCTTATGCGAAATTGCGGGGAAGCCATCTTGCGACCGTGAAAGCTCTTGCAAAGGCACTTACACATCGCGATGGCACAACTGCCGAGCACGCTGGACGTTGTGACGAAATGGCCATCCAGTTCTTAAAAGTAATCATGGGTGGTAAAGAACTCGACTATGGCCTCACGTTGGGTGTAATGCTCCACGATGTGGGGAAGATCGGCGTGCCTGACTCAATTCTCCAGAAGCCGGCCAAACTCACCGATGAAGAGTGGAAGACTATGAAGAGCCACCCCCAAAAGGGATTTGAGATTACAGAAGATCTGGACTTCTTGGACAAGGGTCGTGAGCTCATTCTCCACCACCACGAACGATATGACGGGACCGGCTATCCGGATGGTCTTAAAGCAGAGGAGATACCGATCGAGGCACGTGCTCTAACAATCGTAGATTCGTACGATGCCATGACGAGCGTTAGGCCATACCGTAAAGACCCATTAAGCCACGAGGCGGCTGCGACGGAGCTAGTGAGAAACATGGGTACACAGTTCGATCCAGATCTTGTTGAGTTATTCATTGCGCTAATAGAAGCTGGAAATTTAGGCACCGAAGTAAAAGCGCTGCGTCCTCAAGCAGATCTTGCCGATGAAAGCACATTGGCACTCTGGCAATCGCTTAACAGCCTAAAACCACGCGAAAGCCCCGACGATCAAGCAGGAGTGAAGAGTAAGAGAAAAAGTAAGGCGAAGGTTAGGAAGTAAGTTGAGGGCAACCAACCAACAATCTAAGCCTGAAATGGTCAAACCCAGCTACAAGGCACAGCTGTTGGCTCTAGGGACCGCAGTTTTTGTAATGGCCCTTGGCATTGCTGCATACTCCACACTTGGCACTGTTGTAGCGATTATTCTGGTCGCCATTGTCATACTGGTTATGTTCCTGGTGCAGAAGTTGTTGTTGGTCTACAAAGATATTGAGAGCAGATACAAAGCCGCTGCATACAAGTATGTCGTAAATTGCTTCAGACCGATTGATCTGCTTGAGTTCACCTACATATCACTCCCCCTTAAGGCAAGCGGTAGTTCTATTAGAGAGGCTGCGAGGCTTTCATACAAGCTAGCCACTTTCTATTCACGAAGTAGATCCGAATGGGAGCGTCTATACGCTCTGACGATAATTCAGGGCAAGAATGAGGAATCGCTTCCAAAAGGATTCACTGATGCGCTCGACATCGGACAGATCAACACGTCGCTTATTAGCGTTACCGGAGGCAAGCCAGAGGTCGATGAAGAAGACATCTCTAACAGAATCGCAGGGCTTGCGTTGGCTTACACCGCATACCTTGAGAAACGCTCACAAACACGTGAGTTAGAATCATCTGAGAAAGTCGAAGATTTCTGTGACTTCCTTGTTGACTACTACAAAGAAAAAGCAACGAGTGCCGGCGAGTCGCAAGTCGACGAGTATGCCGAAGTCTTCAATGAGACGCTTAGATGTGTACCGCTCGTAGACAACCTTAAGAAAGCTCTCAAAAGAGATATGCCAATAGATGATGATGCAGGTTTGCCAGAACATTTTATCGACACGGTGTTCGTCAGACCACGCGCTCGGCACGCATTTCGTGAGCGATTACCCAAGGTGCTTACGAGTTTCGTGAGAAGACCTTTTCTTACAGATCATTAAGGTTGCTGCTTGGCACTCGTTAATCGAAAGATAAATCGCGCCTTGTAATAGGTCGCTACCTGGATAGCCACCTCTCCCCCACTCCCCCCAGACCTTACTTTACAGATATAGGATACGAGGTTGTTTGTCGTGACAAGTTCTTTGAATAGGACTGTATGACCAGCACGTAGTTACCTTTTTTGATCCTTTTACCCTTACGTAGTCGTCGCGAAGCACTCTTTGGTCTTCCAAATGGTTTATATGTAAACCTAGTTTTTGTATTTTTTGTTTCGTATCTAGTACTAACGCCCCTATTTGAAGTCTTCTTACAAGATTTACGCCTCTTTTTATCAATTGTGTAGCATCTTGTTTTGCCTCTTTTTTTCCTTTTTAGGTAGAGAGCAGCCTTGAATCTAGTTTTGGTATCAAGGGCCGCATAGTTCTTGCCATAACCCTTAAAGCCCCTCTTTATGAATCTGTATAGCTGTCGTCGGCTAAGGACATTTTTATCTGGTTCTTCATAGAAGGTTCCGGAATACCTTTTAACGGTAAGCATGTACTTATCTTCTGGTTCTAATTGAGGCGTGGGTGTTGGCACCGGCGGTACAGCTATTTGAAGGGATCTTACTGGACCACAACCCCAGTTTTCTCCTAGGCTCTCGTTGCATGTAACTCTACTAACTTGCCAATAGTAAATACCAGGAACTGCCCATGTTTGGCTTGGCGGCGTCCAGTCACATACTGTAGCTCCGGGCGCTGACTCAACAGGGCGGCCAAGTGTTATTAGGTCTCTCCACCAGAGAGTACCCTGTTGATTTACTGTAGAAGTTCTTGATATAAGCACGCTCAGTAGGGAATCGTAATTATTCAGACATGTAGTAACAAAGGTTATGTTGCTATTTGGTGCATACACAGCACCGTTTAAAGGTGTGATGGGTTGTGGGCCGGCTGCGCTGCTAGTCCCCGGCGTAAGGGCTACTAACACTATTACAAGCGAAGCTATAGATATATGTAGTCTGACGTACTTCTTCATCCTCAAACACTCCTACTACTAATGACACTTTGGGGCTGCATACATTCTGTTCATATCGACAGTTTGGGCGATGAATCGTTCCATTGTGTGGCTTACCATGTGCTCTATTAGCCCCCTCTCCCCCACTTTCGTCTAGGTCCTTACTGCTTCGCCATTTTGGCACACGGAGTGTGCATATTTTGGCTGCGCAGAAGGTACTTAAGACGAAAGGAGATTTAGTGGTCTACATAGCGCAGTCAAGCAAGAAACAGATCTCGTATTTGCGGTCGCCAGCAAACGGTGTAGAAGACACTCAGAAGGTGAGTATGTTTGTCAAAGATCACGAGATACGTCTGATAAACAGCGCCAGAAGATTTTCGTTGTGTGCCGATGATGCCCAGGATGCCTTGCAGCGGGCGCTTGAGATCATGATTACAAAAGCTCCCGACTGTGACGGACCCGGGCTGCTTGCATGGATGCACACGGTAGTTAGAAACGAAGCGCTTGCTGTTAGACGAAAGCGTCTCCGACTTCTAGAAGGTGCGAATGAAGAGATCGATCCAGCAATTCTTGTATGTGATCGGCCGGGGCCGGAAGAGCAAATGGAGAGTTGCGAGCGCATATTAGTTGCGGATGCAGCCCTTCAACGACTCAAATACGCGGAGGCCGAGTGCTTGATGTTGAAGGCGAAGGGGTTCTCATACAACGAGATATCGAAGTTGACCGGCTATTCATGGACCAAGGTAAACCGCTGTATTAGCGAGGGCCGGCGAAGCTTTCTGGAACGATTCAACTCAATTAGTCGTGGGGATGAGTGTCACGCCTACCAGCGAGAGCTAATGGCGCCGGCAAGCGAGGGAGTCAATTCGTCAATACCTGCCGCCGTTCGTGCACACCTGCGTTGCTGTAGTTCCTGTCGTGCATTCTTGAGTAAGTATGGTGATTTGATCACGAAGGCTCACACGAAGGTTGCTTAACGTGGGTATCTCATATTCCACATGCGACTGACTACCTGGCATAAGCTAGGAAAGTCACGTCGTAGTCGGTTCTCATCGTAAGTGCAGAAAGCGGCGAGATCCTTGCGTGAGAAGGGTGCGTCCACTAGGTATGTGGGCGTCTGGTTGATGTGACAAACTTTATATATAGTGATGCGAGCGAGCTTCTTTCCAACAAGTGACCCTGAATGTACGAGCGATATCGAATTGGAGGGATGGGTTGCCCCATCTTCCAAGTTTCTCGGCTGTCAGTCAAAGTTTGAAGGTCCAGATGGTCGCAGCTTCTCATTCTTAAGCTCATACACTGGCGATGAGGTTGCGGAAATGACCGTCAATACGCACATACTGATCGATCCCAACGATGGTCCACATGATCCGATCATCGGGGTCAGTCCTTACTCAGACTTACCGATCGACTCAGATCCAACAACTTGTCTTATTGATCACTTCTATCGGTTGCAGGAGTGTCTTAAGAAGCTTTTTGGTGTTGAGATTGGAATACGCGTTCCGGAAAAAGAGGTTCTTCTGAACAGCATTTCGCATGGTAGTGAACCAAAGGGAGCATCCGTCTTACTTTCTGAATAGATGACGGCTCCGCAGTTGCGGGTTCTCATACTTTATAGCTGCATCTAGCTCCCTGTGACTTTTGGTGCTCCTCTCCTTGATTTTGCCACCTCCGGCGGCTTTAGGGCGTCGAATCGCACAACGTCACAGGAGGTTGAAGATGAAAGGCTACAAAGATTCTGCCAAGCAGAAGACGCAGAGCTCGAAACGAGCAGACGCATATGAGAAGTTGAAGGACTCAGTTAGTAAGTTGAGTAGTTCTGAAGACTTCACAAGGTGGTTGAAAGTCCGTGCTCAGTTTCACAACTACAGCCTGAACAACACACTGTTGCTTCTAGGACAGTTTCCAACGGCGACGAAGGTTGCGGGGTACCAGGCGTGGAAAAAGCTAGGCAGGCAAGTATGTGGCGGTGAGAAGGGAATACAGATATTTGCGCCGCTTATCACCAGGAAAAAAGATGAAAAGCAAAAGGCCTCAGAGCAAAGCGACACTGCTGATCGAGAGCTTGTCGGTTATCGAGTTGTAAACGTATTTGACATCTCGCAAACAGAAGGGGACCCACTACCGGAGGATCCAGTCGCAGCTTCTATTGAAGGTGACTCACATGCCTATATGTGGGATGCCCTTGTAGGGGTTGCAGATGAAGCAGGATACGAGGTTGAGACACAGTCTCTCAACGGTAACGATGGCTTCTGCAATCAAAGAACGAAGAAGATAGCTGTTAAGCAAGAGCTTTCTGGCAACGGAAAGGTCCACGTTTTAATCCACGAACTAGCTCACGCCTACGGCGCTGGCTATAAGGAGTTTGGCCGCAAAGATGCCGAAGTGGTCGCCGAGGCAGCATCATATATTGTGTGCACCGGCATCGGGCTCGATGTGTCTTCAAACAGTGTTCCCTACATTGCCAGGTGGTCGAGCGCTGATACTGAGAAACTTCTAGGTGTGGTGTCAGCTGTAGATGAGATAGCAAGGAAAATTGAAAATGCAATTGCTCCGGCTGACGAGAAGAACCATCACACACAGAAGATGCAAGTAGCTTGTTAGAGGTTCTGTCTCTTACTTGTTTTTGAGCAAGCCAAGTCATCGCTGTGGCTGATCTAGAGCCTTGATCCAAAGAGCCTAGATTCAGAGATTTTTCATTTTCTTCACAAAAAGCGTGTTTGCCGGAGGTATATAGGGCGATGGGATCAACTAACGCTGGTCATATCGCTTATCTCGTCAGTTCACTTGTGGTTATCACCCCCGTTGAATGGCGATCCATTGTGCCAGGCAACGCTCGCAAGGCTCCCTTTCGCCTGGTGTTTGAGATCGCAAAAAACAAACGGGGGTGAGCCACGGTGGCTTCTGACAAGACAAAGAGAACTAAGAGCAAGCGCAAGCAATCGCGCATTGACTATCACGAACCCAGGGCTGTCTCTGTACCGAAGGCAAAGTCAGAGATCAAGTGGCCTTCGGATCTCACAGATGCTCAAAAGAGGCTCATTGCCTCACGACATATTGAGACACTGTTTCAAATCTGTGATGCAGTCAAGGGTCTCTCGGAAGAAGGTGCTGAGGTCGTGCTGCGTGAGCAGTTTCCAGAGTGTCATTTGAGCGGTCACTACATGATTGACGGGGAGCCCGCAATCTTCAGGGCGTTCGAGCCTGACTTCATGGGTTCAGATGGATGAGTAACGCTTTCTGAAGATTCTTACAAAAAAAGGGGTCTTGCCGGAGGTATATAGGGTGATGTGTCATGTTAAAAGAGAAGGAAAGGAGACCCAATATGAGTTCATCACTGCTGGAAGCCGAGCAGGTCGCTGAGATACTAGAAGTGAAGGCATCATGGGTATACAAAGAGGCCAGAGCTGGACGATTCCCCTGTGTGCATGTCGGTCGTTATGTACGTTTTAGGCGTGAATCGGTTATCGCTTGGGTAGAGTCTAAAGAACGTGGATCTATTACAGGAATGATGAGTACATCAGCGCGATAAGTCAATGAACGGTGTCTTTGATCGTGAGAGTAGATCACGAGATTCAGCTGTAGATATGTAGATTGACTTTTCGGCTGGATCAGCCTTTAGACTAGTGAAACGCAAAAGATCCGAGGCAGTGGAGCCGCGGATGATTTCATTCATGTAAGGGGCTAGTGTGTCAGGATCTTCAGAAGGAAGACGTTACGGGGTTGGATCGCTTGTAGTTCAAAAGCACAGTGATGGCAGGATAGCTTGGTTTGGAAAGTTTTATATTGGTAAACGTCAATTCAAGCGAAGGCTTGGTTTAAAACGTCAACGAGGTTCACGAGAGGGTCTCACAAGGATCCAAGCTGAACAGAAGCTTTTCGAGTTAAGAGAAGAACTTGGCTCCCGTTCATTCGAGGACAAGCCTGTCGTTGAGCTAAAAACAGCAGCAGATCGATATATCAATCATGTTAAGGGTGTGCTTGGAAGAAAAGGTTCAACTACCAAGGGCTACGAGTACATGAGGGACACGCACTTCTCAGCGTATTTTTCTCAACGCAAACTTGAAAGCATTGAACGAGAAGATATCGAAGGATACATGCGCCTCAAGGCTCAGGATGGGCTAACTGCAAAAACTGTGCGCAATCACCTGAGTCTGCTTCACAGTATCTTCGAGTTCGGGACAAAACGTGGATGGGTTGACAAGAACCCTGTGAAGCTGGTCGATAAGCCAGAAAGCGATGGTGGCGACCCTGATATCAGATGGCTCGACGATGCAGAACTTGAAGCCGTAATACGGGCAGTTAATGGTAAGAGGTGGAAAGAGCTTGACAAGCTGATGTATCGGGTAGCTGCGATGACGGGTCTAAGGCGTGGCGAGCTGATAGCCCTTAAATGGAGATTCGTCGATTGGGCAGCTTCGTCGATTCTTGTCAGATGGAACTACACACGGGAAGACAAGTTTCATAAACCTAAGTCGAAGCGAGGTATCCGGAGGGTACCGATGGCTGACAAAGTTGCTGGCGAGCTACATAGATACTTCATACAATCGAAATTTCAAGGCGATGACGATCTGGTCTTCTGTCATCCCGAGTTAGGAACGGTTCTTGAGCCAGACAAAGTAAGCATGAGGTTCACGAAGGCTCGTAAGAAGGCCAAGATCAAGGAAGCCACACTGCACGACCTAAGACACACATTCGGAACACGCATGGCGGCCGCAGGTGTACCTCTTAGAACGCTCCAAGAGTGGATGGGTCATAAACAAATAACAACAACTGAGATATACGCCGATTATCAGCCGAGTACTGATGAAGCGGCGATAGTCGAGAGTGCATTTGAGATCGATGAGACATCTACGAACTATTCACGAACTAAGTTGAGCAAATCCGAGGGCAGTCGTGAGAGCTGAGAATGGCTCAACCAAGCGGTACAGAAGGTAGCGTCACCCCCATCCGCCGGGTTCTGGTCCCGGTAGTCTAGGTTCGAATCCTAGTCCCGCAGTATAAGTTACTCAGAATCGCCGGCGAAGTATAT
>SDBU01003091.1_pt1 | contig 21433 bp, 33 predicted proteins | sample 2277071 | NCBI WGS metagenome assembly SDBU01 (sample SAMN10397929, study PRJNA504765) | marine sediment metagenome | isolation source: marine sediment core GS08_GC12, 126 cmbsf | place: Arctic Ocean: Gakkel Ridge, Loki's castle | collected 2008
GACTATTATAGTCTAACGAGACTCGACAGTAAGCAAACAAAGCCATTAACTACTAAAGAAAAAATAGAAGTTGAAAAGATTTATGGTTGGAATCTGGAAGAAATAGTCATGGGAAGGTCAAGTAAGATAGTTAAGGAAGAGAAAAAAGTAGCATGAGAAAATTCCCATTTCCGACTGTCGGCACAATCCTAGAACAACTAAAAAAAGAAGATTGTCCTATTGAAAGACAAACTTTTCGGAGACTGGAAAAAGAAGGATTGTTTGTAAGCAGAAGAAGTGCTGGCGGGTGGAGAGTATATTCAAAAGCAGAAGTAGCCATTATTGTTCAATTAATAAAAGAGAATTACGCTATAGAGAAGAAGTGATAAAGAATGAAAATTTTATATTTTGATGTCGAAACTACTGGTCTTGATCCAGTAAAAAATGACATAACACAATTGGCTGGGTTAATAGAAATCGATGGCAAGATAGTTGAGGAATTTAATTTTAAATGTCAGCCACTAGACTGGGAAGCGATTGAACCAAGAGCTTTGGAAGTGACTGGTATTGGATTAGATCAGCTTAAAAAGTTTGATAAGCCTGACAAAGTATATGGACAGTTTTTAAGCTTACTTGGTAATCATGTTGATAAATTTGACCGTGAAGACAAAATGTATTTTGCTGGATATAATGTAAGATTTGATATCGACTTTCTGCACAACTTTTTCAAAAAACAAAATGACAAATATTTTGGATCATGGTTCAATTGGAAAGCCATTGATCCTCTTTCGATTTTGCATTGGTTTAACTATCTGGGACAAATAGATTTAGAAAATTACAAGCTTGAGACTGTATGTGAACATTATGGTATAAAAATAAAGTCACATGACGCTTTGAGTGATGTAAAAGCAACACGTGAGATTATTAAAAAACTAGAAAAATTGTTGAAAGGGGGTGAAAAATAAATGAAAAAAGCAAAAATAATGATATTAGGGTTAATAGCATTGGTTGCTAGTGTATTGCTGGTTACTGAGAATGCTAGGGCGGGAGAAGTGCCATCTGCTGAACATTCTGTAAAGTGTGGGCAGATTACAATGTCGTTCCACAACCCTACTCCTTGGTTGTTTGTATTTGACTACAGGGTAGATGGGGAAGTAGCGGTTTCTCAAAGCCCTTGGGCTGGATTAGAATTCAATCTCAGTTCACCACTTTCCCCTGGTTCATTCGGTGATAGGTGGCATTTAGTTCCAGTAGGCCAGAACAACAATCAAGATATAGTTCTTAACTTTGGCGAGGATACTGGTATTCATCAAGTTGAATACCGCTTAGCAGAGGGAGCAGAACAAGATATGTATTTTGACTGGACATCAGTCAGGGTACAATCTGATTGTGAAGTACCAACAGTATTGGTTTGTTTGGATGGTGATAACGAATTGACTATTCCAAGAACGACAGAAGCGTGGGATAGAGTATTATTCTCATATCCTGATGCTTATGTTGGTGAATGTAAGGTTCCAGAACCCACACCAACTCCTGAGCCAGAGCCTACGGTAACACCAACCGAAGCTCCTAAATCAGAGCCAGAGGACAATACTTGTCATACTTGTTCAGCAACAGCACCGACTTGTGGTGAAACTTCACCAGTTAAGGTAGCAGCTAATCCTCATGTCTATCGAAAAGGTGGCGTAGCGATTGTTAAGTGGTTTCCGACCGAAGGAAACAATGTAAACATCTACTACCACGAAAATCAAAATCCCGAAAACGCACATGCGGTTAGGGATAGCGACAACGATGGGTATGAAGAAATTGGCGAACTCGGCAATTTAGATTGGACATTTGGTATCCAACAATCTAATGGGTGTGCTGGAGGTGAAGTCGTTTGGGTTATTGATGGAGCTACAGATGGGTGGATTTTGTTTAGGTAGTTTCTATCCTCAGCCTTTCTTTTCTTCAAGGAAGGTTGAGATATAGGAATTATTTTAATCGTATTAAAATTTGAATTGACAAAAAGGGGGTGAAAAATAAATGAATAATCCATTATGGAAAATATGTCTGATTGCATTAAGCGTTTTCGGTCTTTTATGGCTAATTACAGGCCCAGTAGCAATTATTAGCCCAGGAGAAAGAGGAGTAGTCGTTCACACAGGAAAAGTAACAGGTCAGGTTTATTCTGAAGGGTGGTATCTGTTCAATTCCATCACAAAAGATGTGGTTCAATTTGATACCCGAACCCAGATAAACGAGGAAGAGATAGCAGCTGCTTCTGAAGACTTGCAAGATGTTAATATGACAATCGTTGCTCAGTATCGGATAGACCCTAATGCGGTCGCTGGTATTGTTGAAAACATTGGCAGGCAAAAAGATATAGATGAAAAGATTATTGACCCTGCTATTCAAGAAGTAATCAAAGCATCTATTGCTAAGTTTCCTGTTGCCGATGTCATTAGGAAGAGAGCAGACTTGAAGAAGATGATAGAAGACCAACTAGCTGAAAGGTTGTATGAGTATGGTGTACTTCTTGATGAGGTTTCTATCAAAAACATTTCTTTCTCTGCTGAGTTTACAAAGGCAATCGAAGCAAAGCAGGTAGCTGAACAGCAAAAGCAACAAGCTGAGTATGAAGCACAGGCTACTGTCGCTAAGGCAGAGGGAAAAGCTAAGGAACAAGTATTACTCCAAGAGAGTCTTACTCCATTAGTTTTACAAAGGCTCTATATCGAAAAATGGGACGGGAAACTGCCCCAAGTGGTATCTGATGATAATATGATTTATCAATTACCGTAATTAGTGCCTTAGAGAGGTGGATTTTTCAATCCATCTCGCTAAGTTACTAATAAAAGGAGGTGAAAAAAATGTTTAAACTAATAATTATCGGTATTTGTATCGGCGTGATAGTTGCTATCATCATCAACGGTATTATTACCAACATTTACGAAGCTGGTAAAAAAGAAGGAAAAAAAGAGACAATGAAAGGAGGTAAAAAAGAATGAAAAACGTATTACGTTGGATCATTTTAATATGGTCAATCATTACTATCCCTTATGCTTTATTTACTGAACTAGACTTATATACAGCGTTCTTTCAACTTTTGTATACTGGATTAGTAGTAGGTTTAATGATTTCTGATCTAAAAGAAAAAAAATGAAAATAAAAGAACTGAAACAAATAGATTTGCCTCCCAGATTAAGCCATATATTAGAGATGATGCTTAATAGTAGTGATATAACTCTCAAAACAAAGAATGAAATTCTTAAAAGAGTTTTCAAAATATTCCTTGAATCAAAAACAATTCATATTGGAATTATTGAGAAGGGAGGTGAGGAATAAAAAGTGCTAATTAAAAACCTCAAGGACTGGAAATACATCTTTGGTTTTGAAAAGGGTAAAAAGAAGATGGTATTGACAATCTTTGACAAGAAATTAAAAAAAAGTGTCAATCAAGACAAGGTAAGAAGACTTTCTCTTGAAAGATTCTTAATCCGTTGTAGTGATCATCAGCGAATTGAAGAAAAGAAAGAACTAAGCAAAAAAATAGCAAGATTGAAAACAGAAAATAGAGATAGAGTTCTTCGCCTTAAAGCAACGCATAAAAAACAGATTGAAACTTTGAAAGAAAAAATTAAAGTCTTGAAAAGAGAAAATGCGAAAGAAGAGAAAGAAGCGTAGAAAGAATCGTAAAAAAGGAAGCATTACATGGCTAAAAAAAGAATGTGATAATTTGTTTAGCGAAATCGTTAGAAACAGGGGCTTCTGCCGAAAGAGTGGTACTAGAAAACAACTTCAATGTGCTCATATTGTTTCCCGTTCATATAAAGTTACTCGTTGGAATTTAGATAACGCCTTTTGTTTATCTAAGAACTGGCACGCATACTTTACTTGGCGGCCTTTGGAATGGGAGATGTTTGTTATTCAACAAATAGGCAGAAAAAAATACGAAGATTTAAAGAAGTTAGCTTTAACTCATTTAAATTTAAACTATAAGAAAAGAACCAAGGAAGATTACGAAAAACTATACGAAGAATTAAAAAAACAAATAGATTAAAACTGTCAATCCTTCCTTTTTACTTCCCCATAAAATCTACTGCCTGTTCCTTAATTTCCTTCCCTTTCAATCTTCCTAGTTTCTTCGTGCAAGTCACAACAACAATTCATTAGTCCGCACTTCAAGCAAAGAACCTCTTTCTCCAACAAAATGTCCTTTAACTTCTTCCTTTTCATTGGTCTGCCTTTTTCCCACCACACTCCTTTAAAAAAGCCTTCAAGTTGGTTAAAGCCAGCTTTTCGCCTCTTTCTTTTTTTTTCGCACCCATTCCTGATTTCTTTGTTTTCTTAAATCACGTTCTTTCATTTTCTCCTAACTCCCTTTTAAAAGTAAGAATTTTTGTTCTAAAAAGACCACACTTATTACAAGCAATGGCAGCCACTACCTCCACGCTTTTGTCCTTGACTTTGATTACTTCAAATCCAAGAGCAACAAATTTATGCTTACATTCATTGTCATATGGTTTCATTGCTTTCTCGCTTTCAAAGATTCCCTAATTTGTGGTATTCTCGTTTGCAATAAAACAATGAACACATTAATAATTGCAGCCAGAACTAAATTATCAATTCCCAAAATCTTAAGATATCTAATTAGTTCAGCAAGTGCAGCCGACCCAACGACATAACAACCAACCTTGATTTCCTTAGGTAATTTCTCCCAAAACTTTTTCAGCTTTTTATTCAACTTATTTCACCCCCTTCCTATTAGTTTTTTAATCCCTTTGAAAATAATTGTTAGCCCATCATAGGCCGCAAAGGGATCGCTTTTTTCTAAATTCTCTATTCTCTTTTTTAAGACATCAGTTTCATTTTTATATGTTCCTATTTTCCCGTTAGCAATCATAAGATCAGATTTTGCATCATCTCTTGCTGTGCGTGCTTCACGAAGATTTTTTTTGGTTTCAGAAATCGTTCGGTTCATATCTACTAAATCTGCTTTAAGTGTTCCATTTTCAGAAACAAGAGTTGAATTTGCCTTCTCGCTTTTCTCAAGATCGCCTGCTAAATCATCAATTTTATCGGCTGGATTTTCCTCATATTCATGTAGCACTTCTCCCTTATAAACTATTTGATAAACGTCTGGCATAACAATGGGGTTTTCAGGAATTCCTAAAAACTTAATAATCGCCTTGAAGTCTGCTTCTGCAACTAAATCGGGATTTTTCTTTAATTGGCCCCCCCTCAAGGAAGTATGATTAAAGTGTTCAATAATTACTGAAGGGGTATCATAACCAACATAATCGTAAGCATAGTAATCTCTCATGCCAGCAGTAATAAAATTGTCTTTATTAGGAACACCTACTACTTGAGGATAGATTGATTTCCAAATTTGGCAAAACCTTTCACTTTCAGAAAAGGCTGTTTCATTTAAGTAAGCTGGCTTAGTGCTCCTGCTTGGTCCAGAAATCATACACCTTTCTCCTGTTCCACCACCATCATAGTGAAGTGAAATCCAAAGGTCGTATTCTAGCGAATAGATTTCTTGGGAATAAGTAGCTCCCGCAATGTAAACCTGAATCCCAGCATTAATTAGTTTGTCTCTAAGTTTAGGCATAACTTCATTCCAATAGTAATCCCTTTCCCCAGAAGCACCAGTAGATTTTTTCAATACACTAGGACTTCTCCAACTTCGAAGACTTTCGTTATTGATGTTTTCGATTTGCCAATGACCAACTTGTAGACAGATTCTTTTAAGATCTGGCATAACTTACTTTTTTACTCCGATATGTTTTTCGTCTTTCTTGGTTTTAGCTTTAGGGCGAACTTCTTTTTCACCGTTTTTAAGACTACCCACTGCCATTTTTCTTTCCTTTCAATATTTCAAAAAAGCTAATAATTTAAAGAATTGCCCAAATTATTGTCGTCAATCTTCTCTCTAATATAATCTATGTCCTTCTTCATCTCTGCTTGGTTAATTAAAATCTGCTCTATTTTAGGATATATTTCATCTTCTGTTTCTTCCAATGCTTCCACCTTCATTTGAAGAGTATTAAAAGCAACAATCCCTCCTGCTATTAATCCCATTATAACCAACCAAAACTTAATCTCTGGTTTAGTGATTAGAAATGAGTTATTTTTTGCCATCAATATGTATTATAACTTATTGTTAAATATTTACCATTTGATTTCATACAATGCCTCCCATCAACCCACAGAAATCGTGACCACCCGTACTATACGAAGGAGCAGGTGAACTTGCTGAACCTGTATAAGAACAAGATTCAATTCTAATTCTGCCAACTGCACCAGTACCCCCAGTTGTACCACTACCGCTTCCAGCTCCCCCAACACCACCAGTTGCAGTAATTTTATTCACTCCCAAAACAGCAGTTTGGGTTTTAATTAGAATTGACCCTCCAGCACCACCACTGCCTCCGTCATTGCTATTTGGCCCGCTTCCCGCTCCGCCAACATTACCATTAGAAACAATTGAACCAGTAATTTCTAGTTCTCTTGCGAAAATTACGATTATTCCTCCTCCGTCTCCACCTATTCCCCCAGTATTACCAGTAGGCCAGTCACAACCACTAGCCCCTCCAGCACCACCAAATGTCATAGTTGTTAAATCAGCACTTCCACTAGCAGCTCCTGCATTGCCAGGACACCCCCCAGCTCCCGTTTTTACACCTGCTACTCCATTTCCTCCAGAACCTCCAGGCTCACTTCCGCATCCACCAGATGGACCCCTATTATTTGCTCCTCCTCCTCCTCCGTTTCCTTGATTTTGGTGTTGTTGAGTTCTATCACCAGTCGTTCCTTCACCGCACTGACCATAAACATCTAGAGTGTCTGAATGACCCGTTCCACTAGAAGCAACACCGCCCCTATATCCATTTCCATTTCCATTAATACTTCCACTAACAAGTAATTTTCCACTACAACAAATAAAAGTAATTCCGCCCACATTACCTGCCCAATCAGTTGCCGTAACTGTACTGGAAAAAGCTCCACCAGCATATTGAGGAATTAAGACTGCTTGGCCTTGGCTTGCTCCACTATCAGTATAAGTATTATCTAATTCTTGTACTGATGTGAATTTTCCAGCACCAGTTGAACCAACTGTTACTACCTCCCATTGACCAACATTAGTTCCTCTTGATTCTTGAAGTAAAACCATATCACCTACATTAACCGATAAACTGGTAGTTACTGTTGTACTACCACTTGTTCCAGTCATCGAGATATAAGAATTTAAAGTCCCACCAATAGGACAAGTTGAATCGTGTCCATCCCCAAAACCCAAAAATTGTGCCAAATTACCTCCTTAAAAATTATCCGTTACTCTGCATTCTGCCATCACCCATAAATCAGCGGGTGTTCCAGAAACTGCTGTAATATCCAAAGTCAAAACTTCACCTGCTGTCAAAGTTGCTGAATCAAATGAAGTTGTGCTACCAACTGAAGAAGTGGCAGTAAAAGTGTCAACTGTAGTAGTGTCTCTTTGGATTCTTACTTCTGCATTTGTTGCTGAACCAACATAATACCAAATTTTAACAACAGTCAAGTCTTGAGGAACAATCCATTTCATTCCTTGTTCATCTGCAACAGCAAGTGTACCTTTAATTCCCCAAGGAAAAGCTCGATAGGAAGCATTTTCAGCAGCAGTCTTTAGATTAGCAAAATTAGTATTAACCTCGCTAGACTTAGCCTGAGTGTTTGGTGAAAAATTATTTATCGTAATACTCAAATTTACCTCCTTCCATAAAAAAACACACCCCTTAAGGTGCGTTTCTTTTCTTCTCTAAAAGATTAGTTTCGCCTGATATTATTTTAGTTTCTTTAGTTGTCTTTGTCAAGTATTTGACTTGGGGCGGATTTTCTTTAACTAATTTTTTTAATTGCTTTTTGTATTTCTTGGGATTGGAAATCAATTCTTGATATTTTTTATCATCCATATCTATTTCAACTTCATATTGTGGTTCTTCTCTGCCACTGGTAATAGTAATATTTCCACTAACGAAAGCGTGACCACCATGCTTATAATAAAGTATTTTTTTCTTCATGTTGCCTCCTCTATAACATATCGCCAATTTCCCCTGAAAACAATTGACTTGACGGCTGCATCCAAATTTCTAACAAAAACCTTATTCTTTACATCATTATTATCAGTTGTTCCCCAATCAGTCCAAAAAACAATTTCATAATCTGCGGGGTCAACATTATCTCCATCAGGAATTCTATTGGCAGTAGCAACAGAATCTTGATAAACAGTTGAATTCCAAAAAGCAAATAATCGTCTATCATCAGCATTTGTTAAAGACATCGTGATAATTGCTTGATCTTTATTTTCTATTTCACCTGTTCCCGACAAAGTTGTTGATGCAGTCGCTGTATTAGATAATTGTAATGCTATTCCTGAAGCTGTTACTATTCCACCTGAAATTGTAGTATATCCCTGAACATTTTTTATCCAGCATTGTCCTGGTTGATTAGATTCACCAATAGTAAGATTCTTAATATAAGCAGGAAGCCTACAATTTGCTATTTGGAAATTCGCTTTAGTTGAATTAACTTGTGTTGCCATTAAATTAAAGACCTCCAATTAATTTTACAGGTTACGCTAGTTTTAGTTCCACCACTTACATTTCTAATCCAACAATTAAAACTAATATTGTAATCAGGTTCAACTTCCACAGGGTAATTTCCAATATCTTCCCAGTCAGTCCAAATTACTATTTCCCAATCTGATGCATCAATGTTAGACCCACCAGGAATAAGATTATTGTCAGTAACTACTCCCTCCCAAAGCGTAACTTGTGGAAAAGCTAACTCCATTTTGTCAATGCTTGTTCCATAGCCAGACCAGAATAGATGACCTTCACCATCTGCCAAGCCACCAAATGGCAACGCTGATGTTTCTGTCGCAGAAAGATCCAACGTTGCTGCAACTTCGGCTTCGGTCTTAGTCCCAGTTTCGGGTTGGAAATCCCATTTGCCTGTTTGATTTGGATAACCAATAGTAAGGTTTTTAACATATGTTGGAAGTCTACAATTTGCTATTTGAAAATTAGCCTTAGTCGAATTGATTTGTGTTGCCATATTATCCTTCTACTGGTGTAATTGGTAATTCTGCTGTTATTATTGCATCCACATTCCGTTGAATATCTTCAATTCTTTTCGAAACTGATGGCAAAGCTTTGGCTGCTTCAATTTCTAGGAAGTCTGGGTAGTAAACCGTTGAAATCACATGCAAAATATCAGAAGTAACATAAGCTACCTCATAATCCCAGTTAGATTGTCCCCAAATCATTTGATCCCAGTAAGTTATATCTTTTCTGGAAGATTTTAAATTCTCAATTGAAATAGTATCTCCTGGTCTAATCGATTCGATGTCATAACCCATATTTTCATCTTCACCATTATTGTCCAGAATTCTTAAATAAGTCCTGATTTCAGGAGCTTCTCTTTCATCAAGCCATCTCTCAGCCTTAGTATCTGCAGTGTCTGTTCTAGTCACCCGTTGATCGGTCCACTTTTCTTCTCGCAAACCCCAAGTCGCTATAGATGAAGTTCTACTATATTTTCTATAAAGCTGGGTTTCTCCTTCGGGAGTACCACCGATAAAGTACAATCTATTACGCATAGCATCTATTCTTTTTTCTGGCCGCATATAATCTATGTGTCTACCAATGTAAAGTTTGTGATCGGCAGTAGCTGACTTCTGCTTAAGGTAAACTACCCCATCTGGGTCTATTCGCCAAAACCAATCATAGGGAGTAAGTTCAACTAATTTATCTAGAGATTCCTTGATTGAATAACAAGTAAAAGTATAAGTAACTGTTGTTCCCGTAGTTTCAATAGAAGTGCTATTATAATTCAAATTGCCACCATCTGCTCGATATTTTTCTATAATGTCTTTAATGATATTGGAAGGATCGTCGCTAAAATACTGAAGCGTAGTATTGCCCGCCCCATCTTTAAGGATTCTTTGCCCAATTTCTACAACATAACCCAAAATTGTTAGTTCCAAGTATTCTCGTTTTCCATCTAACATTGGAGCAAAACCAGCAATGAAGCCCTGATATAAAAGTCGTCCCTGGGGAAGATCCCTATCATAAACATAAATATCAATCTTTCTGTTTAATACAATATCTTCTCCTTCTCCAAAGGCATCTACCTTGCGAGCTAGTTGAAGAATGATTTCACCAGGACCACCATTGATAATTGACCTAAAGGAAGGATCATTCAAGACTTCATCTCCCCAAACATCACGAATATCAGTAGAAGAATAATACAATTTATATCCAAATCTCTTTTTAAAAAATGTTCCTCTAATATTTGTTTTAGCCGAAACACTACCATATTGATAACCAGAATCAGCTATAGCTGCTTTTACTGACTGAGCCTTAACTCCTCCTAGGTTGCCCTTGCTTGATTGATTTTTTGTGTATTCGGCCATTATAGATATCTAGGTACATAGCTGATTTCTAAAGTCCCCCCTAACGGCGTTCCCCCAAAAATAACATCAAAATTAGCCGTTCCTCGTTTACACTGAGCGAAGACTCCAGTATGTTCTACTTGAGTAGTGCCTTGCAAAATCTTGTAATTCTTATAATCAAAAGTCATAGCTTCACCACGATCAATGTAAGTATCTCCAGTCCCAGAAGTGTTTCCATCCCAATCAACATATTCACCGCTTTGCCTATAAGTAATGTTAATTCCAGAAGTAGTTGTTAGTCCACTTCCTGCTGGTGCTGTATATTTTATTTCTGGTTCAGCAAAATAAGAACCAGATATTGTCGTGGATAATGTTTGGCTAACTGTGCCACTTGTAACAGTCATAGTAGCACTAAGAGGATCGCCATAGGCAAATGGATCGGCACAAATAAATTCTACTTCAAATGGAACAAAATCTTGAGAATAACGAGGATCGCCAATAGCAACAGAGGCTGCAGTAGCAGTAAAATATCGTCCACTTTCTACTTCTAAAATATCAGAATTCTTTTGTAGTGATGCATTAAAATCATCAATCTTATTTTTCAAATCGGATACACTACTACCAATGATATAGCCCATCAAGCTAATCCTTTTTTCACCGAATTCTTCAGCAATGAATTTACTTCCTGGCTTCCTAGCGGTCTTTTTTGTAGATGTATCACGAGTAGGCCAAGTTCTATAATTGACCTGACTGGTAATATAATTATCGTCTTGTAATGAAAATCCTGCAAAACTAGGTAATGCCATTTAACCTCCTCACCATCCTGCTCCCATCTGTGCTAACTCTGTTTGTCGACCTAAAGTTCTACTAATCAAATTAGCTAGTTCTTTGAGCCTAGCGGGATCATCTAAAGTAAATGAACCCGAAATATTAATGTTGATTGTCGATGCTCCACTTCCTCCAACATCTGCTCCGCTTCTAGGAGTAACTCTTTCTCCAGCATGAGCCATAATTGGAACTGCTGATCCTGCTGAACCTGGAACAATACCACCATGTTGCATTCCAAAACGCTCTCTTCTTTCTCCAGTTTCAAATTTTTCTCTTTCCATCCTTGTCCATTCATTAAATTTGTCAATTACTCCCTGTATGGCACTTTTAATTCTCCCAAAAGAAGTTTCAACCCTACTATTAGATTCTTCAAGTTCTGATTGAGCAGATATAACCTCTCCAATCTTTTCTTCATGTTTATCCTCAGCTTCAGTTAAATTTTCAGCAGCAACTTGTTGGTCTTCTTCTGATGTTTTTAAAAACTGCGTTGCTTGGTCTAATTGATGTTGTGCTTCTCTTGCTTCGAGAGAACCTTCTCCATGTATCCTTATAGCATCATCAAGATTAATAGTTGCTCTTTCTTGTGCCAATTGTGCTCCTTCTAAAGATAAATTTGCTCCTGTTAATCTATCTGTTGCATCTCTTAATAAATCAGATGAAGTTCTTAAATTGTCTTGAGCAAGTCTTAGCCTATCTTCTGCTTGTGTCACCAAATCAGTTTTAGTTTTCAAAAGGTCAGATTGTAAGATAAGCGTTGCAATTACTGCTGTAGCAGCCGCTATTGCAACAACCACAGCAGCAAAACCACCCGTAAGAAGATTCAAGCCTCCCCAAACTGCCAAAATAACAGTTCTCAGTCTAAGAAATATTATAATTGTTTTTGCTAATCCTTCACCCACCATTCCGATAACAACAAGCACTGGACCCAAAGCTGCTGCTAATATTCCCATTCTTACAATAGTTTCTCTGGTTGAACGATCCAATCTCACAAATTTATCAGCTAATCTAAGTATTTTATCAATTAAAGGAATAATAATTGGAATAATATCTCTACCAACAAATTCTTTAAACTGTCTAAATCTTTCATTAAGCCTGCCCATCTGTACTGCTGTTGTTGATTGTGCAATTCCTAATGCTTTAAACATTCTGTTCATATTTTCTTGGGGATCTTCTGTTTCTGTTATAATCCGAAGATATTCAGAACTCTCAGAAGTCAAATCATCCATTATTTTAACCATTCGATCAACATGATGTCTGCCAGCAATAATTGTTGCATATTCTATTTTTTGTGCTTCACTAAGATCTATCCATTTTTCAGCAAGTTCAGCCAAAACAACATCTCCACCTTTTAACACACCAGTGCTTACCTCTACTGCTCCTGTATAAGTTTCTGTTGCACCAGTTGAAGCATTATATTGATCTTCTAAAATAGCAAGTGTTCCCCTAAGTTCATCTAGTTTCTCTGCTCTTTCATCATCAGCTAAATTTGCACCCCTTGAACCAGCTTCATAATCAGCCAAAGCTGCTTTAGTTGTTTTAATTCTTCCACCTAATCTTTTCATTTCATTTTCATTTTGTCCTACAGTTTTTGTCATTGTTGTCATTTGACTTTCTGTTTTTTCTACGTTAATACCTAATTTGTCAAACAATCCAGCAATTTCTTCTGTTGGTGCAACCATTCGAGAAAAAATTGTTTTTAAAGCACGAGCAGATATGGTTGCTTTTTCTCCTCGACCAATTAAAACAGACATTATTGCTCCTACTTCCTTAACTCCCAAATGCATCAATTTAGCAATAGAAGCCACTCTACCCAAGCCAACTGCCATATCACTTAACCTAGCTGCACCTTCGTCTTCAACAGCATTTAAGTCAGCAATTGTTTGAGTTAACTCTTCTCCCCTAACACCATAATTCTGCATTACAGCCACAACTAATTCCATTGACTTGGCTAAATCTAAATTTCCCAATTGAGAAACTTCCACTGCTTTTGAAGTTCCTTCAATAATCTCTGTTACTTCATACCCCATCGCTGCTAGCGTTTCCATAGCTTCAGCTATTTCAACCTGACTTACACCCCACCTCAAAGCCAACTCTCTGGCTGCTGGAACTAATTCTCCTTTTAATTGTTGAAGCGTTCCATCAAAAACTTTTTGGACTCTAACCCAAGCATTTTCTGCTTCAATAGCAGCAGCAACCGCTGTTTTACCGAAGATCACAAGGGGAGCTGTTAACTGTACCGTAAGAACTCGACCCGTTCTTTGTATTGCTCGTGATGTTGCATCAAGTTTTTTAGCAAACTTATCATTAGCAGAACGAAGTTTGGTAAAAGATTTTTCCGCAGCAGCATGAACGGCATCAAATGCCGCCTGAACTTTTTCAAAACCTATAGCTTCAAAAACAATTTTAACGTCGTACTCTGCCATACTTACTCCTTTGTTTGTTTATATTGGCTGTTATACCTTCAGCCTGAATATATAAAAGTAATTTTTCTAAAAATGGTGCAGGCTGACTCATTAATTCCCAATAGGTCCAACCAGTCATTCTGCATAGTGCCACTTCTTTAAACTCAACTGGCACTTTTTTTACCTTGCCCTGTAATCCTATAACTAATTTCTTAATTAATTTTTTTTTTGGGTTGCCGTCAAGGTTTGCTTACTAAGTCTTTTGTCAATCTCAGCACTTAAATAATCAAAGTCTTTCTGCGGTAGCTTCTTAACGTTTTCTACCGTCGGCTCGGTTGACTTGCCGTCTTTGTCAGTGAAGTCCCATTTTACAACCATTGCTTTAATAGTCGCATCCAAGGCTTCATAGTATTTGATAACCCTTAAACTAATTTTGCGAGCACCACCTTTTTCAACTGGAATTTCTGTGTCTGACACATAAATCTTATCGATATCAAGTGAATCCATGGCTAACATACAGTCATAAATCCAAATCTTACCCTTGGTAATCGGTAAAGTTAATTCAATTGTTTTCCTAAAATCTTTTAAAACTGGCATTTATCCTCCTTTCTTGATTTATTTATTAATTTATTATAAATTAGTAATAATGGATTTGGCTACAAATTTTCTTGTCATCGGTCAAAAGTTAGTCTTTATCGGCATTGTAATCACCTTAATTGAAATATTGTTTATTTTTATTCTCTGGCTTTTTAATAAACAATAACCCCACTTCAGACAATTACTTGCCCTTCAATAGAGTTATGTCTAACACCTAATTGATTCATTAATTTTCCTCCTTTCATTCATTAAATGCGTTTAATAGACTTGCCCTTTATCGTTAGTCAATCTTACATCTAGAAATCTAACGCTTGAATCTATATCGTCTTCAGCGACAAATTCGCAAGTGATGATAAAGAAATCATCAAGACCTGTGCTAATTTCTCCTTCAGACAATCTAAATTCTGGAATGCGAATTCTAAGTTCCTCGTTGGTATTTCCTGTAAAGACAATCTGCATTGCTCTTTTATTCAAAGCAATGTAAGCATCTCTGTCAGTAGTTGAATCAAAAAATACAGTATAAGAACCACTTACCCTACATCCCTTGGTCCTAATTGCTGAAACGGTACTCGAACCGCTTCGATGAATCAATTCAAGGTTATTAGCAACCGTTAAAGTTAAATCATTAACTGGCGTTGCACTTGCATCCAAGTTGCTCAAATCAGCACCAAATTTAACTGCCATATCTTTGAAAGAGAACACAGTTCCAGATGTCGTTGTTACCGTATCTGCACCTACTGATGTTGGAAAATCACCAATCATAGAGGCTGTTAAAGTAGCCAATCCATCAGAAACTTCCATTGTTAACTCATCTACCGAACAGTAAGTAAACTGTCGATAGTCAGTATCTCCTCGACCATATCTAATTGTAGCTGTCTTAGGAGCATTCCCAGAATAAGTAGCATAGAAAGTATGATAATTTGGCGTGCCTTGTGTTAATTGTTCATTCCCAAGAGCCATCTTCCACAAATAACCTGAATTAGTAACATCAAGATCAATTGCAAGATCCCCTTCTGACCATTGCTTTCCCTTCACAGAATCAGTGTCCATAAGACGAGAAGTCTTAGCCGCTGTGATTTCAAGCAATTCATGATGTTCTCTTAAAGAAATATTAGTATATGGTAAATAGACATCAGGTGTGGTTTCAGCACTTCCTGGAGGACTCTCCAGCTTTAAACCCGCATAACCTAAACGCCCTATTTGTATTGTACCCATTTTTTCACCTCCTTTCTAAGCACTTGAAACTAAATCAAATGCATCCACACTAATTGTTAATACTCGTGTATTCATATCTCGATTCTGATATTCTGATACCCATTCTGTAGGCGTAACATATTTACAAGTTCCTGATAAAGTTGTATCCATATCTAAAGCCTTTTCAAATTCGTCTATTACTGCTGTTGCTATTCTTTCTGCATTTTCTGGACCTTGGCCCTTTTTCGTTTGTTCCTGATAAATCCTGATTGTAAATCCTCTTTTTCTCAAATTATGAGCTGTACTTCTAAATTCTCCTTCTCCGTCTCTTAAGGTTAAAGTAGCAAAAGGAAATTTTCCTTCTGAATTACTTGTTTCCCAATTCCACACACCCTTTAAAGATTGCATTTCATCCAATTTCGTTTTTAATTTGGTTCTAATTGCTGTAACGCTCATCTAAATAAAAGTGCCATCATCCTTCCTATTGTATTTTTAAATAAATTTCTTGACATAATCATTGTTGTTTCAGCAAATTTTTGTGCCTTTCCTCGTTTTCGACTAATGCTTCTTGCAATTAAGAAAGCCTCACTTTTATCAACTGCAAATCTCCTTGCTATATCACTTATATTGGGCCAATGAGCCTTTGATCCTTTTTCAACCCAATATGCATATGCTTTAGGTAATGGTTGACCACCTGTTCCCGTAGAACCTCCTGGTCCAACTGCCCTCATCCCCTTCTTTTTCTCTATAACATCAATGCTATCTGCTAATTCGTGTGTCATTTTTGGTGCTTGGTGCTTCATTTCTCCTACCGCTCTTTCAGCTACTGCATCCAAGACTTCTTCAACTCCTATACCAAAATCGTTTTTCAGCCTTTTCATGCCAGAAATTAACTGTTTATCTCCAATGACACTGAACTTAACGTTATACATTAAACTTTCTCCTCTTCCCACCTAACTAAAACTGCCTCATAATGAGGTAAAGGATCAGCAGACCAATCTTCAATTCCCTTAACCCTAAATATTTCTGCTGTTCCCGATACTGTCACTTTATCCCCCACAAATACTCCCGATTCTGTTGTAAACATAATATATGTTTGTCCAAATATACCTTCAGCAATTGCTGTTTCTGCAGGTGAAGCAGGTTGAATGTTGCATTTAATCGCTTGTAAAGCTGCATTCGTAACATAAGATTCTTTATCTACATTATCCGAATCTCTTGTCAACCTTTGTATCGCTGCAACACTATCAACAATTATGCTCATTTTCTAAACCCAACGGCTAGTTATTCGATACGGCATTAGTAATTTCTCTGCATCACGAATGAAATCACTTTCTCCACCCCTTCTTTGAAACCATCGCTTTGAAACTCTTCCCTGACTGATTGCTTCAAGGTCTTCTTTGTTTGTATGTCTCATGACAAAATCGGCAGCAATCATTGTTGTTGCTTGCCTAACTGGATAGGGAACTTCACCATAACCTGCAATATAACTCATCTTCGAATAAAACTTAGTGAATTTAATATCGGTAAAACTGCCAATAATACTTGACCCAGTAATTGATAATTCATAGTTTGGATAAGCAATGTAGTCAGCACTTGTCGGGATATCGTATCTGGCATTTCCATCGCCATCAGTTAAATTCAAGGTAATAGAATTTGTTCCCTTAACCAAACTTAATGCCGAAACCGAAACAATCGGTATTTTTCTTGGAAAGACAACCAAGTTAGAATCACTGTCAATGTGCGAAATCACTTTTTCATCAGTAACTGCTTCTCTAAGCAAGCCAGATGCAGTAGTGTAAGCAGTGTAATTGTTAACATATTTCTCTGCTGCCGCAATCCAAGTATCAATTTGAGTATCAAATGAACTATCAATATCTAATAAAAGATAGTTTTCAACATCAGTTTTCGTGCAGTACGAAAGTAAAGTTTCCCCATATTTTCCCGCCATTTATCCCCTTCTCCTTCCCTGAGGGTTTTTATTTCTAAAGTTTTTTGTTTTATAACCCAACCTAATCTTAGGCTTAGTTTCTTTAATTGTTTTCGACTTCATAGTTTTCAATAGTAATTGTTGTTTCTTTGTCTTACCCTCAGCAAAGAAACTACTAAGGGCAAGAACAATTACCGTGAGCTTTATGCTCCAGTCGTGAACTTAAATTGATAAGGTTCACCAATGACTTTCAAAGCCAAAGCTTCAACAATAAAGCTGACATATGAGAAACTGGATGATGGAACATCAACCCTAGACATTGGGATAAGTTCGTCAATTTCAATCCAGATTTCACCAGCAGGAGACTTCTCGGTCAAGAGGAGTCCACCATACCCGACAAATCGGGAAGGTTTAACCTCAATCAGAGATTGGGTAACTGGGTTAACAATTCTACTGAGTGCTATACCACCAATTACGCCTGTCACCTCACTTTGAACCACAACGTTCCTCATAATAGTTCCGCTGTGTTCCAGATCATCAGCTAATGCCTGAAGTTGCCGAGCAGATGCTACCAATAATGTTGGATCAGCACCATATCTGTAAAGACTTCGACACCACGCACCAACACCAGAAGCTGTAACAAACGTACAGGTACCAGAATTAGTAGTGATTTGGTCGTTAAGACCGTTGAATTCGTTTGTTCGATATGTTGTATCACCAGCAATTAATAGCTCTTCTTCGCCAAGCATGACTTCATACATTTTGATTCTTTCTCGACTTGCTTGCATATCAGGTTGACCGTCCCGATCCTTAGAAGCTGCCAGTGCTAACCCACCAACTTCTAGTTTTCTACCTAAAAGTTTGTATGGTTCATTTACTGCACTGTAAGTCTGTGAAGTTTCACTAGGAGCACCAGCGTCAGCGAAAGATGTCGTTGTCGCTGTTCCAGTGCCAACGTTGACACTAGGATGCATCCCAGAATGGATAGCAGAAGTCATTTTCTTCCATTCTGCCGATTGACCTCTACCTTTCACACGAGGAAATCTATTCCTCAAAGGTGTATCAATAGGAACTAAGAACTTGATTTTTTCATCCAAGTTCTCTGGAGAGAAAACAGACCTCGTACCACCAGTTGGAGTATACGTATAAGTACCCGTAACCTCCGCTGCTTTCATAATGAGATCTTTGATCTCTTGCAAAGCTTGATCTACTTTAACCATATTTTTTTCACCTCCCTTCTTTTAGTATTTTTCCACTAGCCTAGCTAGCTTCTATCCTATAAGAAGCATTCTCAGCCTTAAAGCTGACTACTCCTTATTACTTAAGTAATTTTGCTTTTTCATCAAGCAATTTAAAGGCTTCTTCCATGTGGCTGTCACCGTAATTTGCTGGCTTGTCTTTTCGAATCTTGTATATCTCTTCCAATCGCTTATCAATTTTTTCAAGCCTACCTTCTCCTTCTTTTTCTGCTTCGCCACCGAAACCCTTGGAAACAACTACTTTAGTTTTAGCTGGAGATTTTTCGACTTCCTCAAGACGTTTTTTAATATCTTCAAGTTGCTTGAGTAATTCTGCCGAAGCTTCTCCTGAAGAAGTATCTTTCGTTTCTTTCCTTTCGACTTTGGTTTTCTCAACCTTCTCGATTTTCTTTACTTCCTCTTTTGGAGCTTTCTCAGCTTCAACCTTAGGAGCTTTCTCAACTTTAGCTGCCTCTTCAGCAGGAGCCTTGACGAGCTTAGAAAGACTATTAACCTCTGTGGTCAAACCACTAACTGCTTCAGTTAATTTCTGAAGAAGAGTTTCGGAATCAACTTTCATTTCAGTTTTTTCCTTTTTTTCTTCTTCTTTTTTAACTTTAGCTTTTTTCTCGACCTTCTCAGGCTTAACTTCCTTTTCTTTTTTGACCTCTTTTTCGACTTTGGTTTTCTCAACCTTCTCGATTTTTTCGGTCTTCTCCTCTACAGCTTTAGTTTCCTTTTTCTTGAGCTTCTTTTCGACTTTTTTCACTTTCATTTTCACCCCCTTTCCTATCGAACTAATATTATTTGTAATTTCAATCTTTTTAATCATTTCTTCAGCAAGAGCTTTAGCAATAATCTCTTTCATGTTTTCCATCTTAAAAGTAATGTTAGCTATTGTATCTACTTTTTTACTTCCCACAATACTTGTATGACACACAGCAATAGCACTTTCCTTTTTAGTTCTTCCTTTTTTTGGTTTGAAATCAGAGTCAGCCATTAAAGCCTTAACGCACCTCTCCATTTTTTTCTCCTTCTCACTCCCTGGTTTGATTCCTGAATATGGCAAATTGACTCCTTTCTAATCAACAAAAAAACCGCCGCCTTTCGGCAAGCGGTATTACCAAACTTATTTGGATAAACCAACCTAATAAGAATAATAAACTATTTCGCATATCTTGTCAAGTCCTTACTGAAATTAAGACTAGGGTCTGGATTTGACAAGCACAAATTAAACATTTATAATACTATTATGAATACAAAAGAATGGAAACCAAAAAACAAGCTTGAGTGGTTAGAAGAAAACATTTGGTGGCCAATCGAAAGAGTGCTTGAAAAACCAGGGGAAATTCTAAGAGAAATCAAATGGTTTATTCAGCGTGGCAAAAGAGGTTGGGCTGATAGTGATGCTTGGAGTTTGAATTGCTATTTGTCTGATTGGATACCAGACGCACTAAGGTGCATTAAGAAACATCAAGGGGGTTGTCCTAGTTCTCTCGCTAACATTAAGTCAACAGATAAACAATGGAAAAAAGCACAAAAAAAATGGGATATAATTCTTAATCAAATAATTAAAGGGTTTGAAGCTTCCAAAAAGCAAGATGATATAGTAACCCACAAAAAATGGGAAAAACTGGAAAAGAAGAGATTAAAGGGAATGAAGTTGTTTGTAAAATGGTACCACGCCCTTTGGTGGTAACTAGATATCCGACATGCCATTTAAATCTGATAAAAAACAGGAATATAATCGTCAATATTATCTAAAAAATAGAAAGAGATTACTAGAGTATCGTAAGTCTCGCCGAGAACAAGATAAAAAGATTTGGCGTACTTGGTTCCAACGGAAGAAAGATGCTGAAAGGAAAGAAAAGATTAGGTCAGGACAAATTTATAAAAGTAAAACTATTTTTTCTTAGCTTTCCCCTTAGCTTTTTTCTTCTTTGTAGAAAAAACACTTCGCTTAGCAGGAGTAAAAGTGTAGGTATCTAGTGTTTCCGCTGGAGACATTATTCCTTTACTTCATCAACAATAACTGTTCCAGGGACAAAAACTTCGGGCTGACCGCTTTCAGGAACCTTAGAAGCTTTGGGAATATCAACAGCTTCCACATAAACTATCTTAGAAGTTTTTGGTTTTCTTTTTTTATAAGATCGTCTTTTATAAGACCGCTTTCGTTTAACCATTTGCTTTTTTTGCTTCCTCAAAATAACCGTCTATCCATTTTTCGCCTCGATGATTAAGAACCGCTTTCCTAATGGCATCTTTAAAGCCATCTAGTTTTTTAAGTTCTTTATCCTTTTCCTTCATCCAAATTTTTTCTGCAGCAACCTTTTCGGTTGTCAACTCTTTTAAAACAGCTTGCTTAAGAACCTTAATCGCTTTTTCAATATGCTTAGTCGGCCTTTCTAGTGCTTGGCACCTTTCAACTAAATAAGTCAAAGTTGTCATTATTGCAATTAATCTATCAGCAACCTTAATCCCTGGAAAAGCTACTTCTAGCCCAGAGGCCATTCCATTAGGAGCAATGGGTAATTGTTTTTCAATCACACCCCCTCCTTTATCAAATTTAACCAAACTAAAAACTGCTTCTGGATTAGCAGGTCTATCAACTAAAGAAATTTCATTCAAAACAAGTTCATGAATGATGTTACCGACTTTCTTGGCAACCTTACCTCCAATTGAAAAACCATTATAAACTTTTTCTTTGACTTTTTCCCAAGCTTCTTTATCAACAATTTTCCCCTTGATAAAAAGTCCTCTTTTAGTTTTATCTACTTTGGCAGCAATAGTCTTTCCAACTGCTGACCATTGGTGCATTTGACGAATATTTCCATATTTCATGTAG
>SDBU01003092.1_pt1 | contig 21431 bp, 9 predicted proteins | sample 2277071 | NCBI WGS metagenome assembly SDBU01 (sample SAMN10397929, study PRJNA504765) | marine sediment metagenome | isolation source: marine sediment core GS08_GC12, 126 cmbsf | place: Arctic Ocean: Gakkel Ridge, Loki's castle | collected 2008
CCGGCAATTCCGCCCACCCGGTTGTTGATGTAGGCGGCGTCATAAAACGCCATCAGGTAACCCTGGGAGAAGCGCAGACGGGGTTCGAGTGTGGCACAGGCCGATCGGACGGCGGCAAATTGTTCCCGGCGGAATCCGCGAACTGTTCCCGGTCCGCCCAAGAGGATAAGCTCGGCCGGCGGCGGCAGGCGTTCGTCGGTCTGAAGACCTCGGTACTTGAGCGCCAGTTGTGCCACCAGTCCGGCCACCAGGGGCTGATACCACTCCAGAACAACGGCCACGCGGGTTTCATTGAAGGCTGCCGGTCCGGAAGACTCGGCCGGTCCCTCCCCACGATAGCGGCGGTACGAATAGTCCATTGACCACTTCAGGTAGTGGCCCCGCGAAGGATTGAGAGGGTGGTCGCGTGCCCGGCGCTCCAGGGAGAAACCACTGCTGAAACGGGAGTACGACGGCAGGTCGGTGGCGCTGGTCACGTTACGCCAGCCGAGGTTCAGACCGGCCGACAGGCGTGTCCGCAGTCGCACTACATAGCTGCCTTCGAGAGAGAATTCGTAAAACATGTCCCGGTAGTCACGGGTGCCGACCTCGACGTCCAACTGCCCGACGCCAATCATAAACAAAGGTTGCCCATAACGCAGGCGTAATTGCCGATGTTCTTGCTGCAGGCGCTGAGATCGGACAGCCGCCCGGCGACCACTGCCGAAAAGATTGTTGAAACGGAGGTCCAGGTGCCACACCAGACCGGCGTCATCATCGGCAAGATAACCGCCGCCACCGGAAAAGGTGAACTGTCGTTTCTCGGAGAAGTGCAGTTGCAGGTCGGCGCCGGTGTATCCCGGCAGCGGCCTGATTACCGGCGGCGGGTGATAAGTCAGAAAGTCCAGCCCGGCTGCTGCTGCCGCCGCTCGATCAACGAGTGCCTCGGTGAGCGTATCACCGGTGTGGATGGGAAGATAACGTGCTACCAGAGCCGGATTGGTGCGCGTCAGGCCGGTGTATAAAAAGTCGGCCAGTGTTACCAGTGGTCCTTTGATAACGTTCATTTCGACGGCCAATCGACTGGCCGACCGGCGCACGGTCGTCACCGTAGCCGTGGCCCAATAGTGGCCCAGTTGCTGATATGGTCGCAGGATGTCTCGGGCCAGTTTCTCCAGTTGTTGCACCGTGAAAGCCCGGTCCACGAGTATAGTATCACGCCGCCCGGATTCCGTGACGTAGATCGTATCGATCCGGTAGTCGGCGGCCGTCACTGACGGATGTGAGACGTCAGTGGCAATCACGGTGGTCGGCAGCGACACGATAGTCAACAGGCCCATGGTTACAGCGTGGCCGAGGATTTGATTGATCGTCCTCAAAACCCGGCCACCATTTCTCCCCGGGCCGTGACCCGAGCCCGGCGATCATCGGAGTGTCGTCCGGACGCGGAAAGATTGCAGCGCAGGCCGTCCTTCAGGCCGTAGCGCAATTCGACGGACCAGACGGCGCCGCGTTTGCCCAATCGATTTCCCGTAAGTACGAAGGACGGAAACGCCGTAGTGTCGGTGAGATGCTGGTAATAGAACTCAACGGAGGCTCGCAAGTGGGCTTTCCCGGTTGTCCGTATCCGGGTTTCCAGTTGAAGGGCGTATATTTCCGATTTATCCTCATCCGGCGTGGTGGCTCGTCGATAGCTGCCGCCGGTTGAGATTTCGTGCGAGGAAAACTGTTGTTTGACGGTGATGCCGCTCTTGTAACCACGCACCCGGCCACCACCGGTGAAGTACTCGTCCCGTTCGCTTTCAAACAGTTCCAGGCTTTCGGCGAAGTAGGTATTCTTTACGGCTTGTCTGACAATAAGCCGTGCCGAGCCGAGGTAACGTTCTTTGGTGCCGCCGCCGGGGGAGCGTTGTTCCCGATCCTCGGACAGGGTTACGTTCACGACATGGCTGCCGCGCAGCCGAATCAGGTGCAGGTCGAAATCGTATCGACGCGAGTAGAACAGGTAGGGCTGACTGTCATCGGAAAAAAAAGGCAGCAGCCACCAGAATGATCGGCGACCGTCTTCGAGCAGTTCCTCACGTACTGCCGAGTGACACCGCACCAGGGCTACCCGGAAATCCTTGGTGAGTTGAAAACTCTTCTCGCCACGGGAGACTCGCGACAGCCCGGAGAGAATCTCTTCCGCACGAATGTAATTGCCGTCCGGGTCCGGCAGGTAGGCGCCATCTTCAAGAATATAACGTCCCTGCCCGGGTTCGACCTCAAGATAGGTAACGCCCCGGGCATGGCGTGTTTCTTCCGACAGGGTATAGGCGGTGCTTATTTGCAGACGCCGGGGAAGGTTGTCATACGACAGATGTAGCTGTCCCAGGAAACTCGTCTCCCGGACGTCGGCCTGCCGCAGCCACTGGTTGGTCAGCCGGACATTGCCGGTAAGGTTGCCAAACCTGCGGTTCGCTTCGGCGGAGAGACGGTGGCGCGAGAGATGCCACAACCAGGCATCGGTGAGTGAGTCTTCCGAGAAGTATTCGTAAGCCAGTTTCTCTCGCCTGCTCTCCAGCATCAATCGAGACCGTTGGTAACGAGTCCCCCGGGGTTCTCCGGAATAGTCGTTTTCGCGCTGGTCGTGTTCATACTCGGTTCGCAGGTTCAATTGCGGTAGCGGCCGGTAGCCCAGACCGATACCGTAGGTTTTTGCATGTGCCTGTGGTGACTCGGTGCTGTGGTCACTGGCCGTCGAGGTAACTCGGAAAGTCAGGGTCGTCTCCAGCCGTCGGTGCGGCATGATCCGGATATCGGCACCCCCATGTGATGATGTCAGACCGGAAGAGTACTCGAGTCGTGACACTCTCGGTGACAGCGTAAGTGCAGACAGGGGACTGACGGTCAGATCAAACTGGTGCAGACTTTCGTCACCGATGGTCGCGCTGTCATTATCCGGCAGAAGAAACCGGCGGTGGAAATCTGCGGTGTAGAGTCGACCGCGGGAATGGAAATGAGCTTCCTTACGCCGCGTTTTGAAAGTGTAGTGGTTGGGCTGGTCGTGCCACTGCCATTGGCGTTGTGCCTGCGCCAGGTAATAGGTTCCGCGATTGTCCTGATCGTCGCGGTTGGAGAAGAGATTGCGGTCATAAACGGTCTGGCGTATTTCGGCCGTCACTTCACCGGCCAGGTGGTGACGCAGGCCGAAGCGGGTTCGGTAGTAATCAGTCCGGGCCGGCATCGGCACTAGCACCACCGGCAGGTAATCACCCAGTCCGTGACCGATGAATTCATATCGATCCCCGCCCACAAATCGATAGTCACCTTCCCCGGCGCCGACATAACTGAAGCGAACCCGGAAGCGCAACGAATCATCGCCCGTGTCCTCTCCGGCGTACCGGTAAACCGAATCGGGCAGGCTGTCGACCTCCAGCAGATAGTTGCCGCTGTCGTCCGGGGTGGCTCCGCTGCGCCGGGATAGATGGGTGCTGTCCCCGGCAACGGCGAGGATATCCTTTTCGAGGTTCGACAGGTCACCCCTTACCGGCAGGTTGTGATCATCCCCTTCCCGGAGATATTCCATAGCGACAAAAAAGGCGGAATCGCCGATACTGACGCCGCCGCCAAGCGAATACAGTTCACCGCGATAATCGGTCTCACGTGGTTCGTAGTCAACCTCGATGCGACTACGGCGATCGATGGGATGAGCCACGCTAAAGGTGATCCGTCCGGTAGGATAGTCGATGGTGTAGTCCTTGTCCGAACCGGCCAGCAGCCGCCGGCCATCCAGCCAGACCTGTTCGGAACCGGGAACGATCGGTCGTACCGCCGTTCCTTCACCTATCTGGTAGGGCCCCTGCAAACCGTCAAGGGGAGTCAGTCGTTGGGTGCGGAAAGTGCCCTTGGGTCTGGCAGCCACTGCCTGTACATACCAGCGTGATGTTTGCAGGGTGGCGCCGGCGCCGGTAACTCTCTTGGAGCGTGGGGGACCGGTATCCAGACGATTGGCGACGACGATGTCACCCACCTGAGCCTGCACCAGCGACGAGCGTAGCCTTAGGTTGATTCGGTCCAGTTCGTTGAGACGACTGTTGACCGGACCGTATGATGGACTGTAACCCCGATCGGATATGGCGCCGCTGATTTCGACGCCCCTGGAAAGCTCACCCCGCAACCGCAGGTCCAGCGATTGGCTGAAACTGGACGCGCCGGTCGACCGGGCGGTGAACTGAAATGACTTGGCTCCGGTGATGGTGATATCGGTTTCCTGATGTTCCCTGACCGGCATTCCCGGCGACGGTTGGGGTTCTATCCGGGCGGTCGTTCGCGGCACCGGCGACGGCAGAGCACGGCCATAAGAGCGGCTTATCCAATCCGGCAGCGGCTCAAACGTCACCGACAAAGTGTCATGGCCACCACGTTTCAGACGGGATAAATCAAATTGTAACAGGGATTCATCCCAGGAATAGTCGGTGTCTCGTCTTAAAAGTCGTCCGTTGAAGTAGAGCGAATCCGATCCTGAGAAGAAACGTTGTTGATCCAGCGACAGATGAACCGGGATTTCGTCGCCGGTCAACACCAACTCTATGTGAGAAGCTCCCGCAGCCGTAGACAGAGTCAGCAGGACGACCAGGAAAGAGAGGATTGTCGTCAGTCGCCGTGGCATAGGTCCGAATCTTACGGTTGATGGAGAAGTATGCGACACAACAACAGACGATTGTTGCCGGTATCGGCAATAATCAGCCGCCCGTCACGCAGCAGCGCTATGTCTGACGGTTCCTTAAGAGGTTGGCCGTTTCCCACCAGGAGTGGTCCGGTTTGAAGCAACCGGTGTCCCCGTCGGTCAAAACGGAAGACCCTGCCGGTGGCGCGGTCCAAAAGCCAGATGCCGCCGGTGTCGGCGACGGCCGCCACCGGATAGTCCAGTTCCGGATCGAGTACTTCTTGCACGAAGTTGCCGTATTCATCATAGGTAACTACCCGGCTGTTACCGGCATCGCAGACAATAAAATCGCCCCGGGGGCCGCGCAGGATTTTCTCCGGGTTCAGTAGCTGTCCTCCCGGGTCACCGAAGTCACCGATAAACCGATCAAACCTGCCTACGTTGTTGAACAAGGCAATTCGGTTTCTTTCACGGTCGGCAGCCCAGACTTCGCCATAGTCGGTGACCGCCACCCCGGAGGGATACCCGAACCGCAGCGGATCTTCATCGTCAAAGAAGGGCAATGTTTCCACAAAATGTAGTTGCGAGTTGTAGCGACAAATACGGCGATTCCCCTGATCGCAGACCAGCAGATTAAGGTCGTTGTCTACGGTAATGAAGGCCGGCCGGTTGAAGGCTCCCTCGTGCGAACCGAGACCGCCGATCTCGGCTTCGGCGTTGAGGTCCGAGTCCAGCCTGATGATGCGGTTGTTGCCGGCATCACAGACATAGACCAGACCCCGCGAGTCCACAGCCAGTCCCCGTGGATACTGCAGCGGTTTACCCAGTAAAGGACCGGCGATTTCCCGCTCGACCAGCAGTTCTATCGCCGTTGCACCGGGGCTTTCCTGTCTCAATTGGGGCTGAGGGTGACGGCCACACGACATCAACAACAGCAGCACTGCCAGGAATGGTTGTGGCCAGGCGTTCATCCGGACCGTTTAGAATGGAGTGGCGAAGGTGAGATTGACCTGCCGACGGCCGGCCAGTGGATTAACTTCCAGGTGCCAGGATGATCCACCGGCGGCGCCGAAAGTATCATCGAACGCTCGTCGTGAGCGGCGGGCGTCACGGACGGCATCGATTACCGACGCCACCCGGTTGAGAATAGCCAGGCCGATCATGAATTCCGCTCGCCGCCCGGCTTCGTGGCTGCGGTTCTTCAGATGCCGATAAATAGCCCGGTCGCTCTGGCTCTGCCAGCGCCAGTGGTTGGTGCGGTTGTCATCCAGATAGGGGCGGTCCGGGTCATACACGCGGCCAAAAGAATTGTATTGGTCGATGTCGTCGTAGAATCCGACTATGTCCCTAAACCATTGGTCCTGGCCGTGCAGGTCGGCGCCGGCCCGTTCGGAGGCAAAACGAATGTAGTCATTTTCCTTCCAGTTACCGTAGATGGTAAAGCCGGCAAAGCCGATCCAGCTTAGAGCCTCAACAGCAAAGAAAACCCGGGCCTTGCGTTTATTCCCGACATAATACTCACCCCATCCCGGAAGCAGCATCGAGTACAGGGCGGCCTTGCCGACGGACTTTCTCTGATCGTCGTCCTCGCCCCACTGGAGTCCGTCACCTTCGTTCCAGTCCTCACCACCGGCGTAGAATTGGCTTCCCGTGCCGGTGGCCAGGCGGGTTTGCAGGGCGGATTGTATCGGTGTCGGTTTCAACTCCACGGCGGACGTGCCGCCGGTCAGTACCAGCGCTATTGCCGGGATCAGCCATGTCAACCTGGTCACGGGGCACACCTCTAAAACTTGTAGCTGAAGGTTACAGTGGGGGTGTCGCCGAAATTATATACTGACTTCAGCCGGGGTTTCACGTTCAATCGCGAGATGTCCCAGGTCTCGTGCTTGATCTTGTTGTTCTGTCTTTTGACCATAAAGAAAGCCTCAAAAGCACTGATCAACCGGTTGGCCAGCGATGCAAAGATCATGCGGCGAGCTTTGTCAAAACGCTTGTTGGCGGTATGTCGCTTCCCTTCGTAGGTGTTCCGATTGACCGAGGTTGGAACGTCATTGGCATGCAGAGTCGTTGGCGGGGGGTCGTACTGGCTGAAGGTGGAATCGTGCAGCGTGCTGTCGTTCAACGTGGCGTCGTCCCAGCCCCAGGCAAACTGGTCGTACTTGCCGGTCATCTCGTAGTACTGCTGATTCATCTCGTCCGGCAGGTGGTGCACAATCTCAGTGGCTTTAATAAAATCATCATTGCCGACAATATCGGTTGTATAGATATCGAAAGTGTCAAGGTCAATGTTCGCGGTATCATAACCATGATGCCCCAGTAAATCTTCCTTGTACGTCCAGAGCAGTTGCTTTTCGTAATTTGCTTTCAGCCAGTGCTTCTGGTTAAACTCTTCGTAGTCGCGAGTCAGGTCCTCTCCCTGACCGTGCCACTTGAAGTACAGCACCCAGGCGGTAATCTCGAATGAGAAGAAGACAAACGGTTTGATCTTGCTTCCGTAGTAACGTTGCCCCAGCCCGGGAACGGCCAGTGAATAGAAAAACGCCCGTCCCGGCGATTTGACTTCGGGCTTGTCGCCGCCGGTTATGAACCCGGACAGATCCTCAGGGTTGTCCGGGGTAGTGTTTTCTTCGATTGCCTGGAAAGCTGAAAGGTACTTGATCCGATTTTGTTCACGGTCGAACAGTGACTGTTTGAGTTCCACTGCGGAGACAGTGTTGACGGCCAGAACGGCCGTCACCGTAGTGAGCAGGGCAAGGCATCTTGGGGTCATTGTTTTCTTCCTTTTGTTGTCCGCCGTCATCTAATAACGGCGATATCCGTAAAGGCGATCTCAATCTGATCGCCGAAGTCAACTTCCAGAACACAACGGTATACACCGGGCGTAACATCGGAACAATTCCAGACAAGATCATCGTGGTCGACGCCGCCGGATATACCGGAACTGGTCAGAGTTTTCACATGCACGCCGGACAGATCATAAATCTTCGCCTCAACCCGCACGGCATCCTCACCGAGGAAATACCTGATAGTTGTCTGCCCGTCTATGACCGGGTTGGGATAATTGTAGAAACGCTCTTCCGGCAGCAGGGTGGTATATTTCTCGGGACTGGAAAGGCCGGACGACTCGAAGGCATACGAGGCTTCGGGGTCGTGTCCGTTCATGGGCCAGTAATTCGTGACGGTATCGAGGTCCACTTCCCAGGCATAAAACCAGCCGTCGGAACCCAGGTAGCCTAATTTGCCGCCGGTGGAATCGGAGAATATCACCGGTGAGCCGGCGCCGTAGTAGCCACCGATCCAGACCGTGGAATCAGTGCCACGCACCTGTTCGCCGCCCGACAGGGGGAAACCATACGACAGGTCGAGTCCGAACGAATAGACGTTGCCGACAAAAGTGGGGAAGATTACTTCCGGTGGGCCACCCCGGCGGATGTCGGCCAGCACCGGCGCCGCTTCAACCCGATCGTTGGGGAAACGGTCGTTGATTTCGATGGGGAAATCGGTCATGAGAGTCAGTTCCCGATTGAATGCGAGAATGGTGTTGAAGCCACCGAGGATTATGTCCGGGTAACCGTTGTTGTCGATATCTCCGGCGACCGGGTTGGTCGTTATTCCAAAGCCGGTTTCATTTTCGTGGAGTATCGCAAAAGTCGGGGGTGTCGAACCGGTGTCGATCGTAACCACGATAGCCCGCCCGTCAGGTGAAAAAGCGGTTAACTCCGGAGTGTCATCGCGATTCAGATCCACTACCAACGGACCGTAATTGAAGTAACTGCCAAGTGAAAACGAGTCAGTTTCGACGCCGTCAAAGCAGTACAGCCAGGTTACAGCAGCGTCTCCGGCCATGACCACCAACCGGTCGCCGAGACGACAGAGCCCGTGGTATTCGTCATTAGTGATCGTACCGAGCACGGTGTCCGAAGATTGCAGGCCGTCCTTGAGGTAGATCTGGCCCTGGTCGGTCAGGGCATAGAGAACAGTGCCGAACGACAGCGCTATCGGCATCCCCTGGGTGGCAATTTGTCCGACAGGGTCGGCCTGACCGTCCAGATTATTGTCGTGCAAAGCCCGGATATCGACCCGTCCGTTGTTGCTGCCGGTTGCGTAACCGATAGCAACGAAACGGTTGCTGTCGGTCAGGCCGAAATCCCCCGTTACCGGTCCGGCGCTGATCATGTCGGCTGATGTCTGCGCGTACATCGGCAGCGGAAAGCGTCGGCTGTCAGCCGGGTAAACGCTGGCGACAGTGATGTCATAGTATACAGGGCAGGTATCACAATCGGTGTAATTGCGCAGGAAGTTCTCACCGGTTGTTGTGATTGCCAGCAGATTCGGACCGGACACGACAATGATTTCATCGGTACCGTCACGGTCCAGGTCGTCCACTATCGGCGACAGGCCGATCAACGGCCGCCCGGCGCGAACGGGAAAACCGGCCGTCAACCACTCCGTCTCAACGTCAAAAAGCATCACCGTGTCCAGCAGCATGGGGATACCGGTTCCGGGAATCATGGCCGTATCGCGAGTGATGCCGGTAATACAAATGTGGGTATTGTTGCCGGAGTTGTCGATTGTGGCCGGGTTGGTGTTGGGCGTGAACGAATTGGTGCGGTCGTCACGGAACATATCTTCAGGTTTACCCCAGCCGTAACGATAGTAACCGCCGAAATTAATCAGACCGTCGGCCTCGATCAGCGTTATGAACTTGCGGCCGGGTCGCTGCTGCCTGACGTAATCCCAGGTCCACTGCAGGTCGTTGTCATCGAAATTGTTCAGACCGTCACCGTCATAGTCCAGGCCAGCCACTGCCTCGTCAACCAGGTAAATCAGCATTCCAGCGCCGGGCATGAGAAAATCGTACTCGCCGGTGTATTCATAGTCAAAATTGCTCGGTCCGAGGTAAACATTGGTGGCGGAGTCAACCCGCATGGCGGTTTCCCGGCCATCGGTATCCACCACCCGGTTCTCAATCAGGTAGTACTCGTTTTCCGATATCGGTATCCGGGCCACCTCGATTCCCTGCGAGATCACTTCCGCCGCGACCAACCGGATGTCGCTGCCCTGGCGATAGTCATGCACCTCGACAAAGCCAAGGAAGGCGCGTGACCAGGCACAGGGATAAAGCGGCACCGCTCCGAACACACGGCCTACCAGATAGGATGGGACGGGATCAATTCCGGTACCGAAACCATTGTTGTCCATTAGTGCAAAATCGCCCAGTTGCGACATGAACGTCTGTGTGCTGTAAATGTCGACCAGCCCCAACTGATGGCCAAACTCGTGCGCCAGGACGGCGTTCAGGGCAGTCGCCCGGTTATCCTGGCTGGCTGCTTCGGGCATCATCACCGCCGTGCGCACGTAGTGGGCACTATCGTCAACGGCGATAGAATCGCCAAAAGCGATAAAGCCGGTGAACAGATCGGAACAACTGTTGTCCTTCCAGTCCATCTGGCGATCCGCTCCGGCGTGGAACAGAATAATCGCCTCATAGTCGGAGAAATCAATCTCCGGGGACATGGAGTCGGCGGTAGTAATACAATCAATGAAGTACTGCTCCAAACCCGATACCACTAAGTCGAAGTCGCATTTTCCATAGTGGTTCATTGGCTGAGGCAACTGGTAGACGGAGTTCGGCTCTGGCGGGAATATATCCCAGGACAGTGTGATTTTTCTTTCCGATACCCACTCCCAGTAGCGTCGCAGGGCGCGCAGGTGGGCGTCGAAATAGGCTGAGTCGTGCGGGGGAGGGTCTACCCAGTGCTTGACACGTTTGTAGTAATTTATCGAGTCAACCGGATCTGCCATTGGGTCGGAAAGGTCCATCACACCGTTGCCGGTGGTGTTGGGGTCATCCGGGTCTTCCTCCTGGAAGTTGAACCTCAGCACCAGTACGTCGATCGTATCCAGGAAAGTCGGCGCCAGCGCTTGTTTGGGCAGCGACCAGGGATGTTTCCTTTCGAGGGTTGAACTTGAACTGACGGGCTGATACCGATCAGGGGTCAGACCGCGCCGGCTGATGCGGTTGTCACCGGGTGTCTCGGCAACTCGCTGCTTCTCCATAATCAGCAACTTGTCCTTAGCGACCACGGTTGACGCCGTCATGACGGCCATGACGACAGCAGCCGCGCCGATGATGTACTTCCTTGTTCTCAGGGTCCTATCCTCCACAAGAAATCACGGAATTATCACCGAAAAGGTCAACGGTTTGATTCCTTTTCGGGATTCATTGACATCACTACCGAAGTAGTATCCAAAGTCGAATTTGAAGACATTCTTCAGATAGAGGCCGACACCAAAGGTGAAGGTTTTCAACTTACCTTCCTCGTCATGAATGTAGCCGACCCGTCCGGCGATAGTATTGGCATACATCACTTCCCAGCCGGTGTTGAACGTGACCTGTTTCAACTCCTCGCTGATTCCGTCTCCCAGTCCCACCATGAGCTTATTTACTTCACTGGCGAACAGGACATAGTAATAGTCTGACTGCAACAGCTTGTAGGAAAAGCCCAGGGACAGGTTGCGCGGGAGGTCGTCGGCCTGAGCGGCATCGATATAAGCCATTTTCGGTCCCAGGTTGGTCAGGGCCAGTCCGCAGTTGAAGCGCAGGTTCACCTGATACAACAGACCCACATCGATGGCGAAGCCGGTCGAGGTACCCTGCCCCTGTTCCCGCCCGGCACCCTGGTCCGTAAGTCGGGAGTAAATCACTTTGGCGGAGATACCGCCCTTAAGCTTCGAGGTCAGTGCGGTACCATACGATCCACTCATGGAGATATCGAAGGATTCAAATTCGCCGACTACTTCCGGGCTGTTGAGAGTGCGGGCGAAGCGGCCGTATGAGATGTAGGTGATGTTGCCGCCGAAAGTGCCCCAACTGCCGCTGTTGACTGCAAACGAGAAGAATCCGTAATACAGATCGTCGGCCAGTTCCGGCAGCCATTTGGCGTACATCAGGGCTATCTCGGCCCGACCGTTGGCCTTGATGACGACCTTGTCATTGCCGGCGGCCCAGAGCCCATCGTCGTGAGAAATCACCTGCACGGCGCTGGTTCGGTCCATTCCATACTGATAAACATGACTCCAGCCGTCCGGGTCAAACTTTACCAGTCCGTCGGCAGTGGCAAAATAGACGCGGTCACGAGTGCCGCTGATGGCACGGATAGACGTCGCTATCGGATTGCGCGGAATTTTGACCGTCCGTCCGGAAACCAGTGGTTGATCATGCAGATCGTTTATCTCTCTGATTCTGTTGGCAAACTGTCGGGCGCTGGTGGAGTCACGATGTCTCTTCATGCCCACCAGGTCAGACAGGGTCTGACCATCCTTTACTTTGTACTCGCGGTAGCCGGGGATGAACCAGCGGTCTCGGTCAAAGACCAGCAGTCCCAACTCGGTGCCGAACCAGACCTTGGTGAGGGCCGGGTAGATGGCATCGACACGCCCCTTGACCTCGGCCACGTAAGGTACTCTCACTACGGAGCCGGGAGTCAGGCCGACCGGTTCAAGGGGCTCACCGGCGGCTGTTAGCTCGGCAACGGCCGAATCGGTGGTGACGCCGGAGTCGCTTTCCCGGGCGAGCAGTTCCGCCATGACATCGGCGACCGTGGCGGCGTCGGCCCCAGCCACAACGAATTCCGGATTGGCCGAGTCAAGTGTGTCACTATCAGTGATGGCAGTTTCCGGGGTCGTTTCCACGACATTTTCCGGTTCAACTTCGACAACGTCCGAATCGGCTTCGGATAGATCCCCGACACTGGTCGAGTCCGCGGCAACGGCAACACCGGCGGTGTCCTCTATCCGCTGCTGGTTGAGCAGATGGAATTTCTCTACGAACTGCTCCTGTTCGCTGAGCGAGCCGTAGAGAGCGAATTTCTCAGCGATTTTCTCGGGGGTGTCATCCAGGGCCACGGTGTATTCAAAGTAGTTGGTCCAGGTTTTGCCATCAAAGTGATACAGGTCCTGGTCGAGGGCTATCCATAAGTCGTTGCTACCGGAGGCACCAATGGCTGTCACCGCACCATCCGGCAGCAAGTCGGCGCCGCTTATGGGTACCACCTGCTGGCCGGCAAAGCGGGCCAGACCATGATCGGTGCCGATATAGATGTTGGAACCGGCGACGTGCAGGCAGAGTATATTGCGAGAGGGCAGATCGTCCGCCGTGCTCAAAGATCGCCAGCGTCGTCCGTTGAAGACATACAGGCCATCGTTGTTACCCACCATGAGGGCATCTTCACTGGACGCCAGGGCAGTCAAGTTTTTGCCGAACAGCGTCGAGTAGGGGATCATGAGTTCTTCGGGCACAAATCGGTTTCGGGATCGCTCCACCGCGACAAAGATGCGTTCCACTTCTGTCTCAGTCAGCACGCTGTCTCTCAGGCCTGTCCGCAATAACCGGGTTATTTCGGAGACTCTTTCCCAATTGACCAGGCACTGCTGGTAGCCGGCCAGCAGACTGTCGAACCCTATTTGCAGTGGTTCTATATCGTCATAGTCCGGGGGCACCACCGCCAGGACGCTGTCGCGGAGTTCTTCCAGGGCAGTCGGGGTCATGGCGCTGTTGGCCTGAGCCACCGTGGCAACCATGTCCGCCAGATGTTCTTCGTCCTCAATGCCAAAGTAAGATTTCACGACTCGAGCGACCGTCTGGTCGGTTCTGAGGGCGAAAACCTCTCCCAGGTGCCATCGACGATGGTCGAAGCGGGCGAGGCCTTGCGGTGTTATGGCCCAGATATCATACTTCTGGTACTCCTGCCCGCCCTCATTGCGGAAGGTCGCGATATTTCTTAGCGGTTGCAGGTGAGCCGGAACTTTCACATCCACCCAGGTATCGGCCAGCGGATAGGCACCCAGTCCGGCCGGATTCCAGTGAGTGGCGGTGGCGTCATCGGCTATGGCTACAAACGCTTCCCCCATCCCGGCTGCTCGCGCTCCCGGAGCAATCCTGAGAAAGAGCACTGCCGCGTTGGAAATGTCGGCATAGCTGGCCGTTGCCGACGCCATCACAAAGACGGCGGTGATCAGGACTATGTAGAGTTTCCTGGTTGTCATAACGGGTGTCTCCTGTGAAATCTAATTAATGACTACTACTTTTCCAAACGATTCAACGGTCTCACCACCATCGGCGGGCACAGCCGTGGCACGGTAGATGTATACGCCGGTGGCTACCCGGTCGCCGCTGTCATCGCGGCCATACCATACTATATCGTCATAGTACCCGGCCGGTGGATACAGTGGACCAAAACTTTTTATTTTCCGTCCCGACAGAGTGTAAATCTCAAGCAAAAACTGACTTACCGGTTGGCTCAGTTGGGCGGAGAAGCGGGTGAAGTCTTTCATGGGATTGGGATAATTCAACAATTCGATGATAGCCAGCTTCTCTTCGGCCAGCACCTCGGTGGAGAACTCATAAGTTGCGGAATTGTTGGCATTATCCCAGGCCTTGATCTTGAAAGTGTGTTTTCCCGGAGGCATATCGTCAAGCGGGTAAATCAGTTGACCGCGAGTGTAATCATCCTGGTTATACTCAAAAAGCTCGGTCAGGTCACGGGTATTTTCACTGCGGTCATCCAGTTCAAGAGTGATTCCGTGTCCGAGGGCGGCGGTTAAATTGATTCCGGAGGAATCAGACAGCGTGATCTGAAGCCGGTCATGGCGGCTGACAATATCTCCCGAGACAAATCCGGCACGACCGGGTATGGAGCATTCGATGTCCGGTCCGATGGAATCGGACACTGTCACGATGCTGTCGGAGACGGTTATAGAATCGATCAGTCCGGCCGCGTCGATAGTGTCGAGCACGGCGTAGACCACAATCCGGGCGCCATGGCCGCCATAGCCGAGGTCAAGCGGGCAGACGAATTCGAAGTCAAAAAATCCACCGGTGATACCGGCGGTTCCGCGAAATATGGTCGGACCCGTGACGGTGTAGTCGATTTCCTGCGTGATATCACCGGAGCTGTTTATTATCCGATGGGTCTTGGAGCGTTCCGAGTCGAATACGCTGATCATCAGGGAACCGTCACGTTCATAGAGCTGGTCGTTCAGGTCGATAACGCGACCGACGACACGGGTTCGCCCAAGGGCGATGAGGCTGTCGGGTGGTTCGGAGAACTCCACTTTCAGACGAGGAGCACCCAGTTTCAGGCAGGGGTCGCCAAAGTAGAGATAGGCCCGGTCGTTTTTTCTCTGGCTGGGGACCGAGGAACTACCATACTGCCGGAGCAGTTTGGCGGTATACACGGCCTCGCCCACCGAGAGAGAATTGTCTTTGAACAGAACATCAAAGAACTTCTGGTTGAACATAGCATTGTCAAAAGAGTTCACGAGCCGGGTGGCGGCTACTGTTCCGGAAGCTCCGCCCTGACGATGCACCAACAGATCTTCGGCCATTCCTTCCCGGCCGGGATCATCGAAAAAGCCGATGGCGCACGAAGCGCTGAAAACCAGCGGCAACCGATCCTGGTTATGCAATCGGGGCAGGTCACCCGTCCGGGTGAATACGCTCTCGTGTGTCCACACGTCGGGATTACCGTGACCGGCAAAATTGATCACCAGGGAACCATCGTTAAAGGCGTCGACAATCAGATCGTTAACGGCCGGCTTCTTCATGTTGACGAGAGGATATTCCCAGAGATAGATCTTGTTGCGGTTAAACAGCCGCGGCAGATAATTTTTCTCCAATGTTTCGGTCTGTGTGACGTGGAAAGTCTCGCTGCTGTATTGGCCGTACTCATCGTCGGCCACCAGCGTGACGTTGGTTCGCCAGAGTCCCAGGCTGGTCGGTGACTCATGATGCCTGATCTTGGACATGATGGTCCTGATTTCAGCTGCCGTCCGTACCGGCCAGCGGGCCACCAGCATGTCATATCCTCGGTCGGGTGAGACATAGCCGGTATCGAAACTGGTGTCGCTGTCAAGTATGCCGTACTTGCCGAAGTAGACGTAGTTGTCGTCGGAGGACGACTGGTCGTAAGCATGAATGTACGCCGGCACGTAGTTGTTCACCCCGGTTCGCAGATGATTCAGGAAGTCGTAGTTGGCGTCACCCACCAGCAGGACGGAAGACGGTGCCGGTGGTGAATAGTGCTCATAAGCATACTTGAGAAAATCTCTTATCGCGGTGGGATCATGTAAACCAAATCCGAAATCATCCATGATGTCGTTGACCGTTACAACCGCCACTGCCAGACCCCGGTCGCGGCGATAGGCCACGTAGTCGTCCAGGGCGTCGTTTAGCTGATGGGCGGTGACGATCAGCAGGTCGGCGCGGGTGTTGTCCGCTTTGAGATTGGCCGGACTGACCCTTGCTATGGCGGCGGGACGGTCGGCCCGATCAACCGACGTCAGATAGAGTCGATTGGGGCTGCCGTTGCTGAAATAATGCCGCAACGTCAGCAATCCCCCCGAACGTTCATACCCGGTCAGCATCACCGGCCGCAGCGGATCAGCCAGGTCCAGCACGATTAGCGATGAGGGAAAACTGTCCGCAACGGAGAGCCGGGCCGTTCCCGTAAAGTTGCCGAGCGTTACGTCCAGTTGACCATGATCGGCCTCCAGACGACTGGCGTAAACCAGGTCGAAGTGGTCGAAATAGGGCGGGGCGTTGATTTCTTTCCAGAGACGTAGTCGGATTTCATTGGCGCCATCGACAAAACGGGTTGACCGGTAGCTGCAGCCGGTGCGGCTGCGCAAGCCGTCCAGTTCATGACCACCGTTTACGAAAAGGTCGATGAAGCCATAATCATCGCCGGCGATGTTGTTGTCGTTGGTCAGGCCGGTCACGCGGACACTGTCGATACTGCCGACAACGTGCCCCGGCGCGGATACCCAGAAGGTCAGATCGGTCTCTTTGGTCCAGTACCAGCGGTAGTAATCGTCAATATGGCCGCTGTTGAATCGTCGGAGAAGATTATCCTGTTCCACGTGAACGTGGCGGTTGAAGGTCGTGATGACGGTGTCGACGGCGCCACCGATGCCGGCATCCACCTGAGTCATCCGCCGGCCGGCCTCGGCCAAGCCGGAAACCGTCAGCCAGTAGATATTGCGATCACAGTAGTGGTTATTGATGAATTGAGGAGACTGATCGGCCGTATACAGCCAGCGATCGACCGCTTCACCGTAAAACAGGAAGTAGTCGTTGCCGTGGAAGACGCCATCGCCGCCATCCTGTATATCGATAGCCATCTCGGTCAGTTCCGGGCGGGGTTGGCTGTTGTCAACCTCCAATTGCAAACCACCGGCGTTGAACAGATGCAATGAGTCGGAGGGCAGGTCATCCAGAATAAGCCCGGCTTCAGCCAATTGGGCGCCTGTTATTTTAACCAGGCCGGTCTGATTGACTGCTATTTTGTACCAGACGGGACTGGCTTCCAGTTGGAAGGGTGACGCGGCGGCAATTGGTGCTTTCTGGACAGACATGGTCGGCCAGGTTCGGAACTGGTTGAAGTTGGCCAGCGAAGATTGGAATATGCGGTCGAACAGCGGATCGGCTATGGCCGGGTTGCCGGTTGCCGGACCACCCGTGAACTGCAGACGCACTGTAACTGAATGATAAATGGCGTCTCCGACGGTGGGGAAAATTTGCACTGCTACCGATTGCCGCCCGCGGATGGTCACCGGATCGGTAATGACTGCCAGCGGTTGAATCCGATCGGACCAGTTGTCGGCAGGCGGTAACCGGTCACCGGCCGGGACCAGCGAATCAGCGGTGGCTTCCAGCAGCGTGACCCGGGAACCGAAGGGAATACCGACCGGCACACTGCAATATAATGTCACCGTCGAGTCTGATTCTATCTGTCGTTCGAGATCGGAAGGTCTGATAGTCACGCGGAAGTGAAACTCGGTTCGACTCGATGAGAGAACCTCCAGGTCGCTATCATAACTGAACGCGAAAGAGATTCCTGTCTGGGATAAAACCAGGAGGATAGAGAGAAAAGACTTATACCAATACTGTTTCATCAGAGACCGAGTACTCCACTCGGCTCCGAAACCGCAGAGAAACCAAGGCTACGGTTATCGGGCCATCAAACTATAGCTGTCCGGGACAGCAATTACAAAATAGATCAACCGTTAGCCGTAGCTCTATAGTCACTCCTCTACTAAAGTATAAGTCATTCGATAATACAAGGTTCCATTGAGAATGTCAACAACAGAACTATTTCGGTTTGCTCGACCGGGTGCAATTATCGGGCCAAACCACCTACGGTTCCGACGAATACCACCTAATACATGGAGTGCCAGACACTTACGCTCTCCGACAAAGTGTCTGTGGCCACCGCTTGAGGGTATCGAATGATGACCTGGACACCAATATTTCTGAACTTTGTTTCACATAAGATGCCAACACCACCCGGTTGCAACCTCATCGACGGGTGGCAACCACAAACTTGTTTGTGGTTGAGACTTGTAATACGATAAATCGGAGCCCCTGTGGTTCCGACTCGCGCTTTGAAGTTGATCACTCGAAGGCAATGTGTTACCATATATTAATTGAGCGTATTGTGACCATTTACAAGTGCCCCCTCATGGGGTGTTCCCGGATGTGAGTTTTGGAGAATGCCTGGATAAAAATTGTTGCCCTGCTTATGGGTTTGCTGCTGTGGTTCCATGTGGCCACGGAGAAGGTCTATAAGTACCGGCTGTCGCTTCCCATTACAGATATTACTCTCGGTGAGAAGTTGACGCTGGCCGAGGCGCCTCCGGATTCGTTCACGGTCGTTGTTTCCGCCAGCGGCAAACAGTTGCTGCGGCGCCAGTGGCGTCAACGGGGTATCAGGATATTGGCTGCCCAACTGGGTCCCGGCCGCCACAATCTCAGTCTGACGACAACCAACACTTTTCTGGCCAATCCGGGGGGCTTTGTCCGGCTCGAGGAGATTGTTACTCCGACTTCGATGCTTCTCAGTGTTGATTACACTGCCGAACGAAAGGTTGCTGTGAGATCGGATGTCGTGGCTGTACCCGACGAAGGCTTTGCGGTGCTGTCCATTTCTCTTCCTCATCCGGCTGAGGTAACCTTGCGGGGGGCGCGATCGCTGGTACGGGAAGTGTCGGATGTTGCCACCGAACCCAAGGTGCTGGCTAACCTGCGAGACAATCTTACAATCACGCTGCCGCTGGCTGAGCCGGACGGGTACCAGGTGGTCCTGCAGCCGGATTCGGTAACGCTCGCCATAACTATTGTGGCGGTCAAGACCCGGGTTTTTGATGCCATACCGGTGATGGTCATAAACGCACCGGCCGATCGACATCTGATCGTGTTCCCGCCCCAACTGGAGGTTGAACTCACCGGCCCGCCGGATGATATCGATACCCTCAGCGGCAATTCGATCAATGCTATCGTTGACTATAGCGAGCTTGATTCCCGGGGCCGGGGACCGGTCACCGTGAGTTGTCCGACACCGTTTGAGGTGAAGAAGATTTCCGTGGACACGGTTACAGTCTTCGGGGAGTGAATTGCTCACACTCGGGATTGAGACCTCATGTGATGAGACTTCGGTAGCGGTAGTGCGGGACGGCCGTCAAGTCCTGTCCAACGTTATCCTGTCGCAGGCCATTCACGGCAAGTATGGCGGTGTTGTTCCCGAACTGGCCAGTCGGGCGCACCTGAAAACGATAATCCCCATATACAGACAGGCTTTATCCGAGGCGCAGGTGACCCTTGGCGATATCGACCTGGTAGCGGCAACCATGGGCCCGGGCCTGGTGGGACCTCTGCTGGTAGGGCTGACCTTCGCCAAAGCGCTGGCCTGGGTGGCCGGGCTTCCCTGGGTGGCGGTGAATCACATTGAGGGACATATCGCCGCCAATCTGCTTCAGCACTCCGACCTTAAGGCGCATCACTTGACGCTGGTGGTTTCCGGCGGACATACCATGCTGGTCCTGGTTAAAGAGTTTGGCGAGTATGAGATCCTCGGACAGACGAAAGACGATGCTGCCGGTGAAGCCTTTGACAAAGTGGCCAAACTACTGGGGCTGGGTTATCCCGGGGGAGCCGAACTTGATCGGCTGGCGCAATCGGGCGATGCGGACTATGTTCACTTTCCGCGGGCCGTTATGAAGCAGCCGGGCTATCAGTTTTCTTATTCCGGACTTAAGACTGCCGTGGTGCTGCATATCAAAAAGCTTGGTTCAGAGGACGTTGAAAAACATCGGGCCGACATTGCCGCCTCGTTTCAGGAAGCAGCGGTGGCGGTGCTGGTGGAAAAGACGATGCGCGCTGCAGCAGCCACCGATGTCAAAGATGTCACGCTGTCCGGCGGAGTGGCGGCCAACAGTCGCCTGAGGGAACTCATGCAGCGACGCTTACAGGACACCGGACGTCGATTGTTCTACCCCTCGCGGCAACTGTGTACGGACAATGCCGCCATGATTGCCGCCGCCGGCTATTTCCGCTACCGAAAGGAAGGAGCCTCGGAGTCTGTGGTCAACGCCGAACCTTACCTGCCGCTGGTACCGGTACAATCGCTGGAAAATCCGCGCTGAGAGATTGTGACATAAGATATTATTGGGTGGGCTACAGTCGCTTTTTTCAACACGACCCAAGCGTTAGGGGGATCGGCTCAATGCCAAGCAAGTTTGAAGGGGCCACCGCGACAAGACCCACCTGAAAGGTGGGCCACCCAGCCATAGTTTTTGTGAAGGGCAGAACCGGTTTGGGGTTCTGCCCTACGTATCAGATATCTGTGCCATATATGGTCTTTCACTGATGGGTGGGGTGTAGTAATCAGCGCAGGGTTTGTAGTGAAAGTGGTTTAGAGCAAGCCGCGATCACATCCTTCGGCTTCGCTCAGGACAGGAATCGCGGCTACACAGGCAACGGCCGCCAAACAGGCCACGCCCCCATGGAACTGATCACTCAGGGAAACGAGAAAATTCTTGACAATTCGAGGAGATTTATGCATATTCAAGATACTGAAAGCCGCGAATTGTGGTTTCTAGACATATATAGGGGAAATCACGATTAATATATCTTGATCAATCGAACTCTTTGCGAGATAAAAGAGTGAATTATCTAACCAGACGAATCACCTGCAGCGACATCGCACTTGCCGCGTTGTCTGCCAGCATGATTTGCTTGGCGCTATCGGGTGGGTGCATTCCAAAAACGCTTGAGCGGGAACTGATACCACCTGAACGGATAAGCAGCGTCACATCTCAAGGTTCCTCCGGCAGTGTTTCCATGCAGAAGAATGATCTATACCTCAAGATACACATGTATAATGGAGCGGTGTACGTTCTGTCTCAGTGGACAGTTGATTCGGTAACCCACTCGATCATGGGACAGGGCAAACTGCTTGATGCCTACCGGCAGGAATTGGAAGAAGGCACTTTCACGGTTGACATCGACTCCGTAGCCATTTTCGAAACCAACAAAGTCCGACCGTCAGCCATTATTGCGCCCATGGCTATTATCACCGGTATCTCGGTTAGCGTAACGGCTTACTGCATTGCAAATCCCAAGGCTTGCTTTGGTTCTTGTCCGACCATCTACACACACGACGGTGATTATGAGGTGCTTCAGGCTGAAGGTTTCTCCGCTAGTATTGCACCATCGCTTGAGGCTACTGATATCGATGCTCTGCATATTCGCGTGCCGAATGAACAGAAAGTTCACCTTCAGGTAAAGAATGAGGCGCTTGAAACACACGTCATCCGTTCTTTGGACTTGCTGGCAGTACCACGCAGACCCACCTCCCGGATATTTCTGGGAATCGACGGGAATTTCTACCAGACACAAGCACCCTTGCAGCCCAAGTCGTGCCTGACCGGTGCTGAAGATTGTCTGGAAAAGGTACGTCATCTC
>SDBU01003093.1_pt1 | contig 21429 bp, 30 predicted proteins | sample 2277071 | NCBI WGS metagenome assembly SDBU01 (sample SAMN10397929, study PRJNA504765) | marine sediment metagenome | isolation source: marine sediment core GS08_GC12, 126 cmbsf | place: Arctic Ocean: Gakkel Ridge, Loki's castle | collected 2008
TTTGTTTGGCAGGCAGCTAATAGCCATCAGAATAAACCGAGGCTCAAAGCGAAGCCTTAGCTGGATTGAGGGCATTGATTACCAAATCGGCGACTACGCACATGCAGCCCTAGCTGTTAAGGATGGTGAGTGATGGTGAAATTTATTGGTGGTTGCAGGTATTGTGATGCCCCTTTTTTTGATTACGGCGAAGAAATTGAGTGCGACCACAAGTCTGATTGCACAAGACCCGGGCCGGTAGATGATACTGAAATGTCCTCGCATGAAATATCCATACATAACGCAGCCCTAGAGGAAGCGATTAGAATTGCTGATGAATATATGAACGAGCTAGAAGAATCCGCCAAAGACGCCGAAGGCAGTAGCCAGACCTTATCCGACAAGCGCGACTTTGCAGCGACCAAAGTTTATAGGCTCATTCATAAGATGAGCGAGCTAAAGAAATGAAGTGTGACCAGAGCCAAGGTGGGGCGTCCGGACGCGTCCGTTCGGAGAAGGCGGCATGAGGCCTAGCCCACCACCAGACTGCCTCTCTATCGAGGAGCTAATCCAGTTCACCGGCAGGAAGCAGCCCAGCAAAATGCGTGAACAATTACAGGCCAATGCTGTGCATTTCTTCATCGCTGCCGATGGCTACCCGCGCGTATCACGGCAGGCCGTATTCGGTCAATCTCAGAAAGAGGCTACAAATGTAGAGCCGGATTTTCAAACCTTGCTAGGCAAGACAGGGTGATATAGAACATGACGATGGGCCGCAAACGACAATCCAATAAAGACCTGCCCCGGAGAATGTACCTCAAGGACAGGGTCTATTATTTCGTCGATGCAGGAAATAATTGGCACCCTCTGGGCAAGATCAAGGTCGATGCCTTTGTCGAGTACGCCCGCCTTAACTCAAGGGACGCGGGCGAGATCGTGACTATGGCCGATGTCATGGACAGATTCGTTAAAGAAGAGATTTCCAAGCTCGCCACCCGTACCCGTAAAGACCGGATAGCTGAACTCAAGAACCTGCGCCCAGTGTTCGGGAGCATGCACCCCGACGACATCACGCCCAGACACATCTATAAATATATGGACCTCCGAAAAGCGCCTGTCCGGGCCAATCGCGAACGATCCTTTCTCTCTACCCTGTTCATGTGGTCGATTCGCTGGGGTGCCGGTACTCAGAATCCTTGCCGGGACGTGAAGCCCTACCCTGAAAAACCTCGTGACCGGCTGGTGACCGACAAAGAATTCTGGGCCGTGTACGAGATCGCGCCCCCCGTCATTCAATTAGCAATGATGCTCGCTTGGGTGACTGGCGCGCGTCAAAGGACCATCCTTGATCTGACGCTGCATGACTGTCAGGAGGATGGTCTTCATATCAAGGCGGGGAAAGGCGGAAAGGCCATCATCTTGGAATGGACGCCGGAAATGCGGGACTTGGTTAACCAGTGCCGTGCGCTGAGAGGCAAGATTTCAAGCCGCTACCTGATCTGCACAAGGGAGGGGCAGCGTTACACCTCTGGTGGATTCAAGGCCATGTGGCAGCGTGTAATGCGTCGATCTCTGGGGAAGCCCACATACAAGGGGCAGAAGGATATTGCAGAAGCGGTTCTGGGCGAAGGCTTTACCTTTCACGACTTGAGAGCTAAAAGCGCCTCAGATCACGAGACAGGCGAGCACTTGGGGCATATCAGAAGCGAGACCTTGGAACGTGTGTACCGCAGGAAGCCTAGGCATTCGACCCCCGTCACTCCAACTTTATTAGGAGATCGGTAGTTTATTAGGAAGGGGCCTCCCCGAAAAGAGACGTAACCCTTTGATAATATGGCGGAGCGGACGGGACTCGAACCCGCGACCACCGGCGTGACAGGCCGGTATACATCCCCACATTCTCAGCGGCTTATATAAGGTATCGTCCTAATATAACCGATAGTGCTTTCTCTTTTCTTTCAGTTTGTTACGAGCGCGAGAACCGTTTTATTAGGAAGATTTCCCAAGATTCTTCAACACCTCCATCCCACCATCCCTTTTTAAGAGTCGACCACCGAACCAGAAGGCCAAGACTACTGTAAGGGGGGTCCAGATATTGGGATTGATGTTCTCTGGGACTTTCAGGATACCGAAGACAGCGGCCAGCAGGCCATAGGTGACGATGGGCCGAACAAGGCGATTCATGCCATCGACGAATTGGTCGAACTTGCTGGTATGTGAGGCATACTGCCATTCGGCCTTGTAGGCGTCTCTAGCGCTCTCCATAGCCTTCTGTGAGCGTTCCTCGGCTTGGTCAGCCAGTTCCAGCAACTTCACCTTAAAGGCCGCTTTCTCATCCGGGGTCTGGATGAACTTGTCTACCAGCCCACCGATGCCATCGGCGAATGCTTTGATGGGATTGAGCTTGTCAAGAATGCTCATAATTTCCTCGCTTCTTCCATTGTCAAAAGTCCCTGCGCGTACTTGGTCTTGCCATCGAGGCTGTATGCCGTCAGCGATTGGCCTCTAGGCGCTTGACCCTCATAAGAAACAGATACGTGAACCCATCGTCCAAATTCGTGAATGAGTTGGTGATACTCCATTGATAGCGCGTCGGCGAGCCAGCGTGCCACCTCAAGCGGGGTGTGGCCTGAGACTGTGAAATCTGCGGCCTGTCCCAAGATATGCTGACTGGCTCTACTGCCACCAATGCGGGTATTCAAGTCCAAAGGACGGAATCCCGAACTGATGTGCACAGGCCCCAATACGTCCCTCATGGGCTGCAATATACTTATGCACAGGCGTTTAAGGTTTCGTATCACTTCATCAGATGGCGTCATATCAATACCATGGCGCTCAGCAGTTTGTGATCTAGTGAATTCTTCGAGATAGAAATTATTGGTCAGTTTCATAGCTTTCCCCATATATATATAACGATGCCAATAATCGCCCAGAAGGCAGATACAGACATCACTACGCCAGTAACAAATCCCTTGAAGGATGAAATGGAGATATTGATCTCAGATATATCCTTTTTTATAACTCTCATTTCAGACTCTTCTTTCTCGACATGGCCGCGAAGAAACTTGAATAGGTGGTCAGTGTCTTCTTTTTGATTGTCCGCTCTCGTTTCGAGTACTGCTATACGCTCTGTATCGCTCATACTTACCCCATTGTGATTCTCATGGACGTTAAAAAAGCCCGCTAGAGGCCTGTTATATTTATTGCTTACAAATGTTATGATTCACAAAACAAGGAGGTAAGCATGGACGTCGTAATTATCGCTAGCATTCGTCCCAGAATCCTAGAACTAACCATAAAATCATTTATGTCGAAGTTGCTAACAAGTGATGTCAGGTTCATCGTGAATGTCGATCCAGTTGGCGAGAAATACAGCCAGCAAGATGTCATTGACGTTATCAGGAAATACTCAAATAATATCGTTTCCCGAACCCCTGACAAGAGTTCTTTCTCTGACGCCGTAAGGTGGTGCTGGTCTCAGGTCGAGAGCGAATATTTTCTTCATCTTGAAGACGACTGGTGCCTGAAAAAAAATGTGGACATTAATAGCGTCATCAAGATTCTTTCAGAGAATGACGTACAAGGCATTAGGCTCAATCTATCCAGAAACAAAAAGGATGCGAATGAATCAGGTTTCGTTGAGAGTGACGGCCTTAGTCTAAACCCTACAATTTTTAAAACCTCGTTCATCAAAACACTTCTTCCAATATTCGATATTAGTAAAGACCCAGAGAAACAATTCAGGGTAAAAAAGATAGCCAACTTCTATTACTACGGGCTGCCCGGTGAATCTTCCTATGTGATAGATACAGGAAAGAAGTGGCGTAAATACATGGGGCTAACTAAATGGTCTCCTACAGAAACTAATATCACATGGAAGAACGGGAATAAAAAGAAATACTATTATTTCCTTAAATATAATTTATTCCTGATCTTCTGGGGCGCTCTGTATTAAAACCTCAACCATGTTAGGGCCATACTGGATTAGTCAAAACATCATAGGCATCGACTTCTGCTTGCGTCGTGAAAGTCTTGACGTTCACAATTGCCGCCCTGCCAGCGGTGTATACGTCGATCATGTATTGGTAGTCCACAGTTGCATTTTTCGATGACGTGCTCAGGCTCATCCATCGTTCAGCCTCAAGGAACAGATCATCAAAACTATTGATTGCAGGGAAGCGCTTATTGATTAACCTTAGGCCCTCGGCCTTTATTAACGGTATGAGCACCTCATAGACAGCTAACGCATTAGCATCCCACTCGGCTTGAATGACAGCGGCCTCTTCATCAGATATGGTCTCAGTAATAACACTCATCGTGCCATCAGGATTGCGTATTGTCTTTTCCCTTTCCATTAAAGTCTCCTGCCGAAGCACATAATGTAACCACTAGCAATATTGCCGGTGCTGAACTTGAATCGCATAGAGGTCACTGCGGCATTGGTTATCCATATTTCGGCTGCATCTTGACGAAATAGGTTTGAGTACCGCGTATCTATACCCACTATCTGGAATTTGGAAACAGTAGGTTCGTCAAACAGCAATTTACCACTCAGGCCACCCGTACTGGTGCTACTTGCAACGCCGTTTGTACCGTCACTTACTTGAAAATGAGTGCTCGCTGTATATGTACTAGTCTGCCATGTTGGCGTTGCCCCCGTACCGAATTGGGCTTGGAAGTGGGCACCATTAGTTGCGGGATGGATATTTACGAATCTGAATATATACTCATCATACGTTGAGGTTAAGACTTGCTCAAAGTCAAGCGTTGCGCTGGCGCTGGCAGTGAGCGTAGATATTAATTCCCAAGGGTGTTGAAGCTCGGTAGCCAGAGCGGCAGATTGAAGTCTGGGCGCACCGGATGCCCCCTCGAACATCGCATGAGGATTGTTGTCAAGCTTACCGATTAGACTTTCATCAATCGGGCTTTCTGCATCCTTCTCACCGGCAGCTATTGCTGAATATGTAGTCATAGATTATCTCTTAAATTATTTTATAAGGCTGTTTACCATCATTGAAATTAGCGCCACTAGGTTCGCCTATCCAAGCATATTTCAAAAGATCGTCTTCGTCTTCTGCGCTGTAATCACTCTTCCCATTCGGTGCTATGAATCCATATCGACCAGCATAGTTAGACCGTTGTGCACGGTATGTATATATAGACCCCACCTTCGTTTCATCGCGTTGCATGATCTGGATAAGAGTATCTTTGGCAAGACCAGTTTCATCTTCTATTGCATCAGCATTTATATATGCGTGATCGCCTGTGTTAAGGTCTTCGTCTTTGGCATCAAGAGAGAACTTGATAGTTTGCTCATTCTCCTGAAATCTGTTCAGGATTCTTCCAGCTACTGATGTCGCGTTTGATGTCGCCGTTATCCAACGTGCGAATATCGTTAATATTCTGGCATCACCAAAAGCCGACTCAGCATTTTTATCAATAAGACGATATTCATTTTGAAAATGATTTGGTTCGCCTCCTTCGATTGATCTTCTTGGATTGTAATGAACATAAACCCGAGTAATTCTTCTTTCTGAACTCTCGGTAATATCTATCGAGCCATCAATGATTGAATCAGTCTGATTATAAGTTGATATATTTAAATAAGAAGGTGGCCGGATTGCTTCAAGTTTTATCTCAGCATTTTCCTCATCCCAGAAAGTAAAGAAACTTGCCTGTTGATGAATCTCGCCAAGCAATTGACTGATACCTGTTGGCTCAGTGATGCGTCGGGTATATGTTTTCTGTAGCCAAATATCTGCCACAGCATCCCAAGCCGTATCATCTACATAGCTTGCAGCTAATCCGCCTTTCGTTATCCAAAGCGTGTAAGCAATCTGACGACCAGTCTGAGCATTGAAAAGCTCACAAGCTTGAGCCGTATCACCGGCTGCATGTGCGGCAGCGGTAGTATTATCGACTCCACGAGTCAGGGTAGAGAAGGTAAAAGTACCATCCATATTGTCTACACCAGTGGTGTATTCAATTATCTCTTCATTGATTCTGACCGATCCATCTGTGGTATCGTATTTGTCCTCGTCGCCGGTAACAATAAATGAAGTCGTCTCGCCAGCCGAGAGACTTGAATTAAGAGTACCTGTCGTAATCTCTGGAACAGTAAGACGCTTGTCATCAATCCGCCTCGTGATGCCCTGAGCAACGAAACGAACTCTCCCGGCTTTGTCAGGGCCTTCAAATTTTTCAAGAAAATAGGTTCTGGTCTTGAAGTTCGCTGCATCAAACGCCGTGGACAAATAGCCAGTCTTAATCCTTACTTCTGCATCCTGATAATAAGGATGCCTAGCCTTTAGTTTTCCGAAATAGGTGCCTTGATTTTCAGGTGTATATGTTCTGGTTACAAAATATGGGTCAACGTCACGATCATGAGCGCGATTGAAATTCACACATTCAAGAGTAAGGCCAGCAACTTTACCGACCGTTGCTTGCCCCGGATCAATTCTTGTATGGGCTGTACTGATTTTATCCACACATGGGATGGCCCCCATGTCGAATTGATGCTCGGCTGTGAGTTCACTTAATGTGATGGTCTGGATTGCAGTACCGTCATAATTGGCTAGATCGTTACAAGTCTTGCGTGTATTAAAACATGCATCCGGGCGATTAATGATTGTGTAATCACTGGTCGCATCGGGATTCGTAGTCCAGTCTACAGATACTGTAGCGACTTTCGTGGCACCATCATAATCAGTAATGATCCTTTCTGAATCTGTACCAAGTCCTGAGCCAGTACCACCAGACAGGAAGACTACCTGTCCATTGTATGTGTCATCAGAGCCGGAAGCTGAACCATCCAGTGTGATTGTATTGTTGCTACCTGCCAACGCTGTTCCGGTTATAGTTCTATCAGCGGTACAAACTCCCACACCATTAACCAACGCGCATTTCTCGAAGTCTATCTCTACCAGCCTGATAGGCTTACGCCCAGACTTGGGCAATTCAGTGGCGTATGTCATGAAACAATTCCAATATACAACAAACTTACCGTCATAAAATTATTGTGTGAGTAGTTTGGTGCCGGGATTTTCTTCTGTGCTTTCCCGTAAGTAACTTCGGTTGCGTTGTTATCAGGATCGGGCTGATATAAGAATCCCTTGCCCTGCTCCACATGACGAATGAATGGCTCCCAATTAGCGCGAGTCCATGCTGGCGTCAAAAGGGTGAATTTCATGGTGGCCATGACAGGCTTCTTGTAAACATCTGCACCAAGCATGGCGGCATCGACACTAAGGTTTATATTTGTTTCAAATTGCTGTGCCAATAAATCTGGTTTATATCCGATCCTGAGACCTTTCAACATCGAGAGCCTGGGTCCAAGCATCAGAACACCAATCTTTGAGGCCGTAGACGCCGAGACAATCTTCCAACGCCAATAGCGAGCACTGACAGAACTGAAGGTTTTCAGTATCGGTTCAGATGCCGTAGGACTTACGGCACTGCCAACGTCAACCTCTTCGCCACCAAATGAACCTGTCGCACTATATTGTAGAAGAATAGTTGCTGAATTAATTCCCAGATCGTGAGCGGCAATACCCCAAGCATCCATACTCGTAGCCGACCCCATGTCTACTGTGTAATAAACTGTCCCCGATGCATTGGCTTTCCAGAAATCCCATGTGTGCCAGTCATAGGCATTCTCTTTCTCGAATCCTGTAGCTTCACTTGTAACTGTAATAGAGGAAGCAGTTTCAAGTTTATTTGTGTAAAGAATAAAGGGAGTAGTCGCCATTAGAATGTGACCCCGGTTGCTTCGCTTTCGGCGATTCTCTCAATAAGATCGCGCATCTGCTCACCCGTATATAATTTATCGGGATCAATACCACGGATAGTAATCTGTATATCGCGCCTCTCTTGTGCGAATAAGTTTGTACCTAACTGATCCTCTGGAACATCTACGACATCATTGCTTAACCCGCCGCCGCCTCCTCCCATACCACCGCCGCCCCCGCCAAGTTCAGCGAGTTGGCTTGATTGGAATTTGAATGCAGCAGCGGCAGCAGCAAGTCCTACAAGCGGACCACCGATATTGTTACCCCACGTATAAGCGCCCATGACAGCGGACTTGAGATTAATCAGGCCCTCTTTCATTGCTTTCCATTTAGTCAGGCCGATACCTTTAAGGGCTGAGTCTTTGCCGAGTGCGAGTTGATCGGCAGCGGCTTTCTCTTCGTCTTGACCAGACTTTTTGGCAGCCGCCTTTTGGGCCTTCTGTGTTTTGACGAAAGCACGCGCAACTTTCTCGGACGCCTTCTCGGCATCTTCTACCCACTTATCAAGAGCTGTAGACGGGAGGGGCTTGCTTGTAAGGTCAACAAGACTCTGCGCCGTTTCATCCATAACAGCCTTAGTCGCCGCGCCGAATTCCCTGAAAGACTCGCTCAATTCTATATTAATTCCGGACAACTTATTCAAAGCATCTACAATTAGTATGACCCCGTTTACAACACCTGCCACGACAACCTGAAAAGCTAAATTAATAGTCACCCATCCAATTTTAAGAAAACGCATCGCATCGAGAAACCACCCAACTGCCTTAAGCGCAGTTGAGATACCGCTCTTAACAGAGTCAGCAAAGCCACCAGAGTCTAAAGCAGCTTGGTAAAAATCATCAGACATCTTTTTAATGAATGGAGACAGTCCAACAGCAATGCGATTGCCTAAACCTTCGACTGCTTTTTTGGCTTTGGTCATCGCATCGTTTGATGCTTCGACTTTGCTGACATCTATCCGGGTAAGAGCAACACCGAGCTTTAGGGATTCTTCCTTAAGCTTCATGAATGCTTCTCTAGAGAGGCCCGTCATGTTGAGCATCTTCGCTGCTTTCGCGCCATATAGATCAGTAGCAATGGCGAGGCGGTCAGTAGCATTGCTCACATTCGCAAGCGCCTTATTAATCCTAAAGAATTGTTCTTCTGGTGACAGCTTCTTGAGTTCTTTGGCACTCAGCCCAAGCTTGTCAAAAGCACGGACATAGGTTGTTAGGCCATCGTCAGCGTCTCTAATTGACCGCGCGACTTTTATCATGGCCTTGTCAAAGGTCTTGATCTCGACACCAGCAAGAGCAGCCAGTGTGTGAAAAGTAGTGAGGGAGTCTGTGGCTATGCCAGTTGCGACCGACATTTTGCCGATGTGGTCTATGGCTTTCATGGAGCTAACAACAAGAGCACCAAGCACAATCGGTCCAGCCACAAGGATAAGGGCAGCGGTCATGCGGCCAATAGACTTACCAACCCGATTAAACGAGCGACGCATTCTGCGACCGACACGGCGCACACGCTTTGAGGCTTTCGATAGATTCTTGTTGAATTCTGCCGTACTCAATCCAAGCTTTATCGATAGACTACCAATGCGTGCCATTTATTAGCTCCATAAAAAAGGCACCTTGGGTACCTTTATCTTTAAAAAAATCGCGCTATAATCAAAGAAGCAAACAAATAATCAAGGTGAACATATGTCATTAATCAATTGCCCAGAATGCTCAAAGGAAATATCGGACGCAGCACCAACCTGCCCTAACTGTGGCACACCTATCGCCAAGGAAGGAAAGGCTGCTGGTGCGGCACTGACAACTACCCAAGGAACCAGCAAGCGTCTCAAGCTTCATTCAATTGGTTCTGCCGTATTACTTGGTTCAGGCCTCGTATGGTTTTTTACGGTAGTAGGTATCCCAGAAGCCCATTTGATAACGCCGGCCTTCATGATTGTTATAGGGCTTGTCTGGTTTATCACAACAAGATTCCGCACATGGTGGCATCACGGCTAACCCTTCTTCTTCCGCTGCTTCTTAATATCTAAGTACGCGAGCCATCCATTAAATTCGGACACTGACATATCAAAAATTTCATCTACTGACTTGTGCAAATGTTCTGCGAGTTGGTAGATGGAATATAGTCCAGCATCCGATCTTAGTTTTTTGCTGGATCGTCCTTATCCTTGCCTTCATCTTCATCTTCATCTTCGCCAGCCATCGCATTCGAGATACGTTCAACTATCTTTGGGTCAACGTGACGCATAAACTCAGACATGTGCATAGGCTTAAACAGTTTCTTCTCGTCTGCGTCCCTTGCTCTTTGGATTATCATTGAGACGATGGCCTCGATTGATCCCTCATTAACATATTTCAGGACCGCATTTTGCTCTCTGAGTGTCAGGGGCTTCCAATATATCCTTTGAGGAATTACCTTCCCGTCTATTTCCTTGCCCCATTCCGGCACGTCGATGTATTCCATCTCGCCTGCTAGACGGTTTTTGAAATGCTCTTTTGCTCTCTCTAAAATATCACTCATGATTACACCGTTGTCTTAGTCAATGCACCAGTACCCTGACCATTAAAGCTGGCCGGTATCACAGTGCCTTTACTACCAGAACGCGAAATACCCTGAATAATTACAGAGCCTGAAAAATACTGATCGCCGGAATCGGCACCTTCTGGATATAGATTCAGGGTGACAGTCGTGCCATTAGTCATAGCCTCCTGTCCCGTTGAATCAGTCTCGTCCCAGTTCGCTTCGATGGTGACGGTCCAGCCCTTCATGTCTGCTTTGTATGTTTTGTCGGTATCCGACAACTCACTGTCTTCAACCACATCCGCTGTCTCTTCTAGAGTCCAGCCCGTGACTTCCGCCACTGTGTTGGAGCCTACCTTTACAACTCCCTCACTTCCTAAATGATTAGCCATTACTTATCTCCAATAAAAAAGACCGCTAAATAGCGGCCTTGGTTGATTTAGGTTTATTTTTCTTGACGGGTTCAGGTGGGGGCTTTTCTTCAATAGGTTTCTCAGTAGTCCACCCGCTCACCTTTGCATTTTTGACACCACTTCCAGGCAACACCTCGATAGGCTCTTCCGCCTCCGGGTGATACATCGTCACTGTATACTTGTCAGCCATTACGCTACCTTGATAACGCCAATCGTAAGCGAGGTCACTCCGCTGTACGTTATTGCCGCCCTTCCATTTGAAGAATCATTAAACCGGGTTATATCAAAAGGACCGATCATTGCTTCCGCTCCGGCTCCGACACTTGTCACGGAATTGTGATCTGACCCTTGATCGCAGGTGACGCGCGAGTCCACTGTTACCGTGATCGGACTACCACTGCCATTCTTAAGATGCAGAATGGTGCGCCCATCATTAGGGAACTCATCACCACCGCCTGCACATGCTGTATAGGATGGAACAACACCATCCAAATCTGTTTCTTGTACTGTTAAAGTTGCCATATCTACTCCCTATGCCATATCTCAAAATCAATAGCGACCTGATACATCTTCGGTTCAAATTCGTATAGGTCCACATCATTAACCAAATAACTATCCATAATCACTATGCCTGCATTCGTACCTGAATACCTTTGGAACGCCCCGCGAATCTGTGCTGCAACGGAGACAACTTCGTCCCTATCATCTGACCATGCTGATATTTGAAACCTCGGAGTTGCAATATCTGTATCAGTAGCCAACAACGATTCCCTGACACCGCTGATGCGGTTGTACGTTACATAGGGTTTCGTTGCATTCTGTGGTGCATTGACTGGATATATTCTTGACGCAACAAGCGCAGACAGTCCGGCGTAGTTATCCAACCGATCAAATATTGCATCTTCGATACTCATAGCTTGGCCGTTTCTTTTACGATCCCATCAGCAAGCTTGTCACCAATTGCCTGTATAACTTCCTCTTGCGTGTTGTCGAAAGCAGGTCTTAAGAATGGTTGTGGCCTCATCTTGGAAGTACCGAATTCGATCAGATGGCTATAGAATGCGCTAGACTTTGTTGTCACGAACATTAAAGCACCCTCTTTCGAGCGGCCTGTAACTACGACAATGCTTTTTTTCAGTGTGCCGCTATCGACAGGCACGCGCTGTTTAGCATCTTTGACTATCACGCGACCGCCAGCCCTGAGCGCACCTTTCAATACACGTTTCTGGATATTCTGTGGCAGCTTCCTGATGGCCTTGTCCAGTTCATCAAGACCTTCAATCTTGATTTTTAGACTCATACCACTTCCTCACACGCAATCAATAGTTCTTTGCCTGTCTCATATTTGTTTAGTACAGACAGGATATTGAATACTCTCGAATTCCAACTAATCCGCATCTTCGCCGTAATACCGGATTGATAGCGAATGAGAAATACAACATCAATCTTTGCATTTGTCATTTGGGCGGCGAAATATTCTCGCCCACCTTTAGGCTCTATCTCGGCCCACGGCTGTGCGTATGTAGACCATGAGTCAGTGACAGCACCACTACCACTCTGACTCTCGGTAGTCGTCTGCACAGTGATCTTGTGCTTTAAGCGTCCCGCCCTCAAAACGTCATAATCCTGTACGGTGCTAACAAGGGTTCGACGGTCATAGGTACTGTAGTAATACTCGTTCCAGATATTGTTGTTTCACGATTTTCATACAGGTGGTTAATTATCAGCTTGATCGCCCATATAATGGCTTCCGGTATATCGATACTTGCATCACCATAGCCACCAATAAATGTGACTGTAACGGCCTTATTCACGGTGCGGGTTGTCGGCCAGTTCTGGTCGTATGCCTCATAGATAAGGCCCGGCTCAGAATCAGTGTCTACTGTATAGATCGTCCCTGTTGCTGTTTGTGTTGCTCCATCCGTATCAACATAGGTAATCGTTGCAGATTGAAACGGTGGTCTCGGTATCACAATTTCATCAGGAAAATAATCCAGATATAATTTCCATGTCTGAGTTATCAGCGCACGGCTAAGATAGTTCTCAACATATTGCCGTGCTGCCTTAATCAGAGCCGTGATATAAGTATCATCATCATCTATTGTTACCCGAAGATGAGTCTTTGCCTCACTCAATGACACAGGTTCTACCGATGGCTCAACGCTGATCGTATATCTATGGCTCATGGTTATATCGCTTCTCAATCTCTTCGGCTGTAGGCAATGCTTCGCGCTTCGTCATTTCAACTTTCATGCCCTTATCGGTGTTATTCAGCTTTATATCTACGGCGTCATATCCATAAAATCGCTGATTGTCCGGTATGCACGCATCAAGCAGTGTGGAATCCTGTGCGACCTCGATATGAATTCCTCGCGCTGCTGCCAGTCCGAGTAAGAATTCAACACAACCCCTTCCAGATTCAGCTTTATGAATCTGTTGATAGCTATAATCACAACCATACAAAGAGATTTTCTGCACACCAATAAAGATTGCATAGGCGACCGCGTAGGCAACTGTGTTATTAAAATAGGTCGAACCTAGACCATTGATTACCTTTTCCAGAGGAAATTCTATGGCACCCGGATACTCTGGATATTTGCGACTGGTTAGGAACCTCGGATGGTCTTTCAACCATTCCTGCATACCTGCAACATTCCCGTCCGGTTCTCGTTCGGCTCTGGATTCCTGAACACGGCAATCATCCATGTGAAAAAGCAGATCATGTTTGATGACATTACCCATTGAGTTAATAGCCCAAACCTCATCAGAAACTCGTTGTCTACCGCCTTTATTCGAGGCCAGACGTACATAAGTCGCAGACGACATTCCCATAGCCACAATAGCCACGGACTTGGGTACAGGCTTTGGAAGCTGTTTCCATGTTCCGCCCTTTGGGTCGTCACTTCGCTCAGCGACAACAATCAGGGTTCGCCCCTGAATATTAGGCTCGACATCAGATTCCGGCCCTATTTGCCCATGCCATTCCTGAACTTCATATCCAGCTCTATTTAACAAGTCTTCAAATTGCTCTGCCGTATAATGCCGATAATGAAATTTGATATTGTCTTCGTATGGATAAACAGATTCATTTGGTACTGAGGCAATTAAAGTCTTCGCTGTTTTAGCAAAGCGCTCTAGCGCCGGTAGTGGGTCTTCCAAATGTTCAATGGTCTCAAATGAAACAACGGCATCGTAGCCAGTGAATGGCCCGACTACCGACGCGTCAGAAATAACGTGGACGACTTTCTCATGGGCATAGTGCTCTTTTGCATATGCAATCGCCTCTGGATCAATATCTGCCGCCTTAACATTTGAGGTTTCAGCAAGAATCTTTGATCCATATCCAACCCCACAAGCGCAATCCAGAACGCGCTTTCCTTTAAGCCTATTCGCTGCGAACTCATAGCGTGCTATATGATCTCGACGAATATCTTTAAGCGTCGTGGCTACTTGGCGCTCTCCCTCGATCACTTGTTATCGTCAGCTTCGAGCAAACCAATCAAATCAGTCTTGCGCGCGCCCTCAGGGAAGTCGATTTCGCGGGATTCGCATTCAGAAATAAGCTCGCCTTTCTTCATGCTGGTATAATCCGGACCTAGGTCTTCGACCTTTTCAGGCTCTTCCTCGGCTTCCACCGCCAATTCAGCATATCCGCCATCGATAAGAGATTTTCCGAAATCATCATCGACATCAGGTTCATCGCCCGGTTGGAAGTTACCATTTGGTCCGGCAACAATAGTTCGTATACGAATTTTCATATCTACTCCTAAGCAATAATTACTGTGAAGGTTCCTATCTTTGTGTTACCACCCTGAGCAATTGCGATCTTCACTCGCTCGTTGGCAGCATATATAGGAATTTCGGTCAGGGTTGATGCCGAACCATCTGTAAGATTTGCAACAGCCACAGGATGATTGGTCTCGCTCGCGTTCACATTTGCTTCTGACCAAACCGATTGAGCACTAATATCTGTGGTGACAGTAATATCAGCAGTTGAGGCGAACGGTGAGCCAGTCGCCTTCGCATAGGCTATGGCCGCGATTCGACCAGTGATAACCGGTGTATAACCAATTGCACCACCACCCGTTGCAGTCGTAACCGACACCGTGTGACGTTCGGCATAACTCATGATGTTGCCAAGACGCCCACACCTTCCAGTGCGGCAAGAACAGAATTGACCTTAGCCTTGTCCCCGGTCGTCCACGCGATTGTCGCTACTGATACATCTGCAATCGTACTTGCCTGAGTACCTGAATTAGGAACAATCTGACCACCGGTTTCGACCTTGACTGATCCGCCACTTGCAATAACCTGTTGATCGCCGCCCTGCGCCATATAGACCAGTGGCGTATAAGTTGAATCTGCCATTTTATTTCTCCAAAAAAAACACGGCCCCCGAAAGGGCCGTGCATCCTCATTTAAGAGTGGTTAAGACACTGGACCCTTGATTGCATCACCCTGTTCTGCTGTCACCGAATAAACTCCGGTGGCCGCTGCCGTGACAATCAAATCACACCGGACATACCGATCAATCCCGATATAACCGATTTTACTGACCCCGTTCGCACCGGCAGTACCATCCAACGCAGCAGCCGCCTCAGTGCCCAAAAGCTCTGATGCTGCCGCTGATGTCAGAGAACCCGTTGCACTCCCTGAAAGGACTATAGGGGTTACGGTGATACCAGTTGTGGTCTGCGCTCCGGCAGCAATCGTGAACATGGTCGAGCGATACGCAGAAGTATCAATAACCTGACTCGTAATTGTGCCGGTGGCAGCCGGTGAGATAGGGGAAATAGCCCGTGTTACTTTGATGTTGTTGTAAAGATCGTTAGCCATGATTACCCCCTTATGCCAACGTTACGCGAGCGAACGCTTCTTCCAATACAGGAGCGCCGTCACTTTCCAGACGACCAATAAAGCCGATCTGATTGTTTGCCGCATACAATTCATTAAGACGCTGTACCGTCATGGCAAGCGAATCAACAATCCAGTAATGCGAGAAATCACCATACATGCCTACATAGAGGCCAGTGGTGAACGTGTTCGGAGCGTACTCGGATATATTAACAGCACGACCCAATAGACGGTCATGGTCGCCATCACGGACAGCTTGCTGCCATAGATACTGACCCTCACCATCTTTCAGTTTGGAAATCTGCTTCACAGCATCCCTGTGGAAAAGCCATTCACCAGACATCTGGTATTGACCTTTCACGGAATAAAAAGCTTCTTTCAAACCATCGAAGGTGATTGCTGTCGTAGAGTTACCAGTTGAAGCATCTCGACCAGTGCTGATCCCGTTCGCGGAAGCAGTAAACAGGCCAAGAGGCTGACTAGCGCCAGAACCCGTGAGGAATGCTTTCTCTTGGGTAATGCCAAACTTATAAGCCAGACGATCCATAATAATCTGCTCAGCAGGCATGGCACTATTATTCAACAACTTCATTGAAGACTTAACCAATTTGGTAAGCATATGAGGTACAAGCTCGCGCTTGCCAAAGCTCATCGTACTGTCTTCACTCACTGTACCGATCTCAGATGTCCAGTCTGAATCAGCAGGATCATTGTCCAGCGCCGGAGCACCGAGGGAATGAGCGCCAGTCAGAGTGAACTTGGTGGCTTTGTTACGAATGAATACCTGATCGTCAACAGCTTTAATCAGTTGCTCTACGAACTGCTGAGGGGCAGACAGATAACCACCTGCACTGTCATCATCAAATGACAAAGCATTCATGAGATCAGGTGGGACAGAATGGACACCATTCATCAGAGCGCTACGGAAGGCTCGCATTGCGAGGTCTTCTTCGCTCTCAGGCTTCTTAGGCTTATCAAGATCGCCATTCTTCAAATCAGCGGCAATGGTATCTTTCTCAAGAGTTGCAAGCCCTTCTTCCCGCTTGATCTGATTGCCCAGGTCTTCTTGTTCAGAAAAATATTTGTCATATACCTTCTGATCGTCTTCGCTCAGAGAAACTTCTTTCGCTTCCTCTGAGCGATTAACCAGTTCACGCATATCGTGAATGGCCTTGCCGCGTTTTTCGCGCAGCTCTTTAATATCTGCCATTGGATTTCTCCTTCTTCAGGCGTAAAAAAAACCGCTCAATGGCGGGGTAGTTATAACCGTTGGCTTAGGCCCGATTATGTTCGACAAGACTTGGCTTGCCGCTTATTCGATTTCAATTAAATCAATTTCTTTCTTGAGGTGTGAGACAGAACGACCGCTATTTTTCGGTGGCTCTTCCAATTTCTTCGGTTCCGGTTTGATAGAAACTACATCCATCAACCCGTCTGGAACGTGTGCGTAATTCTTGAGAATGCGCTTGTCATAACTCGCTGCCATCTTCATAGCACTGGTCACTTCATGGACGAAACCGTGCTCCAAAGCCTCGTCAGCAGTCATCCATGTTTCCTCAGACATCATGTCGGAAAGCTCTTGCTCATCCTTTTCGACATGATTCTGATAGGTCTTCACAATAATGTGTTTGGCCTTGTCCTGCATATCTGCTTGCTTTCGATGGTCTTCGGCTGTGCCAATTGAAAGACCATATGGGTCGTGAATCATCATCATGGCGTTTTCTGCCATTGATATATGATCGCCTGCCATCGCGATAACAGATGCAATGCTCGCCGCCATACCGTCAATTGCTACCGTAATGCGGGCAGGATGTCCGACCAAACTGTTATAAATTGATGTTCCCTCGAATACGGCTCCGCCGGGACTATTGATTCGGATGTTGATAGTGCCCACATCAAGAGCGCTGACTTCCTCAGCAAATTCCTTGGCGCTAATACCATCACCCCAAAAGTCTTTTCCGATCACATCATAGATAAGGATTTCGGCTGACTCACCCTTGTTTGTTATCGAGTACCAATTTCTTTGGTTCTTCATATTCTGTTCCTCATTAGCGCGCTCGCATTCATCACGAGTATCATACTGACAATCTCCATCACCCCATCGCCATTTATCGTCTTCACACTGCTGACAAGGCGTCTTGTTCACCCGCAAGTTGAATTAATTCCGCTGATCGTTTGGATTCCCATTCTTTAAAAAGACTATCAATCCCATCATCAGTCGCAGCTAATAAAAGCTGTTTACCGGATTCTGTAAAGGACTTCACTGCGTCCGCCCCGATCTGCATTTGCTCTGCAATCTCGTTGATGAATGACGAATAAAAGTCATCAACATTCTCAAAGAACTTCACGACATTATCTGAATGTCGCTCGTAATGTTTGGCAAGCACTTTGGATTCCTTACGAGATAGCCGAGAAGCCGATACTTGAAGTATCGCATTCATGCGATCCTCAACTGAATCATCTACATCAAGAGGTTCATCAGCAGGATCGTCTGGCTCATCATTTCCAGCCATATTCATCGGGACCAACATCTCATCCAGACCATCAATCGCATTAAGTTCCTCGAATGCCCTGATCTCGTTTCTTAGTAACCACGGTGCATTGCCCCCAGCCGCCAATTGATAGGCTTCGTATCTGGTCTTGGTATCACCACGAAGTAACCCATTCACATTGAATTTCGGATAGATGGTCTTCGCCATTTGATCTGACATCAGATCGCGCTTAATGGCTTGCTCCCATCGCACCAGCCACGGCATCAGGGAATGTGTTACAAACTCAATGCCCTGATGTTCGATATTCGTAAACGTCGCATGTTCAAGATCAGCAATCATGTGCGGGGGCACCCGGAACATGCGAGCGATTTCCACTACCTGAAACTTTCTAGTCTCAAGGAACTGGGCCTTTTCAGGTTCGACTCCTATGGATTGCCACTTCATGCCTTCTTCTAAAATTGCTGGCTTATGCGCTTTGCCTGCGCCTTGGTGTCGATCACTCCACGATTCTTTAAGCCGCGAATAAGCTTTGTCTCCAAGCTTTTGCGGATGCTCAAGCACGCCACCGATAACCGTGCCGTTACCAAAATAAGTAGCACCAAAAGTTTCAGCAGCAATCGAAATACCAAGCGCCTCACGCGCCAGAGATATTGGGTCCATGCCCGAGATTCCATCTGAACTCAGACCCCGCAAATGAAACATTTCATGTTGGAGCAGTATTCTCGCATTACCATTTAGCGGACGATACTCATATGCAATCGTCCCGTCTGGTGCTCTGAAAGGCGTCACCCTATCCGGGTGCAATGGTATTAATTGCGCCACCGGATTAGCTGGCGCTGGCACTATCTCTGAATACCCATTGCCTCGTAACACGACATGACCGGTAATCATTTCCCGCCATTCAAACGAGGTCTGCCATTTGTTCGGGCGGTCATGCAACACATGATGCAATGGCAGATCATTTGCCAATGACGAATGAACCTTTCCGTCTTTCTCTTCTCTCTTGAACAAATGCAATGGCAACATAGCCACGGATTCACTGAGAATTCTGACACAGGCATATACTGCCATTACCCTCATTGCCACGTCAGCCGTTACACTCACGCCTGAATTCGACAAGCCAGATCGGCCCCACCATTCTGCAATGACAGGGTCTTTAGGGTGCGCTGATTGCTTGTTGATATTTTTGAGTGCGGCAATAACTCCCATCAAGCTTTCCACACACCAAGGGCAAACAATAATCCACCCACGACTATCGCCGCAATCGCAGGAGTGAACTCAACACTAACCCCGACTGCCAGTGCGGCCAATCCTGCAAAAGTAAATAAATCGTTTAGATCAAATTTCATAGCGTCCTTATGCCCCGCTCTTCGTATATAGATGTCGTTTCATTGGTTTGGATATAACGGCTTAAAGCCATAATCAATGCGACCACGCCATCAATCTTGTTCTCTACGCGTTCCTTGTTTGGAAATATATTATCCTTCTTATCTAGCTGGGCCGTCACATTTCCAAACATCCACATCAACACAGGGTCCATTTCAAATTCGATATTCTTATTGATAATCAGAGCTTCCAATTCCTTCATAGGCTCTGAGAAATTCTTGACCGTAGCCCCGACTTCGACCATCGGGAAGCCTGCTGCAAACATTCGAGTCGCAAACTGGGTAGCTTGAAACGGGTCGTAAGGCACCTCGATAATCTCAAACTGAGACTTTAATTCGTTCAGATCGTCTTCAATATATTCAAAGTCAAGTACATTGCCGGGCGTCGTAGTAATCCAACCATCTGAATGCCACGCCTTGTACCGTGTGTTTCCACCTTCTTCAATTCTGTCTTCGGGAAGATAGTGTTTGCAAAAGGCCTTCCACTTACCGCCATTCTCAGGCGGGAACAAAATAACCATATCGGCAAAATCAATCTTGCTCGCAAGATCGAGAGCAATATAACAACGCCGCCCCTTTTGGGCTTCAAGCTCAAGGCTCTTTTTCCGGCAAGCTTGATACGCCAGCATATTCATCCACGCAGCCTTTGCTCCAACCCAAAGATTCAGATGCTTCGTCTTATAGGCAACTTGTTTTATGGCGCTACGCTTGGCCTGTGCTAGCTGGCCTTTCAAGAATTCGGCATCGACACTAATCCCGTAATTCGGGTTCGCCTTTTTCTGTGCCTCTATTGTGTCCCACGGATCGTCTTCATCAATCGTGTAGATGATGCCGAAGATCGAATCATCCTCAACCGCACCTTTGAGAATCTGGATAACGTCATCACGCTTGGCATAGCATGGGCCACCCGTATCTGCGCCAGCCGTTGTAATGTAAATCATGACTGGCTGCTCACGCGCGCCCATGCCCGTGACCATAGTGTCCACTTGGTCAGAGGTCTTGTGCTCGTGAAATTCGTCGGCAATACCACAAGACGGACTTGAGCCGTCACCGGGATCGCCGATAACAGGCTCGAACCTGCTGCCGTTCGCCATGATGTTCAGCGTCTTGGCGTTGACCTCAAGACCATATTTCTCACGGAGCGCCGGGGTGCGCTCACAAATCTGTTTTGCCGGCCTGAATATTTCCCACGCTTGCTTCTCTGTGGTCGCCCCGCAATAGATTTCTGCCCCATATTCGTCATCAAGCACCAGCATCCCGACACCAATACCGGCAATCCAAAAAGACTTGCCGTTCTTCCGGCCAACCTCAATATAAACTTCTCGGAATCTGCGCCTGCCGGTGGCCTTGATATGCCATCCGAAAATGTTGACAGTACAAAATATCTGCCAATCACTGAGATTAAATTTCTCTTTCTGGGCTGCCCACTTGCCTTTTACATGCGGAAGCTTTTCAAGAAATCGACACCACTTGTTCGCGGTATCAATATCAAATACTAAATCCTTTCTTGAAAGGTCTTTAACAAATCGCTTGCACGCATTCTTGACGTAGATACAAGCAGGTATTTTCCCGGACAATACATCATCCGCATATTGCGCTGCTCGCTTGCAATGATTCATTAATCAAACTCGTTACCCTCTGGCTTTGCGACAACCAAACTGGCTCGGCCAGAAGGCGTCAAACCAATCTTGCCCATTTCAGAAGTGAGGCGAGTAAGCCTCGCCGTTGGAAATTTCGCGCTGTCTGCTCGAAACTCTGCAAGCAATACCGCGATCACCTCAACCACAACAACATCAGCAGCGGTCAACACTGCCGCTGGAGCGATCTTCACAATTTCTTTCCAGCACTTTTTTTGGTCAGCGTTTAAATGTGTGGGCGCAGACTTTGGAAAAGGATCAGATACAATCGGTTCATTCTCACGCTTGCGCTGTGGGTCTTTTTTGAAAGACCCCCTAGCCTCAAGAATATTAGTTGCTGTTCTTGGTCTAGCCATGCTTCATTC
>SDBU01003094.1_pt1 | contig 21425 bp, 20 predicted proteins | sample 2277071 | NCBI WGS metagenome assembly SDBU01 (sample SAMN10397929, study PRJNA504765) | marine sediment metagenome | isolation source: marine sediment core GS08_GC12, 126 cmbsf | place: Arctic Ocean: Gakkel Ridge, Loki's castle | collected 2008
GCATCCCGGGTAGTTTCATGTCAACCGTAAACTTGGCGGCGCCGGTAGCTTTCTCCGCCACATCCGGTCGGGGAAGGCGTTTGCCTACAACCGATAATTCCTCCATCTTGCTAATTATCTCCTTTCTAGTTGTTTCGGCTACATCAATCCTCTCTCCACACTTGTGCTCTTAGCAATCATCCTCACTAAACACTATCCTCCCCCTATCGGGTAAAGGATACCCATAGCCGTAATCAGGTCTTCGTCCTTTAGCTCCCTTTGCAAATCTTCATGACTTTTCAAGGGACGTCCGTTCAATAAAACTGTATAGTCTTCCTTAACTCCGCCCTCAGCGGCCACTAAATCAAATAGAGCCTTCCCATTCCCCAAGGCGGCTGACCTTAACACGTCCTCAGCCGTAACTTTTGTTTGTTCCAGCTTAACCTCTTGGCAATCCCAGCCTGCCTCTTTATTTACGCTGCCGTAGGTACTAACGTTCACTTTGGTCATACCCTATCTGCTTCCTGTTTTCATCGTCTTTGCTGCCGCCAGTACAGCATCAAATATCTTGATATAGCCGGTGCAGCGGCATAGATTACCTACTAGGGCCTCTTTAACCTCTTCCCGGGTAGGATTAGGGTTCTCATCCAATAAGGCTTTAGCCGAAAGTATCATCCCCGGTGTACAAAAGCCGCATTGTATGGCACCGTAGTCTACGAATGCTTGCTGGAGTGGATGCAAGGCAGCGCCTTCAGCCAATCCTTCTATGGTGAGGATGTTTTTCTCTCGGGCGGTTATGGCTAGGGTCGAGCAGGAGAGGGTTAGTTTACCGTCAATCAATACGGTACAGGCTCCACATTCGCCGACGCCGCAATTATACTTGGTCCCGGTAAGCTCTAACTGGTCTCTTAAAACTTCAACTAAGGTCATATTCGGTTCTATTATCACTTCATATGGCCTGCCATTTACGATGAACTTTGCGATTTGCTTGCTCATTATAGTTCTCTCCTTGCTTATGCCTTCACCCTGTCTAATGCCTTTTCTATTGCTCTCCTAACCAGTATTTGGGTCGTTTCTTTCCTATACTCGGCAGTTGACCGGATATCGGTTATTGGTTTAGCGTCTTCAGCAGCTGCCGCCGCGACAGCTTCAATGACCCCTGTTTCAGGTATTTGCCCCTTGAAGGTTTCCTCTGCTTTCCTGGCTCTAATTGGGGTTGGTGCTACGGCGCCGAGAGCTATCTTAGCCTCTTTGCACTTGCGGTCGGTAACTTTTATCATTATGGCCACATTGACTTTAGCCACGTCGGTCGCGGTTCTTACCAGCTTTAAAAAGGAGCCGCCGGCACTGGCATCAGGAGTTGGTAATAATATTTCGGTGACTATCTCGCCCGGCTGGAGGACAGTTTGGTGCAGCCTGGGATAGAAATCTTCAATGGGTACGGTTCTTTCTTGAGTAGGGCTCACTATCCTTAATTTAGTGCCCAGAACAAAGAGGGCAGACGCTACATCCGATGCTGGGGTGGCTACACAAAGATTACCCACGGCGGTGCCTGCCGTCTTCACCTGAATCGAAGCTATTTGATGAATAGCCTCGTACAGCACTATATAATCCTTTTTAATTGCCGGGGAAAGCTCTATGGAACGGAGGCTGGTCAAGGCGCCAATTCTTAAGCCATCTGCCCTATCATGCTTGATATAATCCAATCCCGGTATCCGCTGCAGGCTTATCACACATTCTGGTTGAAGCCGCCGCCGCCGTATGCCCGGCACTAAGTCTATACCACCGGCAAGTACCTTCGCCTTCGCAGCATACTTAAGCGCAATCTGCACTGCCTCCTTAACCGTTCCTGGTTCAAAGTATTCAAAAGTTTTTAAGGCTTGCATCTATCAACACTCCTTTACTGAAAAATTGCCAAAATCTTTAAGCCTCTGGTCGTCTGGGGGGCTTATCTCAAATACTCAGTTTCTCCGTAATGACTTTGCCAGAAAGTTGTCTTCTTCGGTATAGGCATCTATAACATATCATATATTATATAGGGCTTGTCAATTATTTTATGAGGTAACAAAGCATCAGATTGTACTTATTTCGGTATTCTTTATCTTGTTTTTCGTCGTCCTTTGAGAAATATAACCGAGCCGCCAATAGTTCCTATATAAAACAGCACAAAGAAAAAAATTTCCGAAGTGATTAAGAGCAGGCTTTTTGGAGCCCAAGGGACCCTTTCCGGTCCTTTTCTCCCTTCCCTTTTATTACCATAATGAAGTCCCTGTGCACATCTCTAACTTTGAGTCCGGCGAGCTCGCTTCGTCTCATTCCAGTCTTCAGGTATAGCTCAACGATAAGCAAATCTCGGTCGATGCTTTGCTTGTGGCTTTTCTTATCCCTGATCGAGGAGAAGAGCTTCTCTATCTGTTCGTTTTCCACGTACTGGGGGAGGAGCTTAGGCACCTTGATCTTGACATCGTCAATCGGTTCCCCGTACCAGCGCATAAACCCCTTGATAGTCGCTGTATATCTTGCCTGGGTACTCGAGGAGCGTTGGTGGTACCCGGATATGAATTCTTTAGCGAGCGATGGAGATAGCCGTGAATCACCGAGAAATTTCCTGAATCTATCAAGCAGAGCGACGTCGTTCTTCAGGTTTATCTCGTTGTGAATCCTAAAGCGCAATTCAGGATGGTATTTTAGAAAAAGCTCGTCGTTGGACATCTGCCTGACCATAAGCCGTCTCCTTAGCTCGGGTCCGAAGATTATTTCCAGGATTTCGAGGACCGGTGATTCTTTCTGGAGGAGAAACGGTGACATGGTGGGCAGTAGAGGATTTGAACCTCTGACCTCTCGGATGTGAACCGAGCGCTCTGACCAACTGAGCTAACCGCCCAGAATCGTATCTATTTTAGCCCTAAAAATCAGCTTTGTAAAGATATAGACCTCGGAATGAGCTAGCCTCCAAGATGGCGAAGGTCAGTTGAAGATGTTGCGGGACTTAGACGCCAGGTACGCACCCGGGGGCACGCACTATCAAAACTGGTATGATGGAACACCGGAGAATTCGGTCGGCGACACTTCCCCAAACCCAGCGGCTTACTCCAGAGCGACCATGACTGGCAATAATAATAAGGTCAACCTCATTCGTGTTTGCGTAATCCACTAGCTTGTCAACGACATGTCCGTGGAGAACCTCGGCTTGTGCCGTAATCCCCTTACCTTTGAGTTGCTTCACGGTCTGCTTCAGGTAGCTTCTAGCTAAATCCATACTATCCGCTTCCAGGCGCTGTCTATCTTTAGGGTTAAGACTGGATTCCAAGCCACCGTATAGATGAAGCGGCTCGACGACGCGGGCAAGCGTTATTTTGGTGACGCCAATCCCGCTAGCAATCGCTTTCAGATGGGGAAGCACACATTCAGCTAGCTCCGAACCATCCAGTGGGACCATTATGTGTTGATACATTTGACCTCCGTTTTTACATAGCACCGGCAGATTTGTTCTCTAACCCAGACAATGATGTCTAGTCCTTAATCATACCCGATTATTTCCGGTGAAAGTGTTTACGCTTTATGCTCCTTTTTTATAGAGGGGAGGGTAGTAAATGCCATACCACTGCCTACCGTATCCGGCTGCTGCAGCTATGTTAAAACCTCTGCCCGCTGGCTGTCAATGTCTCTCGTTGACAGCTTAGGTGTCTTACACTAAAATCGTAGGGGAATAATTGTTCCGGCAGAGGGTTGTAATAGAGGTAATAAGTGCTTAGTGATGAAGTTCGGGCCGCATTTTTAAGTTTCTTTGAGGGAAAAGGGCATAAAATTATGCCTGGCTCTTCTTTGATACCGCAGGGTGATCCCACTTTGCTGCTTACCAGCGCCGGCATGGTACAGTTTAAGCCCTACTTCTTAGGTGAGGTCTTGCCGCCTAATCCGCGCTTAGCCTCATGTCAAAAGTGCTTTCGTGCCACTGATATTGAGTTGGTCGGTGACCCTAGCCACCTTACCTTCTTTGAGATGCTGGGCAACTTTAGTATTGGCGATTACTTTAAACAAGAGGCGATTAACTGGGCATGGGAATTTGTTACCCAGCATTTAAGACTGCCACCAGAACGCTTGTGGATAACTATCTTCCATGATGATGAAGAGTCTTACCGCTACTGGCGGAAGCTGGGTATTCCTGAGCCGAAGATATTACGGTTTGGCGAGGAGGATAACTTCTGGGGTCCAGCCGGCGATTCAGGTCCCTGTGGGCCGTGTAGTGAGATTATCTATGACTTCGGGGAAGAGGTTGGCTGTAAGAAGCCTTCTTGTGTCCCGGGCTGTGATTGTGGTCGCTTCTCCGAGATTTGGAACCTGGTGTTCACTCAGTATAACCAGGATAAGGAAGGGCGGCGTACCCCATTACCAAAGCCGAACATTGATACTGGCATGGGGTTAGAGAGGGTCGCCGCCATAGTGCAGGGCAAAACATCTGTCTATGAGACTGACCTGTTTGCTTCACTGCTGGGGTATGTCTCAGAGCTCGTTGGTAGAAGAGACGGTATTATTGGCGATGTCGACAAAGTTATGCGGATAATCGCCGAGCACAGCCGGGGGATTGTCTTTCTCATCGGTGATGGAGTGATGCCCGGCAATGAAGGCCGGGGCTATGTGCTGCGGCGGCTGCTGCGCCGGGCGGCACTCTTTGGTCAAATGTTAGGCTTAAGAGAGTTATTCTTGGCTAAAACAGTCAAGGTTGTTATTCAGCAGATGGAGCATGTCTATCCTGAACTAGGACAGCGACAGGATTTCATTCTTAAGGTAATCGAGTTCGAGGAGAGTAAGTTTGATGAGACACTTAATACCGGACTGGAATTGCTGGGCAGGATCATTGGGGAAGCTACCCGTAAGAAGAGAAAGGAAATTTCAGGCGAGGATGCCTTTCGCTTATACGATACCTATGGCTTTCCTGTAGAGCTGACCAGAGAGATTGCTGCCAGGCGTGGCTTCTCCGTAGATTTAGAGGGTTTTGTGAGAGAGATGGAGAAGCAACGGGAGAGAGCCAAGGCGAGCCATAAATTTGAGTTGGCTGAAAGAGACATGGCTGGACTGGAGGAACTGGACATAAAGGCGACTTCTTTTACCGGCTACAACAATTTCAAACAGCAAACTACTATCATTAGCCTACTGGTTGATAGCAAATCGGTGGAGACGATAGCAGAGGGACAGGAAGCAAGCCTGATTTTAGCCGATACCCCTTTCTATGGAGAGATGGGGGGGCAAGTAGGGGATGTTGGGGAGATACGAAGTCCTGAAGGGCGTTTTTCGGTTACCAACACAGTTCGGCTTCCGTATATTTCCATTCGGCTGCCCTTGACGGATATTATTGTCCACCAGGGACATGTTGCCGAAGGCAGTTTAAACATTGGAAATGAGGTGGAAGCTATGGTTGATAGAGAGCGGCGGCTTGATATTGCCCGTAACCACACGGCTACCCATTTACTCCAGTTCGCCCTCCGTCAGGTGTTGGGTGAGCATGTCCAGCAGAGGGGCTCACTGGTGGCTCCCGACCGATTCAGGTTTGACTTCTCTCATCTAACCGCCATGACCGGCGAGGAAATACAGAAAATAAACAGTATTGTCAACGATAAAATCCGTCAGAACCTGAGGGTATATGACGAGGAGATTCCATATAAAAAGGCAATAGAGGAAGGAGCCATCGCCCTGTTTGACGAAAAGTATGGTGATAAAGTGCGGGTAATGAAGATTGGCGAACCGGTTATTAGTGCTGAGCTATGTGGGGGTACCCATGTCTCCTCAACCGGGGAGATAGGCTTCTTTCATATTATTGGTGAAAGTAGCATCGGGGCTGGCTTACGCCGCATTGAAGCCGTCACTGGTAGGGAAGCTGAAAAGTATATTGAAAAGCGTCTTTTGGACCTGGATAAGATTGCCAAATCTCTAGACGTTGAACTGGATGACGTTTATGATAAAGCGTATGACTTGAGTGTCGAGCTAAAGAAAGAGCAGAAACAAACTCTATCACTGGAGAGAAAACTGGCTAGGATAAGAGTTGAATCTTTGGTCAGTCAGGCAGAGGTAATCAATGGGGTAACAGTGCTGGGTGCTAGGGTGTCGCCGTCTCGTCTCGAGGTTTTACGAGAAATGAGCGACCTGCTCAGGGAGCAATTAAAAAGCGCGGTGATAGTCCTGGGCACAGTTTATGAAAATAAGCCAGCTTTTATTGCCGCAGTAACCCCAGATTTGGTTGCCAAGGGCTATGATGCTGGTAAAATAGTGAGGGAAGTAGCCAAGGTAACTGGGGGTGGGGGTGGTGGCAAAGCCACCTTGGCTCAGGCTGGCGGCAAGTATAAGGGTAAATTAGACGAAGCTCTAAAGTTGGTGAAGAGCTTAATTTAGTCTGGGGGTGGCTATAACGCGTAAGCTAGGCCTTGATATTGGGGATAAGCGCATAGGAGTGGCTCTCAGTGACCCCGGCGGTATACTGGCCAGTCCACTGACTATTATCAATCGCGGAGATGAAAATGCCGACATAGAGGCTATTATTAGTATCGTTAACCGGGAACAGGTCGGGCAAATTATAGTCGGCCTACCTCGCTCTATGGATGGCAGCATAGGTAAGCAGGCGGAGAAGGTACAAGCCTTTGCCCAGAATCTGTGCAGTCAAACTGATGTTCCAGTGGAGTTCAGGGATGAGCGCTTATCAACAGTATCGGCTAAGCGCCTGATGCAAACGGTTAATACCAGAAAATCAAAGAAAATAGCCAGACATGATGCCATAGCCGCTGCGCTCATTTTACAGGGTTATCTGGAGGAAGGGCTTTAGGTGGGTTTGCTATTCTGGCTAGCCCGCCACTTTGTAACGGGACTGGCTATTACTCAACCTCTTATCTACTGGATTGACGGAAAGGGATAGCTACCCAAGTATGCACATTATTGATAAAGCGTTTGTGAAGGCACCTAAAAACTATATTGAGGTATTGAAGCCTCGTGAAAGCAGTTTAATAACCTTCATCGGGGTTTCTGCGGCGATAATAGCTGGCGACGGACAGCCACCGCTAAATCTGCTCCTTCTTGCCTTAATCGCAATTTTATTGAGCAGTGCCGGGGTTAATGGATTAACCAACTACTTAGACCGCAATGTTGATGCCCGGATGCAACGCACCCAAAATAGAGCTTTGCCCTCAAAACGTATCTACCCGCCAGAGAAGGTGCTACCACTGACTATCGGCCTGGTTATTATCGGCCTGGCTCTAGCCTGGCAACTGCACCCACTCAGCTTTCTATTCGGTCTAATTGGCACTATAGCCGCTATAACCTGGCGAAAGAGATGGACATGTGTTTTCCCACAAGGGATGATAGCTGGTTGTGCTCCGGTGCTCATGGGGTGGTTTGCCATTAAGCCTATTTTTAGCTGGGAAATATTGCTGCTATGCATTCTTATTGGTGCCTGGCTACCACTTCATATCTGGAGTGTTATGATTGCTAATCGGGAGGACTATCTTGGTGCTGGACTAACCTACTTCCCGATGAGCCGGAAAGCAAGTGAAGCAATAAAGGTGCTGCTGGTATTTAGCCTGGTGCTTGGTGCTGCGGCCATTACCCTTTATTTCGTAGGTGGCTTTGCCCTGCTCTACCTGATAGTGGCTAGTCTATCAAGTGTTATACTGGTTTATGCCTGTGCCCGACTGGTGATTTTCAATACCTCTCGGGATGCCCGGAGGCTATATAAGCTATCTGCTTTCCCGTATCTGGGTTTAATATTCCTTACCATGTGTCTGGACATCTGGCTTCTAAGGTGAGACCCCGGGGGTAAAATGGACTCCAATCTTAATGACTTCCATCTAATACAGACTTGCCCCGATAGCAAAGCTCGTGCCGGGGAGTTGGTAACGCCACACGGTGTAGTGCCGACGCCGGTATTTTTGCCGGTGGGCAGCCAGGCTACGGTTAAAACACTGACCCCCGAAGAGCTTAAAGCTCTTGGAGTGGAAATGGTGTTGGCTAACACCTACCACCTCTATCTCAGGCCGGGTATTACCATAATTGAAAAGATGGGGGGTTTACATAAATTCATGGCCTGGGACAGGGCTATCCTTACTGACAGTGGCGGCTATCAGATATTTAGCCTGGCCCCATTGCGTCAGGTCAATGATGACGGGGTTATTTTCCGCTCCCATATTGACGGGAGTCAGCACTTTATTACGCCGGAATTAATTATTCAGTTTCAGGAGGGGCTTGGTGCCGATATTATTATGGCTCTAGATGAGTGCCCTGCCCATGATGATAGCTTTGAAAAAGTGCGGGCAGCAATGACCAGAACCCATCAATGGGCGGAGAGGTGCCAAAAATCTCAAAAGCGGAATGACCAGGCTCTATACGCCATTGTGCAAGGGGGCATCTTCCCCCAACTGCGCCATCAGTCGGCGGAATACCTGACCTCACTCGGATTCACCGGTTATGCTATTGGTGGCTTAAGCATTGGCGAACCCAAGACGGTGACTCTAGCCATGACTGAAGAAACAGCGGTTTTATTGCCAGCGGATAAACCTCGATACCTCATGGGGGTAGGTTCGCCGGAAGATTTGATTGAGAGCATAGCCAGGGGAGTGGATATATTTGACAGTGCCCTGCCTACTCGTGTGGCCCGACACGGAGCCTTCTTTACCCGTCTGGGACGAGTGAATATTTGCAATGCTGCCTATAGCCAGATGGAACTGCCGGTTGACCCTGACTGTGATTGCTACACCTGTCGTACTTTCTCGGCAGCTTATCTGCATCACCTGTTTAGCTGTGAAGAGCTCTTAGCCTACAGATTAGCTACCATTCATAACTTAACCTTCATAAGTAACTTAATGCAGAAAGCGAGAAGTGCCATTCTAGATGGCACCTTCAGTTCTTTTAAGGATAATTTCCTGGCAAGCTACAAACCCACAGATGAGTGGATACGGCTTAACCAAAAACAAAAGTGGTTGAACTCAAGGAACCAGAGCTGATAGCCGGGCAAACCCCAGAATTCTGCCTTATCATCTTTAATGATTTTCCTGTTGACAAGCATTAGCTATGTGATATAATTCAGCCGAGTATTTAGAAGTTAAAAAAACGTTCCCTCATACCCTTGAACGGAGGAGATCAAGTATGGCAGAAAAAGTTTTCTATAATATGTGTCCAGCCGCTGGCTGCCATCAAAACTGCGTCTTAAAGCTGTGGGTCAGGGATGGCAAAATCTACAAGGTGGAATCGGCTGATTACCCCGATGACCCGGCCGAAAGGTGCATTTGCCTCAGGGGGCTGTCGAGCCTCCGCCTGGTATATCATCCTGACCGCCTGAAGTATCCGTTGAAGAGGGTTGGTGAACGAGGAGAGGGGAAGTGGGAACGGATAACCTGGGATGAAGCCTTTGATACTATAGCCAGCAAGCTTTTGGAGGTAAAGGAGAAATATGGTCCTGAGTCGGTAGAGGTCAGCTTTGGCGGCAGTAGCAGTGAGGGGATTCTGTTATCGGGTTGGCTGCTGGGGCCGAGATTTGCCAACGCTTGGGGTACTGGCGGCTATTTAGAAGGATTAGGTTGGATTGATGACGGCTCAACCGCCGCCGCCAGTCTGCTCACTCTAGGTGTCTCAGAGCAGGACCACACGGCTAAGGACTTCATTCATTCCAAAATGGTGATACTCTGGGGCTTTAACCCGGCAGTCACAAACTATCGGGAGATGAAATTTATCCTCGACGCCAGAGATAAAGGAGTGAAGATAGTAGTTATCGGGCCTGTTTTTAATGCTACCGCTGCTAAAGCCGACTGGTGGATTCCCATAAGACCAGGGACTGATGCCGCTCTGGCGCTGGCGATGATGAATGTCATCATAAACGAAGGGCACTACGATAAAGGCTACATGGCCAAACATACCGTCGGTCCTTTTCTGGTCAGAGAAGACAACAAGGCTTTTTTAAAGAGTGCCAATAAATACTTGGTCTGGGACGAAAAATCAAATTCTGCCAAATCTTATGATACTGTTGCCAGCCCGGCGCTCCTAGGTGATTTTACGGTAGACGGCGCTCACTGTAAGCCAGCCTTTCAGCTTCTGGTAGAGAGGGCCTCCCAATATCCACCCGAGAAAGCTGCCGAAATAACCGGAGTTCCTGCCGAGACTATAAGGAAGCTGGCTCTGGAATATGCCACCAGCAAACCGGCGGCGATAAGGGTAGCATTTGGTATGTCACGCACCTTCCATGGCTGCCTGAATTATCGAGCTATTATTCCTCTGGCTGCCATCACCGGCAATATCGGCATACATGGTGGCGGCGCTTCTATGGAGGGAGTAACCACCCCTATTGGTCTTAACTTTAAGAAAGTTACTTCTCCCTTTGAGACGTCGGGGGCGAAGGTGGCGCTTGACGAGGAAGGTGGTGTGAACCGGGTATCACTAATAGGGGGGATGAAAACCATACCCGGTGCCCAAAATGCGACGAGAGGCTGGGCAGCGATAAGAGACGGGAAACCTTATCCCATTAAAGCCTTCATTAGAACTTACCGGAATCCTCTGGTTTGCTCCGGACATATTGATGGCTGGCGAGAGATATATAAGCAGATGGAGTTATTAGTCGTTTCTGATATTTTCATGACCAGGACAGCTGAGTGGGCTGATATTGTCTTGCCGGAGGCTACAATCTTTGAGCGAGATGACATTGGCATGAAGAGAAGCTATATAGTGAGATTAGAAAAGGCTATCGAGCCACTCTACGAAGCCAAGCCTCCCTTGGAGATATGGTCGGAATTAGCCCGGCGGGTAGGTTTGGGGCAATATTTCCAGTTTACCGCCCAAGACTATATAGAAATGCTCCTGGACTCTGACCATCCCTCTGTAGCTGGCATTACTCCTGAGCGGTTGGAAAAGGAAAAGATAGTCAGGGTTAATTTTCCAGCCACTCCGCCAGTCCCCTTTGCCGACAAGGTATTTCCTACACCCTCGGGTAGGATTGAATTTTACCAGGAACGTCTGGCGGAATTTGGCGAGGAGCTACCCATTCACAAGGAGAGTTTGGAAAGTCCTCGTAGCTCACCTCTGGCCCAAAAATACCCACTGACTTTTTTTACAGTAAAGTGGCATACGAGGTCACACTCACTACTTGCCAACGTGGACTGGATGCAGGAAATAGCCCCGGAGGCCTTGTTGCATATAAATCCGGTAGATGCCCGGAAGCGTGGCATTAAGGATGACGATGTGGTGGTGGCTTTTAATGACAGGGGGAAGGTTAAGATAAAAGCCAGATTGAACGAAGCATTTCCACCCGGGGTAGTGAATGTGTATCACGGTTGGTGGCCTGAGCATTTTATTGAAGGTCACTTTAACGACCTGCTCCACAGGATTGATGATGTAAACATAGTCAGTCCGGCTCTGGAGATAGAACCGATAATAAGTGACTCTAAAGCCACGGCGGCTCTTATCCAATATGACTGTCTGGTAGAAGTGAAAAAAGCTTAGGGGGAAGAAAATGGTTAAGCAGTATGGTTTGGTATTTGACTTGAGGCGGTGCATCGGTTGTTATACCTGTGTTATCGCCTGCAAGATGGAGAATAGCCTGGACGAGCTACATTCCTGCTGGATGAAAGTATCCACCAGCAGTGGTGCTGCGGCGGATATACCTACCGGGAAATACCCTGAATTAAGTCTCTCTTGGCAGCCTACTACCTGTATGCACTGTCAGAACCCCCCTTGCGTGGAAGCGTGTTCTGACGAAGCTATATACCAACGTCCAGATGGGATTGTTAGCATTGATAAAGAGAAATGCACCGGGTGTGAGCTTTGCCTGCCTGCCTGCCCCTATGATGTTATCCAGCTCAACGCCAAGGAAAACCTTGCCGAGAAGTGCACTCTCTGTAGTCCCCGGGTAGACCAGGGCTTGCCACCCTTCTGTGTAAAAGAGTGCGTCTGGGGGGCAATCCATTTTGGGGATATAGGCGACCCCAACAGTGAAGTATCGCAACTTATATCCACTCGAAAGGGCTATGTCCTAAAACCAGAGCAAGGCACTCAGCCCTCTAATTATTACCTGGCTCCCTAGGGGCTGTGGAGATTCCGTTGCCTTTGCCCTGTTGAGGTATTACCTTTACTAGCCTCAGAAATTATAAAGGGAGGTGAAAAAGTGAGTGAAGTAAAAGAATACTCATATATTGGGAAGAGGGTACCAAGGGTAGATGCTCTGGCTAAGGTTACCGGGGAGGCAAAATACTTCGGTGATACCAAGCTTCACAGGATGTTAGCGGTAAAGATACTATGGAGCCCCTATCCTCATGCCAAGATTATAAATATTGATACCAGTAAGGCTGAGAAATTACCGGGAGTTAGGGCGGTAGTAACCAGCCGGGATATGCCCGAAAAGCCCCTCCTTTTCTTCGAATTTCAGTCAATGAAGCGCACGGATAGTTATGCTATGGCTTCTGATAAGGTGCGGTTTGTTGGTGACGAAGTGGCTGCCGTAGCCGCTGATAATGAGAGTATTGCCGAGGAAGCACTAAAGCTTATAGATGTGAAGTATGAAATGTTAGACGCGGTCCATGACGCTGAAGAGACAATGAAGCCTGGTGCCCCAAAGGTATATGACGACGTAGAAAATAATATTGCGGTAAGCCGGCTTGGCGAGCATGGCGATGTAGATAAGGGTTTTAAGGAAGCTGATTACATATTTGAAGATGAATTTAAGACTCAACCTCACTACCATGGAATCATGGAGAGGCAAGGTTGTATAAGTAGCTGGGACATAGAAGGTAACCTCACTATCTGGACGACTACCCAGACTCCGCATCTTCTCCAGTGGATGCTTGGTGTGGTCTTAGAAATACCGATAGCTAAGATTAGAGTCGTCTGCCCATACATAGGGGGAGGTTTCGGAGGCAGAGCCCATGTATTATTTCCTTATGTAGCCATCTGTGCTGTTTTAGCTAAGAAGTCAGGCAAACCGGTGAAGATAGAGTTCACCAGAGGGGAGGACTTTGCTTTTGCTTGTGTATCTCCGGCATTTATTATTAAACTGAAGACCGGGGTAAAGAAGGACGGGAAGCTCACGGCTAGACAGGCTACATTTATAGTTGACTGTGGCGCGCATACGTATTTTGCACCGGGACAATTGAATTGCGCCATTACCTTTTCATTTGCTCACCTCTATAAAGTACCCAATTTAAAGTATGAAGGGTATGTTGTTTATACCAATAATCCGGTGAGAACAGTACCGTTTCGCGGCTTTGGTAATACCCAGGGGACGTGGGCAGTAGAATCACAAATGGACATGATTGCCGAGAAGCTAGGTATGGACCCTATGGAGCTAAGATTGAAAAACCTCTTCGAACCAGGTGAGGTAAGCTTGATGGGGTGGCAATTCGCTTCTTACGGTCTTCCCGATTGTATTAAGCAAGCAACCGAAGCGGCGAACTGGAGCGAAAAGAGAAGAAAAAAGGTGCCCAACCGAGGCATTGGTATGGCGAATCTGGTTCATGTGTCAGGTGTATATAGACAGTTCGGTGGCTGCAGCGAGTCGTCGGCTAACCTGATATGTAGAGAGGATGGTTCATTTAATTTGCTCATTGATCACTCGGAGATTGGGACTGGTATTTGGACTGTTGCTCAGCAGGTTGCGGCTGAAATACTGGGAGCTCGCTTAGAGAATATTAAAGTGGTAGCTGGAGATACGCTTGTTACTCCTTTTGACCTGGGTTCCTGGGGTTCTAGAGCCGCTTATAACCTGGGGAATGCGGTTAAACTAGCGGCACTTGACATGAGGCAGCAGCTATTTGAAGTTGCGGCGCCGATGCTGGAGGCAAGTGTTGAGGATCTGGACGCTAAGGACGGGCAAATATATATTAAGAAAGCACCTGACAAGAAAGTCTCAATTGCTGAGGCAGCTAATCACGCCCACTTTGAACTGGAAAAGGTTTTGATGAGCAAAGGTATTTGGAATATGCCAGCCTCGCCATTCAATCCATCTACCAATACCTGGTCGCCACCGGGTATGTGCACCAGCTATCCATTCGCCTGTCAGGTTGCTGAGGTTGAAGTCGACCCTAAAACAGGTAAGGTAAAGGTATTAAGTCTGGTGGCAGCTCATGATGTCGGCTATCCGATAAACTTAAATTCAGTTGAAGGTCAGATTGAGGGTGGGATTGCCATGGGTATGGGCTACGGTTTTAGTGAAAATCTAAAGCATGAGGAAGGGAAGGTGCTGGTTACTGACTTTGCCGATTACCTCATGTGGCGGGCGCCGGACTTACCCGAAATCAAGCCTATCGTCGTAACCACTGATGACCCTTACGGACCTTTTGGGGCTAAAGGGTTAGGAGAACCGGTCTTTGTACCCACCGCTCCAGCCATAGCCAATGCTATATACGATGCCATAGGGGTGAGGATTAAAGACCTGCCGGTAACTCCGGAGAAAGTTCTCAAGGCGCTTAAGGAAAAGCGTTAAAGAGATTCCACTGCTTTTGACCTGTTGGGACACTACCTTTACCAAACCGGTCACGCCTCGCCGCGGTTTTTTTGTTGACGGGCAAAAATAGCCGCCCCAATCACTTCAGTATTATTGCCGAGTTGGGCAGGGACGATACGAACTGCCCCTGACGATACCGGAAACGCCCTTTCCCTGACCACCTTTCGGGCCGGATTAAATAGAAGGTCTCCCATTTGTGTCATCCCACCACCAATAACAATTATCTCTGGATTAAAGATATTAACCACATTTACCAGGCCCACCCCGAGATAGGTGGCTGCCTGCATAATAACCTCTAAGGCTAGGGAATCTCCGCTCTGAGCCGCTGCGGACACCTTCTCCGCAGTGATATTTTCTATCTTACCCTCTACCATCTCAGCAAGATAAGACTCCTCCCCCCGCCCAATACGCTTTATGGCTTCTTTAGCCACGGCGGTGCCAGAGGCTAGTGTTTCCAAGCAGCCAATATTGCCGCAATTATCTCTGGGCCCATTAACATCAATGGTCATATGCCCTATCTCGCCGGCACTACCGCACGCGCCCATGTATAATTTACCATCAATAATAATGCCGCTACCAATGCCAGTACTCACCGTAAGGTAAACGAGGTTATTTGTTCCTCTCCCGGCGCCGAAGCGATGTTCGGCTAAGGCGGCGGCATTGGCATCATTAATAAGGAAGGTATTGACCTGGTATTTCTCCTTTACCATGTCTTTCAGGGGAATATCATGCCAGCCGGGAAGGTTTGGGGATGAGGTTATTACCCCTTTCTCAAAATTTATCGCTCCGGCCGCTGCAATGCTTATGCTATCCAGCTGGGATAAGCCCATATTTTTGGTGTTAAGGAGACGGTCTATTGCCGCAAGTATCCGGTTAATTACTGACGGCGGTCCCTCATCAGCCAGGGTGAGATGGTATTCTTTAGCCAGCACCTGACCTTTATTAGAAATAAGGGCGGTAATTATCTTGGTGCCGCCTATATCTATGGCTAGAACTGGTAGTCCTGACTTTTTGGTTTCCTTCACCATGATTACTCCAAGGACAGACTAATCCTTTATATAAGACGGATTATACTTATAGTCAGCCAGATTATAGGTAGTGGCTCTCAATTTGTCTAGCTTGAATGGGGTACATGATGTAGCGGGTTGCTCAAGTGGACTTGCGCTCGGTCAACGATTTAGTGTAGCCACTGAAATTACACTTCATCTCGTCAATATGGTCACCACCGAATTTCTCAATCATTGCCTGCCCCAGCACAAAGGCTAGCATCGCTTCGGAGATGACCCCTGCTCTGGGCACAATACAGATATCGGACCGTTCAACCGAGGCTAACGCAGATTCATGAGTCCTAATATCTACCGTCTTGGCCGGAGCACCCAGGGTGGAAATAGGTTTATGGTAAACCCGACAAATAATATCCTCACCGTTGCTTATGCCACCTTCAATTCCGCCCATGTTATTAGTCTTACGAACAAAACGATGTGCTTTGAAAGAAATTACATCTTGAACCTCAGAACCAAACATGGCCGCTGCCTTGATGGCATTGCCTATTTCAACTGCCTTGACCGATGGAATACTCATCAGGGCTTGAGCTATCCTGCCGTCAAGCCTCCGGTCATAGTGCATAACACTTCCCAAACCCACCGGCACACCGGCGGCAATAACCTCGACGACACCACCCAGGGTATTCTTCTTGGCGGAGGCATCAAGGATGGCTGCCTTCATCTTTTTGGATGTTTCCGGGTCAATACACCTTATATCCGGGTCTATTTCAAAGACTGAAGCCACTTCCTGGAAATCCCTGGGGGGACGGGATAACCGCACCGACCCGATTTGAACAGTATGACTTCCTATCTTGATGCCAAATTCTCTCAGCAGCTTTTTAACAACTGCCCCGGCTGTAACTCGTGCCACCGTCTCTCTAGCGCTGGCTCTCTCGGATATGTTTCTGATATCTTCCTGTCCATACTTCAAAGCTCCAGCGAGGTCGGCATGCCCGGGCCGGGGTCTGGTCACCTCATCGGCTTCTTGATTGATGTCCGAAGGTTCTTCAATTTTCATCTCATCTTGCCAGTTGGCCGAATCCAAGTTCTTGACCACCAGCGCGATGGGACTGCCGAGTGTCTTACCATAACGGACACCAGAGAAAATCTCTACCTCGTCCTTCTCAATCAATGCTCTCCCGCCACGACCAAAGTCAGAATGCCGCTTCTTGAGCTCTTGGTTAATGTCCTTAGTGGATAAGGTTACCCCTGCCGGCATTCCTTCAATGATGGCCACACAAGCAGGCCCATGGGATTCACCTGCGGTTAGAAGACGTAGCATGTTCTTTTTCCTCCAAAGCCTTAGTTAAGACCAGTTCCATGTCAGGTAACGGAGCCTGGCATCCCGTAAAAAGCTCAAATTGTATAGCCGCTTGATAAAGAAACATCTTATATCCATAGATGATTACGCATCCGATTTCTTTTGCCTCAGCGATTAGCTTTGTCTCTTTGGGGTTATAAACAACCTCGAAGACTATTAGTTTTGAGTGCAGTAGTTTCTGGGGCACAATTGACTCATTAACCCTGGGCCACATCCCAACCGGCGTAGCATTTATCAAAATATCTGCCGAACCAATTTCCGGGAGTTGTTCTAATCCACCGAAACCTTCGGCATTAACCAGCTTGGCTAGCTCCTCTGCCTTCTCTTTGATTTTGTCTATGATTACCAGGTCAGCTCCATTCCGCTTAAGCCCGGTAGCGATAGCCAGACCAACACCACCGGCACCAAGAAGGACGGCTTTCTTACCCTTGATAGCTGTCTTCTCTTCTAACGCCTTTAGAGCCGCGCCATAATCAGTGTTGAAACCGTGTAGCACACCACCATCATTGACAATGGTATTGATAGCCCCAATCTCCCTAGCGGCGTCATCAATATCATCAATGTATTTCATGGCACTGACCTTATGCGGTATGGTAACACTCACCCCGTGAATGCTCAATCCTCTTATGCCATCGATTGCCTGTTTAACATCCTGGACTCTAAAGGCAACATAAACAAAATTAAGGCCTAAGCTCTGGTACCCGCGGTTATGAACCAGTGGCGAAAACGAGTGCTCTACCGGGTCGCCAATAAGACAGCAAACTGTGGTCTCGGCATTAATCATTGAACAAACCCTTGCTTCGTATACAGTTTAACGATTGCCTCAACTATCTCCTCCGACGTTTTGCCATCGGTATCAATAATAACATCAGCTATCCGTTCATAAATTGGTCTTCGCTCAGCAAGCACTACTTCCATGTCTTCTGACAGCGGCTTGCCGGTAAGGGATGGCCGATATTCATCATTGCCAATTCGTTTAAGTAGCGTATCTATGCTGGCTTTAAGCCAGACCAGTTTTCCCTTCTTCTTAAGCTCTCGAATGTTTTGCTTCTTTGTTACCACTCCGCCGCCAGTGGCATTAACGATATTATCCAGTATGGCTACATCACGGGTGACTTCCTCTTCCAAATCCCTGAATATCTCCCACCCATATCTATCAACAATGTCGGGGATGCTCAGCCCAGCCCGCTGCACAATTAGCTCATCCATTTCAACGAATTGCTTGCCTAATCTCTTGGCTAGGAGCTTGCCCACCGTCGTTTTACCACAGCCCCTCATACCAATAAGGACGATATTCATTAATTTAAAGCTCCTTGAGCCTCACCCCAATTTTAGCAAGGTCGGTAAAGAATTCAGGGTAAGATTTCTTGACCGCCTCAGCACCATTAATAATGGTATCCCCATCAGCAAAAAGGGCGGCGGTAGCAAAGCTCATCGCCATACGATGGTCATTGTAGGTCTCAATCATAGCTCCCTTTGGCTTACCTCCGTTGATTGACATCGTACTTTCGGTTACATCTGCCTTGATGCCCATCTTACGAAGTTCAGCCGCAGTATTATTCAGTCGGTCTGTCTCTTTATACCTGAGATGACCTATATTTATAATCTTTGTCCTTCCGGTGGCATAGGCAGCCACTATAGTCAAGGGTTGGACAATGTCAGGGTAATCCCCCATGTCCACGGTAATGCCGATAAGCTCCTTCCCCCGAGCCACCTTAATCTGTCCCGGTTGATAATCAACCAGGCATCCCATCTTTGACAGGAGAGCCAGAAAATGTCTATCGCCCTGGACGGAGTCAGCCTTTAAATTACCAACGGTTACCGCTCCCTGACCAATCGCTCCCATAGCCAGAAAATAGGCCGCCGCGGAATAGTCCCCCTCTATCCGGTAATGCCTCCCCTGATACCTTTGTCCGTTTCTTACGCTAAATTCCTGATAGTCATGATTCTCTGCCTCCACCCCGAACTGCCGCATCACATCAATGGTTATATCCAGGTATGGCTTTGAGTGGAGCTCGCCAATAATCCTTATCTTCACACCGAGCTCGGCATAAGGGGCAATCATAAGCAGTGAGCTGATATGCTGTGAGCTTGCCACTCCCTTAATTACTATCTCGCCGCCGAGTAGTCTCCCTCCCTGAACTTCAATCGGTGGGTAACCGTTATTGGCAATTGACCTGGCCTGAATTCCCAGGTCTTGTAATGCCGAAAGTAAATCACCTATCGGACGCTGATGGAGCCTCGGCTCACCATCGAAGACTACCCTGCTTGTTGATAACGCCGCCAGTGGAGCTACCATCCGAATAGTGCTTCCTGAGTTGCCTACAAAAACCCTATTTTGGCCAGGTTCAACTGAGAATTGGCCATCCCTCCCCATAATCTTTAGAGTTTTGTCGGCACTCTGTATTTTAGTTCCCAAGGAGCGGCAGGCATCAATGGTGTATCGGGTGTCATCTGACGCCAGATAATTCTCAATAACCGTCTCGCCTTGTGCCAGTGAGCCTAATATCAGCGCCCGGTGCGTGTAGCTCTTGGATGGCGGGGAGGAAACTATACCACTCACTGCTGACGGGGTAATTCTTATCCTCACTCACTCTGGCTCCTGATATGCTTAGTCAGGGCTACAAGGCCAAGGGTGTAGCTTTCCGCCTTAAACCCGGCAATCTGCTCGATGGTCGCATCAGCAATAACCGACAGCTTGCGCCAATCCTCACGTGTCTGAATGTTTGATAAGTGAACCTCAACCACAGGTAATCCGGCATCAACCAGCGCGTCATGAAGCGAGTATCCATAGTGAGTCAGCGCCCCAGGGTTAATAAGAATACCATCGGCAAGAGAGGCTTCCTTCTGGATAAAGTCAATCATGGCTCCTTCGTGATTGGATTGGAAAAAGGCGAGTTCACAGCCCAATTCTTGGCCCTTTTGAGTAAGAGCTCTTGCTATTGATTCAAGGGTTTCGCTACCGTAATGCTCAGGGTCTCTCTTGCCCAGCATATTCAAATTGGGACCATTAATAACCAGGATTCTCAGCGGCAGACCTCCTCAAGGACTTCTTTGACAACGTTATCCTCCACGGTGCAATTAACTACCCCTTGCCCAATTCCTTTCAGCAGAACCCACTTCGTTTGCTCATGGGTTGTCTTCTTGTCAAAGCGAATGGCCTCAAGCAGGGCATCAGGACTCATTTTTTGACAGGAAGTAGGCAGGTTTAACTTGGTGAGCACTTCCTCAATCTTCTGAAGGCTCTGCTTATCAAGCATGCCTGTCCGTTCACTTATCCTGGCTTCCGTCATCATTCCAACAGCCACTGCCTCACCATGGCGTGTTCCCTGTAACTCAGCGACTACCTCAATGGCATGACCGATGGTATGACCAAAGTTAAGTATCGCCCGCCACCCGCTGCTCTCGGTCTCATCTTCTTCCACTACCTTAACCTTCAAACCAGCACATCGTTCCACAATGTCAGTTAGTTGAGAGGTAGTAAAGTCCCGCTTGTCTCTTTCGGCAAGGTTATAGAATAACCACTTATCCATTGCCAGACCGTATTTTATCACCTCGGCAATGCCGTTTTGCATCTCGGTTTCAGGCAGCGATTGCAGCAGGGTGACATCTGAAATAGTTGCTCTCGGCTGGTAGAAGCTGCCAACCATATTCTTTTTCCCACCAAAATTGACGCCCACCTTCCCGCCAATACTACTATCCACCTGAGCCAGGAGAGTCGTTGGTAATTGAATGTAGTCAATCCCACGAAGATAGGTGGCCGCAATATAGCCACCCAGGTCGCCAACCACACCTCCACCCAGCACACAGAGCAACGCCTTACGGTCTACTTTACTCTCCAGCAGGAATTGGTATCCTCGCTCGGCTTCTTTTAGAGATTTTGACCTTTCCCCCCCGAGAACGGTAAGTATAAACACCTTCTTGCCGGTTGCCTCCAGCGATTCAGTTACCTGCGCTCCGTAGAGCTTCCCGGTTATTACATCAGTTATTAAGACAAGGCTTGAGTACTCCTTAAAATTAACAAAATCTCTGAGATTACCCAGGATTCCGGCGCCTACGATAATCACCCCTGACTTAATCGCTTTAATTTCAACTGGTATCTTCTTATGCACCGTACCCACCCGCGCCCTGCCCAGCATGACCTAACTCCCGGTCTCTTGTTTCTGGTTGGAGTCTTTTCTCGCCTCTACCTGAACTTGACGCGATTCAGCCATGATAAGTTTAAATATATTCTCGACCAGGTCGCTCCTGAGCCCAGAAGCCTGCTGCCTCCGGTCTGATATGAGTTCCCGTTCTCGCCTCTCATCTAGAATAGGTAGATTATGATTGGCTTTGTAGGCACCTATTTTACGTACTAGTTCGAACCTCTGTCTCAGCAGTTTGATAATCTGCCTATCACACTCATCAACTTCGGTTCTCAGTAGTTCCATACCATCATCTTTATTTCCGTGGGTCTGCCTCGTCTCCATCACTTTCCACTCCTTGCCGAGTAACTGGTTCATTTCCCTCAATCATAATATATTACATTGCCAATGGCAATTCACCAACTGCGACCAGCCAAGCCGATTCGCACTATTGACAAATAGGTACTATAATGCTAAACTAATGGATAATATAT
>SDBU01003095.1_pt1 | contig 21420 bp, 34 predicted proteins | sample 2277071 | NCBI WGS metagenome assembly SDBU01 (sample SAMN10397929, study PRJNA504765) | marine sediment metagenome | isolation source: marine sediment core GS08_GC12, 126 cmbsf | place: Arctic Ocean: Gakkel Ridge, Loki's castle | collected 2008
CTCTTGGCTCTTCAGCTCTTGGAGTATAGCTTCCGCTATCACTCTAGGGTCTATCCACTCGGTTAGCTGGTCTAGCTCGGACATAATTACCTCCTTTCTATAAAAAGTCCCCATAAAAAAGCGGGCGATACTATTCGTATCGCCCGTTGACTAAACTAGCGGTATAAAGGCAAAAGACACCCCCTTACAGGAAGTGCCTTTTTTGACTAAACTAGCGGTATAATAGCAAAAAGACACCCCAGTAACGGAGTGTCCTTTTACTTCGTTTTTTATGCTCTAGTGGGTATAATAATCCTTGACCGCTTCCATCACTTTACGCATAATAGCCACTCTTATTGTTGGTGGTAACGGCTTGCCGTATCGGATAGCCTTTCGCCTTTGCGACTTGCTAACTTGCCTTAACGCTTCCCCCAAATCTACATATAATCTGATGTAGCTTGACGCTATACGCACTCTAACAAAAGGCTTGAGGGTTATACCGCTTACCGCTTGCCCCTCTAGGTAATAAAGGGGTTGGTTTTCAGCGTAAATGTCCCTAGATATAGCAGAAAACTGCCCTCTAATGGGGTAAGTCCTTTGACCTAATGAGTGTAACGCCTTGCGTTCAGCTTCCCACTCGGCAAGTCTTTGCTCTGTGTCTAGGTGCTTCCAGTCCTTGATGAGCAACTCGGAGTATAGGTAGTAGTGATGCTCTGGTATTAAGCACTTTTTATGTCCATAGACACAAAAGCCCCCACTATCCAGAAACATTTGAACTAAAACATTTCTGCGGTCAAGGGTTGCCCACTTTGGCAGAGTTTGGGTTGTTGCCATTGTGTAACCCCCCTTTCGTTTTGCTTCAGAGCCTAGCAAGGGGGGGGTTGTTCCCTATTTTACTGGGCTTCTACCAATGCTGGTTCGGGCTGTGGTTCGGCTTCCTGATGGGCTTCCTCTTTACGGGCTTCCTCTTGAGCTTCCCTGATAGCTTCCTCTAGCTGTAACTGGATAGCTTTATCAAGCTCTACCCTATCGTGGTTCTTAATCGGTCTACCTGCTATTGTGGCTTGCTCTATCACTTTGACATAATCCTCTTGCCTCTCGGTGGCGACTTGCTCGGCATATTGCTGTAGGTTAGCTACGAAGTTTTGCCTTATAAGGCTTACGCTGTCGGAGATAGGTTTTGCCACTCTGGACACAGGTCTACCACTTTTGGAGAACTTAACAGAGCCATCTTTGTCATAAGCTAGACGGATAGGACAACCTAAAGCGTCAAGAGGAATAGCGGTATCGCCCATAGCATTGGTAGCGGTCAGGAACGGAAGCCAAACACTCTCAAGGGCTATTGACCACACCCTGCGGTCAGTCGGGCTTTTGGCTTGTGGCATCAACAGGTTTTTGATGTATTGGGGGGAGTCTTTGAGTTTGCTCATTATCACCTACCTATAAGGGATACCCCCCCCTAACTAGGCTCTGAAACGCTATGACCACTAGCCTAAACGCTTTCGGGCTTTGCTACTCACTCTGGAGTTTTGAGCCACTACCTTTAGCGTCAAGCGGTGTCAGTAGTGGTTGAGTGTTCCCTATTCACTCTTTAGGTTTGCCCCGATACTCCTATAATATGTCCGGTGTTTTGGCTATCGGGTAAGTGGTGTTTTTTAAGGTTCTAAACTACATTGGTCAGTATTGTAATACTGGTCAATATAGCTATGATTATAGTGTAAAACAAGACTCAATAATTTGTCAAGTGTTTTTGGGTTATTTTTGATAATTTTTTTTTAATAGATATAAAATTGATAAATATAGCTATAAAATGGAAAAATTAAGGGGCGTAGCTGTGGCTACGCCCCTTTGCTGGGGAAACGACGCTCTGTAGTCGGAATCTGGGCGGTGTTCAGGTTAGGTTAATGGTTTACTACCCAGTGTTTTAGGAAGGGGTGAACTCCAAGCACCAGCTTATCAATGCCAAAGGGGTCAGTAGAGATAATCTCTGGGTGGCTATAGACGCCGAGCATCGGAGTTGAACCATAAACAATGCCCTTTTGAGTTTTTGACCAGCCCATATAATCGGCAACCAGGGAAAGAGGCAATCGGTTTTCAGCCAGGTTCCACTCCAAAAGAGTCCTCAAAGTGCGTCTTATACTATGCCATCCATAGCCCTTTCTTCTCTCTATTCCGGCTTTATTAAGCACTCGGTAAAATACATAGCCGAGGCTACCTCGGCTCTTGAGTTTGGGATGGTAGTTCTGGAGGATGGAGTTAATCTCATCGGGAATAACATGCTCTACCCGGAGGGCTCGGGCCTTTTGCTTAGCTATCTTGATTTTGATAGTTTGCTCGTTATAGTCCCTCTTCCGGATCCTGACCATTTCCTCTCGTCTCAGGCCCCAGGTAGTGGATACTGCCAGGTAGAAGAGCTCACCTTTGGAGTATTCATCTCGGGCTCTAATCAGAGTCTCGATCTCCTCGGGCATGAACGCTGGAGCAAATGGTTCTTCTTCTGCCACCGGTTTGTCATCGGTTGTAAAAGGCCATGGCCAGTTATTTGCTTCTGCGAGCTTCTTTAATTGGATAAACTCCTTGGTTAGTGTCCTCTCACTGATATCTTTCTCCCTGCGATGTAAGAAGTATCGACGGAAGTCCTTGTCACTTGGCTGCCCCCCATTACCTAGAAACTCCAGGAAGATCCTGGCTGTCTGGAGATATGAGGTTATTGTCCCGGGGGCTCGCTCGCGGGGCGAGGTCAGGACCAGCTTTAGGTTTTCTAGTGCCTCATCCATTCGTCATTTTCCTCCCTCTTCTTTCTTTCCTCAAGCCTACTGGCAAGCCAATCTGGAATGAACAATATAAGTATACTGGTCAATTTGAACTTTGTCAAGTAAGTGGTATAATAAGGCCATGGACAGGACAAAGGAGGAGAACGATGCCAGGACCATTAAAACTCAGTGTTAAAGAGGCCAATGACCTTGCCGACGAAATAGAACGTCAGGGTAACAATGCCGACAGCCTGAGAGCTGCCGTCGGTGACGTAAGCAACCCGGGGAACAGTAAATCCTCTGTTCCTGCTAAAAAGCTTGGTGATGAGGAATATCTTGCTGAAAAGCGTGCCCAAGCCGAGATTGAGCATGGCAAGGACCTCGAGTGCATGGTTTGCCACGAGAAATTTGACCACCTGGTCAGCGGCACCTGCGAAGTCTGCTTTAGGAAATGGATGTTAGACACAAAACCGAAGGACTGGATACGCCTTATAAAGAAATATCTTAAGGGGTGAAAGATGCAAGTCAATATACAGGCTACGCAGGGCGTCTGCAGCGAGTTCGTTGATGATAAAGGGAAAAAACAGACTGCCTCTATAATCATCTCTCCCTTGAAGGTGACGGCAAACGAGGAACAGAGCAAAATCGTTGTTCAGACTGGTTGTAATCTATGGAAGGCTTGTCAGAATAAGGGTTGCTACTATTCCATGGCCTCCAGAGAGCGGAAGCAATAGCCCAATTTTAGAAAGAAGAAGCCCACGGTAGGGAAAGGTCTAACCATGGGCTTATTTTTGTTAGTGGAGGTTGTATTTACGCTTCTACTTGGCGCATTGACGTACTGCAGCAGTAAAAGCGCCCTGGATTCTCTTGTCTTGCTGTCCGCCGGTTCCGACTGGCGGTGTGGAATATTTCTTACCCCTCAGCGCAGCGCCAATGCAAGCATTGAAAGCGCTGGGCCTGTGGGCAGGAATTCCCACCATTCGGCGAAGGGTTCGGACCGGTAGGCCAGCTACCTGAGCCATTCTAATTTTACCCAACGGAGACACCTCCTAAACAAACTTCTTCATCATCATGAATCATCTTCAGGCTTATATGCTTGAGCAGCACAATCGAACTCCTCAAGCCTCTCCCTCAATGATTCCTCCACTTCACCTTTTATAGTATCGAACTTTTCACAAAGTGTCAAGGGCAAAACTTCAGCTTCATGAGCAATTTGGTCCAGCTCCTCCACGAACTTAGTATGGCCCTTCTCACTCAGCTCCTCGCGGTACCACTGGAGCACGGGAGCTAAAAGGCAATCCCGGCATATCCCATTCGGGTCTTCCTCTTGAACCCACTCTTTCATAGGTTTTAGTTCTACAGGACACTTATTCTCACTCATTATCTCCTCCGCTTTTGGCCACTTCTGTAGCTATTATCTGTAGTGCGGCATCATTTGGCATGGAGCCGTCTTTGAGAAACTTATCAAGGGAGTTGGTTATAACGGGGCTGGGCTCCTTGGCGCCAAAGGCTTCAGCTAGTTTCTGGGCTGCCGCCTCCCGATTCCCCTGGTTGTAGTTCTTCAGGGCTTCCAGGTACAGCCTCAGCGGTTTCGATGTCGGCATGCTCAATCTCCTCTGTTTCTACGACCGGATGAGCTCTGACACTGACCTCTCTCTCCTCCAGGAACTTTGGCAGGGTTTCCTCAACGGCTTCCGCGAGTTCAATCTCAGTGGCTTGATAGCCTTTCCCCTTTAGGTAATCAATGTAGGAGCTGCAAAGTTCATCATTTCCCTGGCATGTTTCACAGTGCTGTTTAGCTTCTTCAGCCGTGGCACAAGTCGTTATCTGTTCGCCTTCCCAGAGAGTCACCAGAACTTTGCGGCCGTCCTTCTCCAGTTCAACCAACCGGCGGGCTTTGCTTATATCCATAGTTACCTCCTATATTTCAATTCCCTTCTTGGTGAGTTCCTCGCCCATGGCGCCCAACCAAGCCTCAAGACGGGGCATCCCTTTTGGCATCATCTCTATCTTCTTGTGTGCTTCCTCGGCGGCTGCAGCGAATCTCTCATACCGCTCTGTCAGTGCTGGCTGGGCTTTGTAGGTTTTGCCGGCGACGCAGTAGACCTCTTGTTGATCCTGAGCAAGGAGACCAACGATTCCCTTACTCCAACACATATCCTTTCCCTTGTAGGTGAAGCAGGAGCAGGGCGAGGCTTTAGCAGTAGCTTCATCAAGGATTGCTCCCGGGCTGCCAGCCTCCTCAATGCCGAAATGGAGTAGGAGTTCGGGGGTGGAGGGTGTTTCCTCAAGCAACTTTTTGCCTTCTGCTAAAAGTTCTCGACTTTTAGCTAAGAGCTCCTCTCCCTTCTCTAACCTCTCCTCTTGGGCTTTTAATCGCTGTCCTCGTTCCTTGTCCATCCCTGGGAATTCCTTAGTGGCTTCCTCAGTTATAATTTCGGCTGTACTATCCATAGCTTCCCTCCTTTGGACGATAACCTGCTTTCCAGAGTTCAAGCCTTATTGTCTTCCGCAAGAAGTTCTTACCCCCTTGAGTATGGATATATGAAGTAAAATCTCTGATCTCCTTTTCTCCAAAACCTAGTTCTTTGAAAATAGTCTCAAGCTCACCGGCTTTAATTACAGGCTGCCTCTTTGAGACGAGAAATTTAGCAATTTCTTGGGCTATGTCTTCTTCCCTGGTAGGATTAGCTGTAGTCATCGCTCACCTCCCCTTTCCCTTTTTCTCTTCTCTATAAAGGAGCCGATGGTTTCCCTCATCTCCTCACAGCCCGGGCAGTCTTCATCTTTTGTAAGTTCAACAATCATAGACTGCACCTGCTTCCTGAACTGCGATGCGGTACCACTCTCCTTACGATAGGTCTCGTCGTAGTCGCCGCTCTCAACCTTCTCTGGGGTATCTATAGTCTCTATTGTGGGCGCCCAGGTAGATATCTCAGTATAGATGGCTGTAGGCTTTCCCATGCGGGCCGCTATCGAGATGGTCTCCGTAGCAAATGTGCGTGCTTGAAGGGCATGTTTTCCACAGCAATCACAGGCAACGCCCATAATCTTACAGCCTTCGGAAAGGTGAATCTCAAGCTGGCTTAAGACGGCAACGAGGTGGTCCAGCTGGTAGAGGAGGGTATCCTTATCACTGACACTCGCTGTAGCACTTGCTGTGCGGCTCTGTGGCTCAATTTCAGGGGCTTGTTCGGTCTCCTGAATAGTGGTAGATGGTGACTTTCCCTCTGGGCTCTTAGTTTGTTTCATGTTGGTTATAAATTCCTCCAGGGGTTTGGTATTATCCCGGGGAGAAAACAAGGCTCTCTCGATGGGCAAGCGGGCTATAATGTTGGTGATGAAATTTACCCAGTTCATGATTAGCACCTCCCCTCAGTTCAAAGGATAAAAGACCTGTCAGACCCTCTTAACCCTATTATACCCTCCACACAGCGAAAGTCAATGGCTTTACGCTATAGTAAAAGATGGCAAAGGCTAGCCAATTTTTGTGGTCTTGCCTTGGCCGTCGGCATGCCGACGGGGGAGCTTTAACCTCTGGACTGAATCTAAACCTTTTGTTGGGCTGAACTCGACTACTTGGACCGAAAAGACAATGACTTGACTTTTAATGGTTTTTGTGCTTTGCTATATTTAGAAGACAAGACAAAGGAGGAGATATGGCAACTATACAACAGCTACTGGAGGTATTAAATACGAAGGAGGCAGCAGTTTCCACGAGTGAGTTAGCTAAGGAACTGGGGTCCTCAAACGAGACAACGCTTAAACAGTTAAAGAGGGAGAAGGATAAGAAAACTGTGGATGGCAGCAGTGAAGACGGCTGGGTGATAATCGAGGCCGGAAAAAAGGCCTTAGAACAGGGGATTCACCCAACTATGATAGATGAGGGTGTCACCCCGAGGCAGCAGTTTGAGGCCATAGGCCAGCGCATAGGGATAAAGGGTGATAGGATTGTCTTGGCTACCGACATTGTTTGGAGCGGGGATTATAATGATATCAAGTGGGTGTGGCAGGCTCTTGGTCAGGCTGACATCGCTGATGACCTGAGGGGCGTCTGGGTGAATGCCTGGCGTGCCAAACTTCACAAAGCGATTCCCCCTGAGCTTGAAACTGAGCTTACCGGTAGCAAGACAGTGGCGGATGAAGAAGGAAAAGGTGTTACTACAAGTAAGCGAGGCAGGGAGTATATAATCGTAGACGACGAGCCAGTAAGGGTCGGTGAGAACCTCGGTGATTACAGCCTGCAAGACGCCAAGGATATCCTGGCTATAAGGGCATTAAAGAGTAGATTTGCGGGGGCGGCTCAAGCAGGCGCCGGCCCATCATCTGCCACGGAAAAAGTCTCGGAGCTTCTTACTGCCATGGAGCCTTACATCAATAAGGGATCTGATGTTGATGCATTGAAAGAGATGCTTGCTGACAAACTGGCACTACTGAGGCAGGAGATACTGAGCCATATACCCCAGCAGGGATCACCCCCCCAGCCCAAGACCTTTATTGAGCAGCTGACGGAGTTTATCGGTGTTATGGGTCAAGTGAAAGAGGCTGGACCAACACTAAAATCTATATTGGGTATTTCAGAGGCACCCGCTAACCCCCTTTCTGGGATTCCGGTGACGGTGACCGGTCCAGACGGCAAGCCCGCCATTATGGATTTCTCTCAAGCCCTTGACTTTAGAAAGTTTATGGCTGAGGAAAGGAGGGCTGACGAGGCCCACGAAACGAGGCTAGAAATAGCTAAAGGCTTCAAGGACATGCTCGGTAAAGCGGGTACAGCCCTCTCTCACATGGCTGAAGGAGAGGAGGAAGAATAATGGCAGTTAAAAAGCGCCTTGGCAAATTCGGCGGCCGCTTTGCCTTCGAGTTTTTCGTTGAAATGATGCACGAGCGGATAGTCAAAGCACTCCGCAAATATCTCAGGGGGCTAGAGCCAAAGGATATCAAGACCATGGTAAGCGAAGGACGCTTCCCTCCACTGGAGAAACTGGACCTTACTGCGGTGAGCGACAATGCCGAACACTTTGAGAAGATATCTCTAGTCAGGCTTATGGAGTTTATGGCCGAAGCCCGCCCTGACCTGGCGACTGCTATCCAGGATATGGGCATGCCCGGAGCCGAATACCTGGCGAAGCTGCGGTTGCACCTCATCGAACTGGTCAAGCATCCGGAGAAGGCGTTAGCCAAGTCCACAGATTACGAGGCAAAAGAGAAGATGAAGCAGGCTACGTGCGACCAATGTGGTAAAAGTTTTCCAATACCTGAGGCAGAAGCCTCCTCTATTGACACATGCCCCTTCTGCGGTCAATAATTAGGTAAATGAATGAGGTTTATCTACGGCCGGAGGAATTCCTTTTCAGTGCCACGACGAGCGTACTAATAGGTTTGCTTATGGCGGCGGCTGCCAGCCGGCCGACAGAAACCCAAGGGAGGTATACTATGCAGACCAACGAAATTATTGGCTACTCGGCAGCTGAACTTCCCACAGCTCTTGTCCGGGTGGAGTCCACCATGGAGGTAGGGGGAAAGGCATGTTTGGCTATCTGTACTGAAGCCCTGCCTACTGAAGATGAGCTGGATGACCTTTACCTGGGGATGCTCGCCAATGGCTTCCATGCTTACCGCCCCACAGCCCGGGTTATCGATGGCATACCCACTACCACGCTTGTCCTTCAGAAAGGCTCGCCATCCTTTGCCGTTATTGTTCCCCTGCTCGTTCCTCTATTCATCATCGGGCTCATTGCTTTCGGCATTGTCCAGATTGAGGCAATAAGCAAGGCACTGTTGCCTCTGATGATCACCGGGGCGGTTGGACTCGTTGCTCTGGCTTTGATTGTCAGGAAGCCGGCTGAAAAGTATCTAGAGCGTGCGAGGTAGAGCCGATATCCGGTGCTACCTCCCCTGGACTTCGCCGTTGGTTATAGATAACCTTAACCCCAGGGCAATGCCTGTTCTAAAAGAATTGATTACTACCTGGTCTACCGGTGCATTTCTCTGTGTTCCCAGCCGCAGTAGTGCCTCGGTCGCTAGGCTGCAGTAGTGCTTGAGCACCATTTTCTCATCATCAACCAGCAAGGCAATGTCTTGCTGGCCCTCTTCCTGTCTTTGCTTCATTTCGTTAAAGTCAATCATCGCTTCAATCCCCCTACCAGACCCATCATTTTCATCAGAGCATCTGTGGGCATAGTTGTCTTCTCGACCCTGGTGCAGTAATCAAGGCCACATTTCGAACAAGTATCATAATGGCGCAGGAGTATCTTAGTGGTAGGTGTAGATATTTTCGTAAAGTCCTGAACGGGAGTAATCTTCTTCTCGAGGGAAACAAAGGTATCCTTGGAGACGGATGGTTCATCAGCACAGCCGAGGCGTCCGACAGTATCCTTGCAACCGCAATTTGGGCAACGATTAAAGGTTAAAGGGAATGACACTAGAAATATACCTCCTATTTCAGCTAATCTTGTTATTATTATATTACTGGCTCTACTTCATCTTGGCAACCTCCCTCCAGCGGTGTATACTGGGGTAAAAGGGAGTCAAGAATGAAAGGGCTTCTTATCACCCTGGGAGTGCTTGGCGCTATCTCGGCTCTACCAGTGTTTCGTGGAGCGGGCCACTCGAGGCATGATGGTGTCACCTTCTGGCGGCTTCTCCATGACTCAACACACCTCGAACCGAGCTCTCCTTTTGGCCATCCTCACCTTCCTTACCAGGAAGCGGAACGATTAGCGAGAGAAGCCTACCAGGAGGCAATGGAAGCACGTGGAAGCTGAGAGAGCTAAAGAACTAAAGCGGGTGCTACCAAAGCTAGCCCTTGGCCTAGTAACTGTGGAGTCAGCCACTTTACCTATCTTCCGCAGCGGCGGGCGGACCGGTTTGTCCTTTTGGCAGTGGGTTATTAATCATACTGTATTCGGACCCGCTTGCGAATATGTGCCTGTAGAAAGGTACTCACGCGAAATGGAGGGGGTATTCCCCTGGTATCCAGTCAAAGAGCATGTCGAAACTTTTAGAACAATGGAGGAAGCTATGACCTACTTTAAGATTGGTGAGGAGTCGGTAAAGCAGCTGATGAAAAACGGCGCCATTTCCATAGTCGCAGGGGATAGCAAGATAAAGCGATATGATGACCTTCTGGCCGATGTCAGGCATGACCATGAGTACCACTCAATCCGTTCTCTAGTGCAGCCCGACGACCAGGAAGTGAGAGATATCGCCCGGGTATTGGTACAAGCAAGCGACTTTCTCACTACTGCTCAAGAGTTCGTTAATTCCTTTACCACTTACGGATCAGAAGTAGGCGATTTCTGGAGAACCCCAAGTGAAACCTTAGAGAAGAGGACCGGTGTTGATTGTGATGATTCCGCCATCCTTCTTTGCAGTATCCTCAGGAACTATATCCCCCCGGACCAAGTGTACTGTGCCTTTGGACTTTGGGCAATGGGGGGAAAGACAGATGGCCACATGTTTGTAGTAACCAAAGGAGAAGACGGCGAGGACCGTATCCTTGAATCTACTGCGCCCCCAGGGAAATCGACCAGGGGGAAGTATGTCATATACGGCATGTTCAACGATAAGTACTGTTTTAGTACAGATATTGGTCTGAAAGAGTTCGACCTTAAACAAGTAGAGCTCGCTGAGCCGTCTTTAAGGAGGTAGAAAATGGTAACCAAGTCGGGAGCCAGGCAGGTCAAGAGAGCGCTGAGAAACACGGATGATATTCTGTATATTCTCACCGGCAAGCGCCTGAAGCACGTGGCCGGAAGGGTGGTCAACACCTTCGGTGAGGACATGGCTAAAAGGGTAACCAATTTCTTTGCCGGGCCCGAGGAAGAGGAGCTGCCGCCTGACAGCCCCTACTACATACTGGGTGTCCATCCTGATGCCCTTGATATTGTGGTGAAAGGAGCCTACCGAATACTAGCCCGGGAATACCACCCAGACAGTAAGATACATCCTGACGTAAAGAAATTTCAGGCAGCCACCGAAGCCTACGATGCTATTATGAAAGAGAGAAAGGCTAAGGCTGAGGCTAAAAATACCACCCATTGACATACTGATTTTTTAAGCCTATGCTAAAATGACACTGGGGACAAGAAGAGGAGAGCTAATGCAAGTTACTGTCCGTCTTAAAAATCCACCCACTGATGCTACTGTGTGGCAGCTGGTACTATGTGACTGGGAAATAACTGTTGCCATACATCAGGTAGGCGGTTTGGCTACGATTGATGTAGCTGAGCCGATTACTTTTGAAATACCAGATGGGGTGCAGTTTCCTCTACGGGTCGTTTCCCTAGCGGTCTCTAAATGGATAGACTTCTACGGCACGCCAGCCTTACAACATCTCTACGAAATCCAATCAATACATCCTTACCTTTGGGACTGGGACAAGTGGGACTGGGGTGATGAGCCAGACCCAAGTTATCGAGAAGTATTTATCCCCGACTATGGCAGCTATTACTACAATGTGGCTACCGAGCAATTTGAGAGCATAGCCCCTGAACCAACCCTCATTGAAATAACTGCTCCTGATAGTGCTGCAGAAGGTAGTGTGGTTCCAATATCTACCGAGGTAACAAATATCACGGCGGATTCTTGTTTGTTCAGGGTGGAGCTGTATGCGGTTCGAGACATCTATGAGGTCCCGGCCCCCGATGAGAGAATCGGTAGCCTTGAAGTAGTTATTGGAAGCGGGCAATCTCAGGTCGTCAGTGGAACATTTATTATGCCTGCTTGGGATGCTACCGTTTTGGTCATGGTGTATCGGTTTATCAACTATTGGGATTACGATAATCTCGCCACTAAAGTTGTCAGTGTAGAGGCACCCGTGCCCGAATATAAGGGCTCTATAGCCCGAAAGGAGCTGGAATACGATGAGACAAGAAGCATTATCCCCGTCTATTGAGGTGCCGGATACCATTGCTGAACTGCTGGCTGCGGGTGCCAGTGTGCCCTTCGGCCAGCGTGGTCTGGTCCATGTCTGGGGGAAAAACGACATGACTACCAACCAGGTAATGATCATCAGCTGGGTAGTCAAGGACCCTACCGGGCTAACCGTGGAATCTTACGGCGATGATGCCGGTACTATCGGGGCTGGACAGACCCACGAGTTCATCGGCGGGCGGTTTGATATTAACAAGGCTGGAAACTGGACAATATCAATAGGCTTGTTTATGAACCGAGCTGCCCCAGTCCTAGTAGCCAGCTACGAGGGGGTCCTATGTGTTGTCACTGCTGAGGAATACATTGGGAGTATCGTCAAGAAGGAGCTGGAGTATGATTCAGTTAGAGGTACTATCCCCGTCTCATGATAAGCTCTCGGCAAACTCTAGTGTCCCTATTGGCCAGGAAGGCTTGGTTCACATCTGGGGGCAGAATAATAGTGCACTGGAGCGAGAGCTGGGGATCTCGTGGATAGTCAGAGACCCTGATGGGTTGCTGGTTGAGCTGTATCCTGAGAACAAGGATATTGAATGGAGCGCTACTGGCCCTGGAAAGGACCATGAGTTCATCGGTGGGCGTTTCGAGTTCTTCAAAGAAGGAATATACACCATAGATGTCAAGCTCTTTATGAACCCCGACAGCCCTACTGTTGTTGATAGCTACGAGGGAGCCCTCTGCACTACCACTCCCGAGGTCCCGCGAGAGTATGAAGAAATTCAGCACACGGTGTATCCCTACGCCTATATCTACGATGGCGAGGTTGAAGTTGTCACCGCCACTTTCAAGACCGACCCGTTTACACCCACAGCCTGGATAGCCGAAAAGGTTGCTGAGAATTTAGCCAGTGAGGTCAGGAAGGAAGGCGGGCGAGTGATTGAGCTAAGAGCTTATGCCGATACTAACCCCCTTTTCTGGACCAACATCAGGATAGACATCATCTCGACGCCATTAAGAGAAACTGCCGGTGGGGCACCACGCCAAACAGGGATTGCTCTGTGGGCAACGGTCATCATTATAGCTTTATCCATAATTGCCGTTATTATTGCGTTAACCATAGCGTTTAATGTAGTCATGGACCGCTTCGAGCATAAACCTATCTCTGAGAAAATTAAGAAGACCTGGTCGAAGCCAACTCTAATTGGTGCTGTCAACGACTTTGAGATAGAGCTAGAGCTTACTCCCACGCCACCTTCAGAACTAGAGGGTATGTCAGAGCAGGAGCTGCGAGACTACTGTGACATGCTGGCTGAGGAGATTGCGCCGCCAGGGGTTTCCTGGTTGCCCTGGGCCATAGCCGGCGGTGCCGGTATCCTTGCAATTGGAACCGTTGCTGTTTTGGCTGCCAAGAAAAAGAAATAGAAAGGAGGTATAATAAGCTCTATACGGGCTTGACAAAGAAAATTAAATAGTTTATCGTTAAATATAGTAACCTAAAGAGAGGGACGAGCACTTTTCGGACTAGAAAGGTCTGGAGAGCTCGTCCCTCTCTTCTTTTTGAGTCCGGAGTGCTCGCCCCAACGCAAGACAATTAAATAGTCTATCGTTAAATTGTAATAAAAGCTGGGAAGCGACTTTCGATAGAAGGTTGGAAGCTTCCCAGCTTTCCTTTTGGAGAGAGTTGCTTCCCCACCGCATAAGTCGAGTGCGGTAATGCGGAAAAAGGAGGAAAGAATTATGATTCGCATTGAGGACTTCGGGGAAATCGGTTATGGCGGGCTTGTTACCCTTACCGAGTGGTGGGATAACAAACGTATCGACCAAGGCAAAATAGGGGCAGGGGATGTGTTCAAGAAAGCATCCTTTTATACCTATCTTGGCGTCGGTCTCACCGCCACTCTCATGAGCGTCTTTGGCTGGATGAGGCGCTACGAACGCTGGGAAGAGCACGTCTCTCATGGCTTCCTCTATGACCTGCCAAGATTCGCCTACGGTCTGACCAAGGCACTGGGTGCTGGTGGTAAGAAGGGGTCAGGGTCGCGTGCGGTCGACGAGGCACAGAGGATACTCAATGAGAAAATGAAGGCGAAGGCGTTGGGAAGTGGCAGAACCGCTGATAGGAGCTATCAGCCAGAGTTCGAGACAGTAGCTCCATATGCTTTCTAGGTAAACCTGGAAAGAAAATAATAAGAAGTCAAAGGAGGTATAAACGATGGCTTCAAGAAATTATCTGGTTATGACCAACGACATGTCACTGAGTGACAAGAAGAAATACCGGTTGACTGCTCTGGCAGCCGGTCTGGAGAGATGTGGAATAAAGGGAATTGGTAGTATCGCAGCTGATGTTCCTGGACTGGAAACCATACCTGCCGCCAAGACAGCACTAAGGGTAGACCATATCAAAAGTCTCATCGCAACCGGTGAATGGCCGAAGTCAATAGACCAGCGTGAGCTGGCTCCGCTAACCGACTTTGTTTTAGCGGCTGCCCAGGACTCCTGGCTGACCGTAGCCTTGGCAGTCGGCGGTGTTGTCAGTGCCCTGAACGCACTCGCAGCTTACACGCTTCTTGTGGGCAAGCTGATGGTCTGCTATGGTGTTTCCGTTGAGTCGGCCGTTGTCCCAATGCCGATTTCGCGGCTGATCTTCCGGAGAGGCGGCGTTGGAGGTAACATCCAGGCCCAATTTGACATGGAACCAATGGGAATAAGGATGGAGCCTGACGCATTCTTTTCCGAGCCTGTGGTTATAGATCCACAGGACCTCTTTGCCATCCAGGTTCTGGGCCGAGCCATTGTCGCTGGTGGTGCGCGAGTCCATGTCCACAACTTCCTATTTGAGAGTGGCGGTCTAGTCATAGCCTAACATTAATGTCGTACCTTAAAGGTCGATAGGGAGGGGATTAAAACCCCCTCCTGAAACAAAACTCATTAAGGTGGAATGGAGGAAAAAATGAGTTTTACAACCGATGTCAAGTCGATTCTGCAAAACGCCGCGAAGGGAATAGGCAGGGTTGGAACAAACGCTGATTATACCCCCGGTGGTAACTTTGACATCTTCCAAATCATCGATGGTCCCGTACTTATCTCCGCTATGTGGGGCCATGTGCGAGTTGCGTGTGCGGGTGCAGTGCTTGTTCCTTTGATCACGCTCAATCCGACAATTGGTGCCGCCTCTGCGCTCTGTACCTTAGCCGCTGGTGCTGCTCACGCCCTGGGGGTTGTTCTGACATGGTCCGGTTTACTGGCAGGTGTTTTGGCACCTACCGCCGGCCTAGGTCATGGGCAAGCTGGGGTGGTAGAGTCTTTCGATGGCGGCCCTATAATAGTGATGCCAGGCGTCCTTCTAATCACTAACGCAACTGCCGATGCTACCGCGGAAATTGACTGGTACATGAGATACCAACCAGCAATTCCAGGCGCTCGTGTTGATGTGCTGTAGTTTCCAGGTTGACAAACTCGGGAGGAGGGTAACTTCCTCCCGAGAGGTCCTACTAAAATTGAATAGCTAGGCTTGAAAAGCCATAGCCTCTAGAAAAATCGATGTAAGGAGGTAAAAACAATGAGCGAAGTCGCGAATATTTTTGATAATGGCCCCATCTCACTAATCGCCCGCATCAAGGACAACATTTCCGTCTACACGGCCAAGAAATGGGCCCACTACCAGGTCGTCTACACTGAGCCGTGGCCCCGCTCCAGCCCGCTCCGCGTAGAAATGGTGGCCGCCGCCGCTGTCACCTTTATCGCTGCTAACGGCGCCATTGCCAAGCGGCTGGTACCCATCCTCCAGGTCACTGACGGAGAGATGCTCCATGTCAGATTTGAGCCTCTGGATGATGTGGAGGGGGTAGTCTATCAACTGGCCGGTACCGGCAAATTCATCAGCCGTAACACCCAAGCTCGAGTAAGTATGACAACATGCCTGCGCGACCCCTATCTGGCAACCACCACCTTCTTCATTATGGGAAAACAGAAGGACATAAACCTCGAGGTCAGAAATCCCAACCCGGTGGCACTTCCCCAGGCCAGATTCCAGTTCTTCGGCTTCCGCTATGTAATTGAAGCGATTACTCCCCGGTTCCCAACACCGTTCACTGATGCCCAGAAAGAGGCAGTCAGAAAGAAACTGGAAGATGGAGATAAAGAAACAGTAGCGCAGTACATTGGCCCAACGACATGGCTACCGGCTGAGGGTAGATAAAGGAGGTATCGATGAGTAAGTTAATCACCGAGGGACGATACGCAGGTATGATAGCGAAGGCCGGCAACCGCAGCGGTGCGGGCGGTGCGAACGCCATTCCCGGACTTGTCATCACCACAGGACTCGGGAGTATGCTGCACCAGGTGCCTCTGGGCCGCTCCTTCTATATTACCAAGATAAGTTGGTACAACCCCGGGGTTCAGGCGACACTAAACTTTGGCACTTTGAGCAATGCGCCGATACCAGCCCCCGTGCCGTTCTTCCCAACTCAAGTTGCCCTCGCCGGCTTGGCTGACGGATTACTTGAGGAGGAACTGTTAGGGGTAGAGTTCATGCTCAACTCTCTGGCCGCACCCAATGGATGGGACGGGAACCTTTACGTGGTAGCATCGATAGTCCTAATCCAGATATCCGTAGAAGTCGCCGAGAAAGCGTAAGTAAGGGGGTGAAGCATGGCTGACGAATTGGCCGAGAAGCTAGCCGAGGCCAAGAAGAAGATGCTTGGCGCTCAGCAGCCATCTGGCAAGATTATCATCCTGGTCAAGGGAGATACCCTGTTTAAGTCTAAAGACCCGAAGGTCGAAGTGAGGCAGCAGGAATGATATTTCCCGAGATAATTGCCTACCTCCTGACTCTGAAGTACCCGGGCAGCGAGGAGGACCGGATGAACTGGGTGTGCTATCGCGGCGCCGGTCAGCTTATTATACCCATGATGCCGCCGGGCACAACCATCTCTTACACCGCTCAGCCTCTCCATGGCTCTTTTGCCTGGCTGTATTATTCAACCAGGATGGGAACTGATGTGCTTCCCAACGTCTTCACCGGCACCATTAACCAGTACGGTACTACGCCGTATACCGGTCTGGTAACACAAAGAATGCGGGACGACCCCTACGAGTTTCTGCTCCTGGTGACCGATCAAGAACCGATTTACCTATCGGTTACCAATAGAAGCCCGCTGGCCCAGCGGTTTGAGTCTTACGGTGACTACATAGTTATTCCAACATCGGATGACCTGAAAGTAGTACTCGATGCCCTGCGCCGCATGCACACCTCCGAGGAGTTGGAAAGGCTGCAACGGCACGGAAACGATCTCCTGGCCAAGCTGGCAGGAGAGCCACCAGAGCCGAAGCCGTCCATAGGAGGAGGTGGCTGATGCCGGCAGTAATACAAGTACCGTGGATTATCCTGCCCACCATAGTTTTCCTGGGTACCGAGGTGGAAACCATCAACGACCTGGTGGAGCATACCTCTCGAGAGTTCCCTGTTGACTATCTTCAGGAGAAAATGGTCCATATCATCGCTACCGAGGTGGTAGTAGCCGGGGTCCCGGGTAACCTTAATTGCTGGATTGAGCTGTCGCCCCTACCCTCAGCCAACAACCTGATGTGGCCAGCACCATTGCCGTTCAACCCTGCAGCTTGGGCAGCTATCGGCGGTGGGGGAGGCGCACTGGCACCAGTGGCTCCGGTTATTGAAGTTGGAACTGGGGTAAATGCTACCGTCCATACCATCCTGATACCATGGGCGATTCACTCTGCCTGGGCCAGATTAGTCATCCAGACACCGGTAGCCGCCACGCCCTTGACCGCTTACTGGATTTTGCAGGCGGTATTCTCGGCTGGGAGTAAGTAGTGAAGCATGGCTAACAAAGCAGCAATAGCACTCGTAATCGGGCTGGGGGCGGGCATTGCCGGCATTGCTCTCTTTGCCACTAAGGCTAAGGCAGCAGAGCCACCCGAGGTAATTATCCCAACGCCTGATGATATTATGGCCGCCAAGAGCGTGGGCGAGCTGGAGGTCTACTACATGTATATCGGAGAGCTCTTCATCACCGGCAAGATAGACAGGGAGACGTATGAAGGTCTGTACGATGCATATGTAGCCAGGTACCATCAGCTAACAGGAGTGGCTTAATGAAAGTTCCAAGTGGATTAAGAATCGATAGCCCCAGCTGGCCACTTCTCCAGGCTCATATCAGTTACTGGGGGATTGCTGACGCTGTCGGCAGTGTGTTCGGCACGACGGTAGTCTGTGGCGACCTTGCTAACGAACCAAGCTATATCGGCCTGGCAGCAAAGCTTCTTGATGGTGATGCTGCTGGACAGGTCAGGGTTATCGCCGCCCATGTTGCTGGAACTAATACACTGACTGTTGCTAACGCTTTTACCGATAATGCCGGTGCTGTTGTTCAAGTAGTAGCCGGCACTAGATTTGTTATCCTCTCCATTGCCGGAGGGGGAGCAGCTCCTGCCCCAGTGGTAGCACCGAGTATCGGGTTATGGATGTTTGGTGAATGCGCTCCCGGGATGGCGGCAAGCCTTAATACACTCGTTATGCCGAATCTTGCCGGCTTTCCGGACGACATCTTTAATAACGAGTTCTGGATTCAGGTTATCCACAATGCCGATGTCCCTGGGACTGCACCGGAGAGGCAAATTAGGCGAGTCACCGATTATGTAGGAGCAAGCGGCACTTTTACCGTTGACCCCTTCCTAAACAATGTCGAAGCCAATGACCTCGTAGCTGTTTTCCACGAGTCTATAATGGGCATCGAGGTACTAGGCTTCGGCACCCTGGATACCTCAAACGCTACTGTCCCCGCCGATAGCACCAGACCTGAGGGCGCTGGCTATTTTGATGGCTGCCTCCTGATGACTACGGAGGGAGATGTTAGATTTCAGCCCCGTAGAATAGTTGACTTTACCGCTGCTGGAGTATTTATCCTTGACCCAGGCAATCCATTTACTGCTGCCCCCGGTCTAGTAGATTACATTATCGTTGGTTTTCAGTTTCGAGCTATAGCTCCCACTGAAGCTACTTACTCTCATCCCAGCGGGGTTGCAGAACAAACTGCCTTTACCATTGCTATCACCAGACCAACGGAGGTTAAAACAATCATCCTTGACCTCACTAACCTTACCCAGAATGCAGATATCCGTATTAGATATGACAGGGCTGGAGTCGGCGCTTATCCGGTGATGGAAACCTTCAACTGGACGGTGGGTATGGACGATATTGTTTACTTCAGGCAGATAACCTGCACCCACAATGTCAGGGTAACGGTCCAGAGTGCTATAGCCGAGGGTGTAGCCAGAGATATTCCTTATGAATACAGCTTGAGAGAATAAACAATGCCTGAGATAAAACAAGATATAAGAGGAGCAACATTTGTTGTTGCTGCTAATGACTCTCTTCATAAGAACATGGCTGATTATGTCTGTGACGGCACAGCCGACGATGTGGAAATACAGGCAGCCATTGACGCACTGCCTGCTGGTGGTGGGGAAGTAGTTCTACTTGAAGGGACATACTCTATTACGACCAATATTGTTCCGTGTAACAATATGACACTTAAAGGGCAAGGCATGGGAACCGTTATAGAGTTGGGGGCTGCCATCATGGGGATATACATGGCAACCAAACATGATGTTAGAATATGCCACCTTCAAATTGACAATAGTGACGAAGCTTGTCCTCAGGGGCTGGTATCAATACAAAATGCTTGCTACAACATCTACTTAGACCATCTTTACCTTCAAGGAGATGCCACTGGGACGGATGGTATTGTCACTCAGGCTGTAGGAGTAAATATTCCTACAGATATTTATATTTCGGATTGCATAGGTAAAGGCTTTATCAACGCAGGCTGCACCGCTTTTGAAATCTCAGATGGCTCAACAAGAGTAACTCTAACAAACTGTCTTGCTGATGGCTGTGTAAGAGGCTTTGACGTCCATACACACACTGGAGCAGAGCAGATTTTTGACATTACCTTTAGAGACTGCTCGGCTATAAATTGCACTGAATTTGCTCTCTACTCTCAACCCGATACCCCTGCTGAGGGGCACAATAGAGTCAAGGTTTTGGGGGGTTACTTTGATAAGGATGTCTTGTTCAATTCCAACTACAATCCAATAGTTGATGGAATAACGGTGCGGTTAGCCACATATGGCATCAAATTTTTTGCCTGCTCCGATTTTATAGCAGTAAACAATCACTGTTTAAATAATGCCTCCAGAGGCATAATGATAGACACCTTTAATAATGGTGGACTTGTAGCCCATAACAGGTGCGTTGGTCCCAATTTTGGGATAACATTACAAGTCTCGAACACAAACATAAAGATAACCGACAACGATTTAAGGGACAATGTGACTCCATTAGAGATAAAGGCAGGAGCTGATACCCCCACTAATATAACACATGAGCAACACTCCGACCCCTTTATAGATGTCCTTGCTGCCTCAGCTAATCTTATAGTGAATGCTCAAAATTTCATTGATGGGGCAATAGCCTTAACTGGCGTTCAGCCTAAATACCCGAGAGGCCTGGTTTTTGCCATCACCGCTGGTGTTACTGAGTATACTCTGACAGTGGTTGGAACTGATAGTAAGGGCAAGACCATCACTGAGATATTCACCTTCGCCGATGACGGGTTAGCCTTTTCATCTGATAATGCCTTTGACCATGTAACCTCAATAACCCTTGCTGATAGAGCTGGCGCCGTTGCCACAATTGATGTCGGAATTGATGAAAGGCTGGGGCTAATGAATGTGATTTATGAGACAGGCGACATCTGGAAGATAACCAAGAATATAGTAAAACAGGTGGTGGCAGTAGCCCAAGTAGATGTTGATTACGACATTTATGATATGTCAGTAATCGGGTTGGCTCTTAACGATGACTTTGAAATCTGGTATAGGAGCAATCTCAACATAGTAGCATAGAGGTAAAGAATGAAAACACTAGACTCACCCCTAAAGTTCCTGATATACATTATCCCTAGAGCAATCAGGCATCCCCTGACGCCGATAACCTATTACTATTGCTCACACTGTAAGATCCGCTTCTCCAACCCAGCTGGCGAGTGCCCCCAGTGCAAAGAGAAAGTTGGGCAATCACCAGAGAGCCGGCAGCTGTCAGCTATCCCCTGGTGGGGTTCAATACTCTGCATTATTGTTGGCATAGGGGCTTGGATAGCCTCAGCCTTGCTGAATATTAGCCCCTTGGGTGAGGCAGCTCGCCTTTTAGTATATGCCCCGGTGGGACACTTATTCGGGATGTCACTTAAGAGAACTTAACGCGCTCCAAGCATCCCCTTAAGCTTAAATATCTCACCCTCGTTGAGCGACCTCAGGTCCCGACCTTGCAGATGCTCAACCGGCCACTGCTCAGGCTGAAGCTCGTAGTGCCCTGAGACCCACATGTCGCTGTAGAACCTCAGGTGTATTTGGTGGTCAAGGTCAGTCAGCTTGCGGACAGTAAAAATCTGTTTCTTATAGGTTGAGCTCAAAGTATTATACTGATAGCAGTCGTTAATAAGCCTCTTGTATTTCTCTCTTGGAGTGAACGGGTAAGGTAACTCAAAGAGCTTGTGCTTCTCCTCCATTGCCGTGTAACCGCCGAAAAATATTCTGATAGCCCGGCTCCACTTCACTAACCTGAAAAGTAGTCCCTTTCTCATAGTATTTCCTCCTTCTTTTTCCTGCCTCTTTTTTGCCCAATACTTCTTTTCTAGCTTTAGCACCACGCCGTCCCGCTGCCACAAACACCCCCTCCCTCTGAAGTAGCCTCCCGAAGTCCCTTACCTCCGGACAGTACCTACAGCGCCCA
>SDBU01003096.1_pt1 | contig 21418 bp, 40 predicted proteins | sample 2277071 | NCBI WGS metagenome assembly SDBU01 (sample SAMN10397929, study PRJNA504765) | marine sediment metagenome | isolation source: marine sediment core GS08_GC12, 126 cmbsf | place: Arctic Ocean: Gakkel Ridge, Loki's castle | collected 2008
TTTCTCGACTGGGATGGCTCGCTCATAAACTTTGGGTTTCTCCGACGAAATGGCTCGCTCCTGTCCTATGGGCTTCTCGGATGCTGTGGCTCGCTCTTTCTTCATAGGTGCCTCCTTTTAAATTGTTAAAAGTTTCCATGCCATGTCACGCCCCGCCAAACCGCGTCTTGCCCCGCCATGCCGAGCCATGCCTCACCCTATCCAATCATTATTTTCACTTTATTAAATTATTGTTTACAATTATACATTAAAATTTACAGAATTTAAAATAATTCTTTATCTCTTAGAAACCATTTTCTTTTGTTTGTCCGCATACAACTATAGATGATATGTAACGGAATTGTTATAATCAGCAGAACGAAACCAAAAAGTATGGCGATGATATGTAGAATTATAAACATTATATGTCCCATAGTGTTATCCTCCTAATTGTTAATAATTTTCCCCTCATTAAATACTGCAAAACTCCTTCACAAAAATTCGTAATTCTTTTATTATTTTTCTGGCCTCAACAATAGGATATCCTTGTTCCTTTCTCAAGAATCTGAATACACTCACCTGGTAACTGCTCCTTTCTTTTGGCATGCCTATTGTCTCGAAGATTTCAAGAGGGCAGTTTAAAAGTAGCCGTATGACATACCTAGCTTCTATGGAAAGACTGAAAAATAAATCCTTTTGTATAACAACTTTTTCCGGATTATCGTTTGCCACAAGATAATTTTCAGGAATGTTCTGCTGAACATTCATCGCCTGTGCCGCACAAATCCAGCGATCTAATTTTTTCTTTCCTGACATTATACCCTCCTATTGCATTTGATGACCTCTGCCGCATTCTTTTTCTTTGTGACAAGAAAAACAAAGTCTAGGTCTTGAATTCTTTTCTGCAAGATAATCTTCCACAATCCGTAATTTTAGTTTGGTCTTGCAACTAGGACGTGTGCACTCAACATTACTCAAAACATTAAATGGGTGCTTCTTTTTCTTCTTCATTTTTTATCTCCTTTCTTTTTTATTACTGTTTTTTCTTCGGTTTCCATTCTACTAGACTTGTCTTACTCCACCTATCACGTATTCGCTCAATTTTCTCAATTAAAAGAGGGCCTAACCCAAATACAAATTCAATTTCATAGTCATCGGCCTTTACAATCTTTTTGATTCTGTCTGAAATTATTTTGTAATCACTTATAGTTTGATTTATCTTTGTTGCTTCCTCTTCCGACAGTTCTAAATCAACCATGTGGGGATCAATAGAATAAAACATTATTCCGTTTACCTCAACTCCCTCTTTGTAAGTCGATACATAGTTAAACATCTTTTTCTTCATCTTTATTTCTCCTTTCACTAATTTTTTGTTATGAATAACGATCCTTGGCTTCGGTGGAGGAGTAGTTATTAATGCTTCTCTTGTTTCTCCCTTTTCTAACTTACATTCTTTTTTTGAATCATAAGTAAATTCTCCACCACATTCCCTTTCATGCTTCCTCCATGCCTGTTCACAAATCTCACAAGGGTGTTCCCAATAACCATTGCTATCGAGCTTTCCTGTGCCAAATGTAGCACTTCCAGCAATGCTTGTCGATGAACAACATTCTTCTCGCTCGCATCCAAAACCTTTCTTTGCCATTATTGCCTCCTTTCTTTCTTTAGATTTACCAGTTATTTGTTACTAGGAATCTTACAACTAGAACATAACTTTCCATTAATTTCCTTATTGGGACAGTCGAATCGTTTAGTTATTATACACTCAGAAACCTTAACCAATGCAGCTTTACCCTTCATTGAACATGCATAGGCTATCTCTTTGTCATATCTAAAAACTCTTTTCATCTCAAAACTCCTTCTTAGTTAAATTTTCTAAAATTCTAAACTCTTCTGCCTTTCTTTTCACCAGATATAACCATCCAATCCCTTTCGGATCGCTTAGTATCGTACCCGGCAATCTTCTTTGCCAGTTCTATCTTTGTTCCTTCTGCGAGTATCTTACGCTCCTTTGCCATAACAATAATCTGCCATTTAGGATGTTGTAAGATCATTTTGACTGCGGCTTCGTTCATCTCAAAACTCCTCCTTTCTTTAAAGTTTTACCAACTCAATTACTCACATCAGCCCTCCCTATGAGGACTGAAGTCAGGAATTGGCAAGCAGGAAAAAGGATTAGCGGAGGAAAGAAAAAGTTCTAACCCCCCTTCCCCTTCGACCCCTTCCTAATCCACATCAACAAAATTCATTGTTACCTGAAGCAACTTATCATAGTCACCAGCCATTGCTTCTTTTTGATAATGCTCTACATATTCTTCGTCCACTCCAGCTTTCCTTAATGCCTTGCTTACCTTACCCAGGATAGCAAAAGCATTACCATCTTCTCCTACTAAAGTTACCTTTGGTTTTGTTTCTGGTGCTTGCATTTTTTTCTCCTTTCTTTTAAAATTAAGTATAATATATCAATACACCAAACTCAACGAGAACAGACTTTGTACGTTTTTTGAGCTCCTCGATAATATCAGCATACTGTTTCCGAAAATCCTCAATGTATGTATCAGGCATACTGGGAGTGATTGTGAAGGAACCAATATCGTTAATATCAATACAATCGGGAAACTCTAAATTAGTTTCAAGATTACCAACCAAAATTATTTGATTTGACTTATCATCATCAAGATCATCTATTTGTAGCAAAATATCTTCGTATTCTTCTTCTGGAAATATATCGTATAAGTCAGCCAGAAGAGAATCATTCTCCATCATCTTCCAAACTAACCGGCTACCGCAAATACGACAATACTTATCTCCATCCGAAAATGACTTGTCAAGATGATTTTCACAAATCCAACCCTTTTGTTTGTCTGTAACCCAATCAGCTTCAACAACAAGAAATGCCCCAACGTAAACTTCTTTTTGCATACTCATAACAAGATTCTCCTATTCTAAAGGTTGTCACTTCGATCTCCTTCTTTTCTTCTCGTCCCTGTGGGGATAGGTCCTTCCCACTGATGCCGTATCATGCTGTTCTATTTCTTCCTTCCAAAGCCAATGTCGAGACACTATAATTCCTATCCATATTCCATCAAATAACACACAAAGCGCCCAAAATATTATTATCACTTTTTCTTCCATTTCTCATCCTCCCTTCACACTAAAATAACGGGTTCATTTGGATGAAACTTCATCCACTTCTTGATAGTATCTTCTGTTCCGCCAGTCCTATCACTGGCGACACATGCAATTAAAACATCAGATTCACAAGCTATGTCTGTATTCCTTATAAATCCGGCTGCTCTACCATGTCGTTCCCAATCTGCAGGGAACCAAAGAGTCGGCGTATTATATTTCTTCGCAAGAAGTACAGCAAACCTGTCCCCACCTTTTAGACATAACCCAGAACAAATATAATCTCCTACCTGATATACCTTCAAGAAAGCTTCCTTAACCAATAAATAATGACTAAATCTGTCTCTACTTCTTGTACCCACAATACCAATCGTTTTCACTTTTCTCCTTTCACATTTTAATTTGTTTTTTCCACCACTTCATTTCATCTTTACCTGATAAAAGCCCTTCATTTCTAAGGACAGTTTTTATCCATTTAACTATATCTTTCTCTTCACAATAAGAATTTAAAATCTCCCAATGTTCCATTCTTGCCTTTGATAGTGCGATATGTCGTATTGACAATTTAAAATCAATAGGTACTTCTACTTCTTTTTTCTCTGAAATTTTCGGATTTTCTGAAAATGTAAGAAACCGTTCACATTGTTCTTCGCAAAAAAAATAGCAGATTACAGTATCTATATGCTCAACTCCATCAAATACAGGTCTTGTACCCCGTCCACAAAATTTATCAACAGGCATGTATGCGTTACATTTCATTTTCCTCTCCTCCTTTTCTTATTCAAACTTACCAATCATAATACTTAAGCTACCTTACCAGCATAGCCATAACGTGATCGATAATTCTGTGCCATACCTTTAGCCAAGATTGAATAACCGTCCCAGTCGAAATCTTTTTGAACGATAAGTGGGAGAGAACCGAAATCTTTTTTCTTATCGATTACTCCATAGCCTTTGATAAAATAAAGGTGACAGTCCTTTGTATCAAACATAAACGTCCCTGATCGACCAACATCAATCTTGATATACTTCTTGCCAGGTTTAATAGTTACAAGCTTCCTCTCATTGTTAGGATAATTAGTATTCATATATTCATCAACCTTTGCCTGTAACATTGTACTAAACTCCTCGACAATCTCTGTTTTTGATATCATCTTTTATACCTCCAGTTAAAGGTTTGATCACTTCTATTTGACATCTACTGGGGCCAGAATAGTCCCCAGCTTTGAATCACAAAACATCTTATACTTTTGGCCCTTGATTATGGCCTTGTAATCAGAATGGGTTTTGTCCCACTCTTTTTGTGTTATTGTCTTGTATATCTTGAACATGGTTTTACCTCCATTTAAAAGTTAACGGTTAATCATTTACTCCTATCTCTTTACAAGAAAGAAATAGGATAAAGGATTACGCTTACGTAGTACCTTCCAAAAGTTTTCTTTGTTGACGTTCGGTAAGTCCTTCAAACGTATTAGTATTTGCCGAACCAGGTTTCCTTCCCTGAATAATGGCCTTTCGATATGCTTTAAGCGTAGGGGCTATCGCCTGTAATTTCACAGATCTTTTTATATATAACCCGCCAATGTTGTCTATGTCGCCATTCCCATCTTCCTTAAGACTGGACTTTTTCTTTTTTGTTTTGGGGATGGCTTTATCGGCTTTATTTTCCGACTTTTTTCCGACAAGCTCTTCTTTCTTCTTGCTCCTTACCTTTTTAATCTTCGGCCTGTCCATCTTTATTGGCTTAGGAACCGTATTTGTAAATTTATATTTTTTATACAATCCCATATACCAATCAATCATGTCCCGGTTCTGTTCCTTCCACGTGGCGAACTCTTCCCTATGAAGCTCACTCTGCTGTGTAGTATAGTCCTTATTAATTGCGGTAAGGATTTCTACGAGCAAATCTGCCAAACCATCAGCGGTTTTGCCTCTCTTATCTACATTGAGAAGGCTCAAACCTAACCGCTTTGCGAACTTCTCGACACCATCCAATAAAGTGGCATCTTCCTTTTTGGTTTTGGGATCTTCCTTTTTGGTTTTGACCTCGTACTCGGTGCCTTCACTTGTCTTACCAATTTCCTTTACCAGCGAAGGACCTTTTTCCGGGTTTGGTTTATGGTGGAGTTTCTTCACCATTACTTCTGCCTTTGCCTTTACTGTTCTCTTGGCCTTTACCTTTGGCCCAGGCGTCGTCACCTTTGCCATTTTCTTGGCCTTTACTTCTGCCTTTGCTATAACTTTCTTTACCTCCCTCCTTTTTCTGGCTTCTACTTCCATTCTACCTTTAGATCTTAGCTTCGACGTTCTCTTGACTTTTACCTCTGCCTCTGCCATTTTCTTGGCCTTTCCCTTTGGCTTTACTGATATTTTACCCATCTTTATTTCCTCCTATTTTAAGGTTTTGGGTTTATGGCTTCCTCATCAGTATCTAACAGCCACGTCAGATAGACTAAGGGAAAAATCCCTTAGTTTCGGAAATGGGAATTGTCACGAACGACAATGTAATGCTACAGCCTCCCCACCAACATCAATACCATCTTGGAGCTGGATCTAATTCGATTGCAACTTGCATTCCACAATCTTCACATTCTAAAAATTGAGACTTACAACCATAAATTTCTGAGTGTTTCCAAGATTTTTCCATTCTGTGCCCTCTAAACTTCGCAGCTTTCCTTGCCTCTGATTTTAACCTTTGTTCTTTTGTCATCTTTGTTTCCTCCTATTTAAATTAAATTCCCGAGATGCCGTTATTCTTTTCTAAACACATCATATGCTTATAAAGAAGATGCACGCACATTCGAGAAAGTTCGTATTTACTAATTCACAATCCCTCTTTTAGTATATGGAATAGCTTGATTGATTCTATCCATTATCCCATCTAAAAACTGTTTTCTAATATCTCTACCAGTACACGTCCACCAGCAGGTAAGACCGTGCTTAAATTTCATATCGGGGTTGGCTATTGCCAATTTTACGCCTTTAACATAACGGCCTATACTTACGTCGTGCCCTATTGCTGTAATATGAATCGTTCTCATCTTTCCTTCCTCCTGTTTAAATGGTTAGTATTTAAATAAATATTGAAAGTATCGCTCCCTTACGTATAACAGGATTGAAAGGATCAATTTTTATTTTGCCTAAACCCTCACACTTCCAACAATCAATCAGTTTCTTTTCGTAAACAACCCCTAAACCATGACATTTAGGACACTTAACTCTTCTCCAAACCCCACTACCATAGCACGTAAAACAATTAACTATCTTACCTCTTTTTTGTTTATACTCTCCTGTGCCTTTACATGATCTACATTTTATAATTTTAAACCCGGACGATCTTTTGACTCTTTTCCCAAAGATATCCCAATTTGTGAATAAAGATTTCAGTAATGATTCAGATTCGGGAAGCGGATCGCATTCGTCACATTTTGTTGCTACATCAAACATCATATTTTCTTTCTTAACACTCCCTTTACATTCAGGACAAGTATCCCAAATAGTAAATAAATCTTCGTCTTCGTCAAACCTCTTCACTGCATCATTCTTTTGTTTTTCATCAATAATAAAAGAAACAGCCAAGTTTTTTAAATGCTTATATGCAAGTATAACACTGTGTGCTTCTTTATTAGCAATCTCTTTCGGTTTTTTTGAAACATCAGGGTGACATGATTTAATTAATGCTCGAAATTTATTAGAGAGTTCTTCTGGTGAAAAAGGATATTCTCTAATGTCCAAACATTTCATGGCATCTTCTGTTTCACCTCCTATGCTGATTCTCATCTTTCCTTCCTCCTGTTTAAAGGTTAACCCTTTCATATCTGCTTACTTTGCCCCCTCACCGAGGCACCGGCAATTTGAGATTGGATTTGTCAAAGTAAGCAGGATCAAAAGGTTAAAATCTAACTACTCAAAAGGTTAACTTTTTTTATAGGTTTTTTATAATATTCTTCTCTAACATAACACGCATTAACATTCCACACATATTACCAAAGCAATGGTCGTAAACTAATCCACACTCTACTTCTTTTAACTCTTCGGGGTTTTTGTGCCGCCCCCATGGTATTCAATAGCATCACTCCAAAAGAATCTATTATCCCACATTACAGATTTTACTTTTTCCAATCTCTTTTGGGTCATCCCATGACCCCAAAGCTGTTTATTAGCCATAAAATAATTCCAATATTCTACCTTCTTCTCTTCTGTTGCCATCTTCTTTTCCTCCTGTTAAAGGTTAACGTTCAATCTAGCCTTCTGCTCAGTTATGCAAAAGGCAAGACAAAAGGTTAATCCTTTTTCTTGTAGACATTCAGGCCAACAACAATACCGTCACCGATATTTTCATTACCCTGAGTACTGGCAATGATAGTACTCTTGCCAGACTTGGATTCACCATGACTCTTGCTCAAATCTACAGTAATGGTGAGCTTCTTTTTGTCAGTTACGAACTTAACATTTACCATCTTACATCCTCCCTCTTTAGATTAACGCCCGTTCGAGTAAATCCCGAACAGTCGGAGACAATCCCCGGCTTTGGCTATGATAATTCATTTTCATTACATGGCTCGTAAGCGTCGTCATGAATAGGCCATAATTCTAAGCTCTTTTCTTTCCTTACCAAATTTGCCTCGGTAATGCAAGGGAGGCAGATTCCCTGCCCTTTATACGAGGGGACAAGTTTTGGGTTCATTTGAAATGCTCGGCCACAACAAAAACACGCACCGATTGCTAATGCATATCCCACTTTATTTTCCTCCTTTTCTTTTATAAGTTAATCATTCAAAGATCCGTCCCCACAGGGACAGACCGTTCAAAGATTAAACCAACGTCTTCTTCAGCACTTTAAAACCAGCAATTGCTTTATCCAAAGCATAATCCGCTTTGTAAAAAACCTTCGCCTCAATCGAACTAAGACCTTTACTTTCATCCAATCCAAATTCGATTTCCTCTCTTAAGTCCCTTTGATTATCAAGTGTCTTAATAAGACCACCCAAAACTTTTGACAACTGTTTCATTTTCCTCTCCTCCTTCCGCTTAATATTTAACTTTTCTTTACTGGTACTATCGTATCCAAGTCAAGACGGTACATAGGCCAATCCCCAGACATTCTGCCGTTTCTCACTTTCGAATACTTTGTTCCATGTTCACCCATCCAATGCAACTTAGTTTCTCTCAGAAAAACTACACTGTTGTAATCCTTTGATGTCTTCCCATCACAACCTCTAACGATTCCTTTGCGTGTTAGTTTTTTCATCTTCTTATCCTCCTTCTGTTCTAAAATTAAATCATGACCATAAATATAACCTATCTAAATGCATCCGAACTCCTTGTCTAGCCATATAAGATAAACTTTTGTATTTTTCTTCGTCCAATTCTATACCCCATTGTAATTCATATAGATATTCCTTAGCGTACTTCTTTTTAAAAGAATTCCTTATTTTGTGAACATACGATCTTGCTTCTATAAGTCCCATCTTTCTATCCTCCTATTTAAGGGTTAACATTCAATCCAGCCTATCTTTTCAGATAGGCAAGACAAAACACTAAATGTCTCGAATCAAAATTGGCGTTTCTACAACGGACGTAATTTCAATCCAATCGGTTTGGTAGTACCACGACTTTGAAATATGGCTTATGTCCTTGTTCCAATAAGAATAAGCGAATCCTACTTCTACACTTCCTGTTACCTTTTTAGAAGCATTAACAATATCACGATAAATCTCACGACTTTTAGAACACGGAAGTTTGCCATACCTTTCAATTAGGAATTCTTTTACCTTATCTAAAGTAGCAAACACTTCCTCTACCACATTAAACAATGTAGCTTCTTCCTTCAAAGAATTTCTGCCCGTCTCACTAATCAAAATTTTGTAATACTTCTTTCCCATCTTCTTTTCCTCCTGTTAAAGGTTAACGTAAACAACCACAAACATTGGCGGGAAGCAATTCCCGCCTCAGTCTTTAATTGTTTAGTCTTCTACCAATCTTCTTTACTGATCAAACCAGCCTTAAATCTTAGACAATACTTGAGATAATCATAGCCCTTATAGAAATCTTTAACTACACCAAATTCGATTTCTTTCGTATCACTATTATATCTTGTAGGACCAAATTCCCCACTTCCATCCAAAATTTTCATTATGTCAAATGCCGTTAACGCATTATTAACCTTGAGTCCATTGTCCCAAGTACAACACAAACTCAAAAGATGATTCCCTTCTTCAATCACATTGTCCACATGCTTTTCCAATCCCATCTTTCTGTCCTCCGGTTTAAATGGTTTAATAACATTCTTCATTCAACGCACTGTCAAAGAGATCATACAGATAATCTTTGACATGTTGATATCTGCCAAATTTACCTGTAATTTTAAGATCAAATCCAAAATGAAGATTAGGAGTAACTTTGACGGTAAAATCATACCAACGATCATACATCCCATTATCATCCATAGCATGATAACTACTATGAATTACAAGTTTGTTGCCGTGACTGGCATCCAAATCAATTTGACAACCTGAATCAATACCACTGCCAGAAGGCAAGCAATCAGTAACAATACTTTCTATTGTCTCTTCATGCTTGCTTATCCATGTAGGATTGTCCACCTTGAGGCAGTTAATTCTTGCATCGATAATCCCTGCCAGTTTTTGATACACTTTTGTTTCCATCTTCTTTTCCTCCTGTTAAAGGTTTATACCACAATAATCCGTCCATCATTTCTCAATACGCTTTATTACCTCATCCAAAGTCTTTCCAGCTTGTACAATCTCTTCCGCACTCGGTTTCCAACAATCGTTCCTCTTTTTCTTCTCCTTCGAATCAAGCATTTTTCCAAGAGATATCTCATGAAATCTAACATGGAATGCTGCTTCGGGTTTATCAAAACCCAACTTTATCGCTCTTTCAAAAAGAGTCTTTTGTTTCTTATTCATTTTCTTCTCCTATTATAGATTAATCATTTACTCCTATCTCTTTACAAGAAAGAAATAGGATAAAGGATTATTCGGTTAGGGCTATTTGTGCATGAAGCGCATCTACAAATATAAGAGCGTCTTTTTTAGTTCTAAAACTTCCAAAGTCAAAATTTTCTTGATCGTCTAATACTACTCGCACACTCCACTTTGCACTTACCTCCTGTTGTATATGAATATCTCTAACCTTACTAGCTCTGACACTTTGTGTCATATCCTTGTCCCATAACATTCTGTCACCCATTTTTTCCTCCTCTTTCTAAAAGTTTAAGATCGGCTTCAACTTCCATCCTAATTAATTCACTCTCTGGGGTATCTGGCATTTCATTTACAACGCATCCATATACAGCCTTTACCAATCGCGCATCTTGTTCTTCTTTGTCCATTTCGTGACTTGTAAAAAGTGTTTTTACTGCACCCATCTTCTTTTCCTCCTGTTAAATAGTTGTTAGTAAATGATTTTTGTTTTTGATCTTTCCCACTTTTACCAATAGCTTAATTATCCCAGTAAAAAATTCTAAACTCATCTTGTCCATAAGCATCGCGTATAGATGCCCTTCCGGTATTCCCTTTTCTCCTGCTTCTTTGATCGCATCGTCTATTGCTCCAACAACCAACCAAAATGCCGCTGTTTTTTTGTCCATCTTCTTTTCCTCCTGTTAAAAGGTTTATGGTTAACATTCAATCCAGCCTATCTTTTCAGATAGGCAAGACAAAAGGTTAATCAGTCTGTTGAACTAATCCATTGAAAATACTGCCCAGAAATGGGAACCTTTCCAAAGGGAATCTCCTCCTCTAAAGGCTGCAAAATGATCACCACAGTTCTTTAACGTGAATCTACCTGGAAACTCTTTCTTTAACTCCTTTTCTATACGAGCGGCAAAACCCAGATAGCTGCTACCATGTCTATAAAAATATCCTCTTCCAAACTTCACTTCCCCAGCCTTTCTTCGAACCACAACTCCATCAAATCCAGAAACTTTTTCTTCTAATTCTTTTGCTGTGATTTTTTTTGCTGTTATTGTTTTCATCTTACTTTCCTCCTGTTAAAGGTTAAATATTTCGGAAACCTTAAATTATAATTACTCCTTCACTTACTATTTCAAATACCTCTCCTTCATCATCATCATTTTCAAACTGGTGCCATAATACAGTACCATTTTCTTTAACTTCAAGATAGGACTTTTTTTCATCTATGTCTGTGGATTTTAACTTATCAAAAAATATTTTCATCTTACTTTCCTCCTGTTAAAGGTTAACGATTAACTTCCTCATACCTGTCTATTAATTACTTAACAAACAGGTTCAAGAAATTAATTAGCCAACAAAGACGCAATTAAAATCCATGGTGAATGGATTCGTTACAGCGACGGACGTAGACTCACCGAATCGTATTCTAATTGCTGAACAACACCCATATATCAATTAAATGATATCCCAAGCATCATTCCAGTATACGCACTTATGACAGGTCTTAATCTCTTACAAAGTTTCTCAATCACAAGGTTACTACACAATAGAAGACTTATCGGCAATTAATGCCTTTACCAACTCCGTCATGCTATTACATCTATTTTTCGGTTTAGCATCCTACCCAAAACACTTTTGGCATCCCGGGGGGACTTATCGGCTTAGTTCACCGCTTCGCCCAAACTTAACTCCTCTTTCCGTATGGCTGGATTTTATTCTCCTACTGTATATTTCCCACTTACTCAATATTGGCGAAATTTTCAGCTAAATTTTCAATCCCTGTTAAAGCTTTAATTTAAGCTCAACTTAACGAGGATGGGTGTGCAATTAAAAGGTTTTGTACCTTTCTCGGAACAAGGAATTGATCCTGTTGCCTGGAAAAACAGTTTCAGTAACGAAAACAGGGACTTAGTGGTTGGGGAAACCACTGCGTCCCTGTAACTGACTGTTTTCGTTGACTTTTTTATACTTGTTATTGTATGATATAGTGTTTTCATAATGTTCAATACTATTATAATCATACACATAAAAAAGTCAAGGGCAAAAAGCATCTTTTTTTCATTTTTTTCTTAAATAGTTGATTTTATTACATTATTTCTCATTTTTAAAATTAGCAGATTTTAACTTATAGATGTGATTTATTTGGTGGGAGTCAAAAAGAACCTTTCCTTAACAGTTACAATAGGTTATACTTTAAACTAATATCAAACTAAAGATAGTGATAATAATAGATTATTTACTAAATTACGTATGATTTTTCCCGTAAATTGCTTTTCTCTTATCCTCATAAATGTATAATCTGGGAGTTGTTTCTGAATAAAATCCTGTCTTTCAACATCATTTTTTTCTAGGCAATCATGATTATTTCTATAATGATATTCCTCATCCCATTCTATTATTATTTTATATTCATGATTTATATAATCCAGGTAAAATCGTCCTACTCTGTGTTCCTTTCTTTTAGAAGTTCCGTAAACGCCCTTACTGTCGAGAAGTCTATCAAAACGTTCAAACCATTTAGAAGCTCTATGATTATACGATCGCCCAAAAGTCTCGACATCACGACATTTTTTAGAACAGTATGTTTGATTTGAGGTAAGTTTTTTACATTGGTTACAAGGTTTCAATCTTAATAAGTTAATTCTCATTCCCCAATGTTTATGAGAATACCTATACGTACCTGATCTCCTGTTAAATTTCCAAAAATCTTTTTTAAACTTTGCTCTTACTTGAAAGTAGGATACACCATAAAAACTTTTAACTATGTACAATACCATGCTAGGAGTAAATGAATACTTTTTTGTAACGTGAGTAGTTTTCCAATAATAGTCTTTCGATAGTCTATCAAGATCAAACAAAAATTTTTGCTCGTTAATTCCCTTTTGACATAGCATTTTAAACATTTCCGCTTCCTTTTTCTTTGTACGCATATGCTTATAGGGAAAACCGTACATTACAGCAAAAAGTTGTGATGCCCTTTGTACACTAATATTATACCTCCTTGCGATTGTTACTAGAGTTGAATTTGGGTCAGTATACATTTCACGCAACTCCTTACTGTATTTTGATAGTGTGCCACCTTTACGTGCCTTTTTAGATTTTATACTACTAAAAGAACAAGAAATGGCATGTTGTTTTAATCTACACTTCAAAATATGTAACAAACTAATTCTTACCAAAGATATTTTATGTTTATTTATACAATCTTTGTTCGAATCAAACTCGATGTTTTTATAAATAAAAACAAAACCTGCTTGATCAAGTACATCCCTAATTCCATAAATGGTTTTAGTTCCAACATTCTTCATTTTTCTTAACGCGGATTCCTTCTTAGCAATAGCAACCAAATCACGTACATAAACGATTTTCAATTTTTTCAAACATCCTAATGTACGTACCGATAAAAGGTTAATGCCAATGATATTTTCTATTCTTTGGTCTAAAGTAGCTTGTTCGATCTTCTTTTTATCATGTTCAATCTTCTTTTCTTGTTCAATCTTCTTTTCTAGATGGGTATAATTAAATTTCATACCTAAACATAATCCCATTTGGGCAAGCTTTTGTTTTATTTCCCGAAGAGTTTTTCTTCCGAAATTATGTATAGTTAGTAATTCGGATTCTTCTTTTTGAACCAAACTATTAATATACTTAATACCCAACTGTCGAAACATCCTACAAGCACGTACTGAAAAATCAATATCCTCAACTGCATAAAGTAGGTTTGAATAAAGTAAATCATCATACTTGGTTATATAACAGTCTATGTTTTTGGGATGTATTATTTCTTCTACAATTTTACCTATACAATCTCTTTTTTTCTTTTCCATAATTTCTCAGACTTCTACAAAATAATACTTATTATATCATAGTTTACTATAAATAAAACTTTTTTCGTATAGAAAACGGCGCTTTTTACAGCACCGTCCTTATAGTCAAAACTATCTATTATCCTCTTACAATTTTTAGTTCCCCTCTTTCTCCTTTCTTTGTCTATGAGCAGCTCCTATTCTATCAGCTACTTTACGAAAAATCTCCGCATCTTTCCTACTAAATGTATCTCGGAGATCTTTATTAGAATAAAGTAACAGTACTTTACATGCGCTTATTGATAACTGATTTCCTAATTTTATCATAACTTTATTTCCCTAAAATACCTTTGCCAAATTCTTTTACTGCATCAAAGTTACCAAAAGTTGTCCCATTGGCTTTTGTAATAGCCTTTGTTTTCGCAATCTTTTCCGTACCACGACTAATAACAGCTACTCCTAATACACCTGACCAAAGCATGTAAACTCCAGCAGGGATATGGCTCCATACCCATTCGGACTCTACAAGAGCCAAAATTATTTGACTTCCTACATAGTCCAGAAATAAAGTAATCCCAAAAAGTAATCCATTTATTGGTCGCCAAATTCTTTGTAGTATAGAACCAGATACAGCTTCCGCTCTCATAGTTACATTTACTGCCTCAAGTCTTTTTGTTTGTTCCTGCTCAATTCCTAATTCGTAGGTGTGAAGTTCTTGTTGATATTCAAGAGCTAATTGGGGATTCTCCTCCAGGGCTTTAGCGGCATCAGAAACATCTTCTTTACCAGTAACTACCTTCGCTATATTAACTACGTTTTCGGCTATTTCTTCAGCCTTGTTACTTCCAGTAAGCTTACCTATAAGTGAAGGCAGGAACTTTGCGGCTAAACTCATTGCTAATAATGGTATCATTGTTTTATCCTCCTTATGGGTTTATTATTAGTAATCCGTATTTACTTTTGCTCCAATTCCGGCAATCAAAATGCAACCATTTTACGTTATCTTCCAGGGCTGTAATGTAACGAAATTCGTGCCGCCAGGGATTCGCTTTGATATCCAATCTCACTTCCTCAGCAGTAGCATGCTTAAACTTTTGGTCTAAAGCTCTACCGAACTTATGCTGACTAAACTCTGCACCGATTTCACAATCCCAAGGCCTCCATCCCCTATATTGATTATTACCTTTCCAATACCAATCGTTTGCTATTACTGTCGGTCCGTAGAGTTCCCATAATTGATCTGCTGTCCAAAGCATTCTTGCATCGAACATGAACCAAAGTCTGTCTTCCCTATGCTTGTATTTCTCATAGAAGTCTTTTGGCAGCAGTTCGTAGAGTTTAAAATGTTTTGTTTTATACATCTTTCTTCCCGGCCTTTTGGATAATCTCTTTGGCTTGCTCTGATATGGATTCCTGATTTTCTTCAGTCATATTACCTCTTCTTTTTCTGCTTCAAGTTCCGCAATCGCCTGTCGCCTGAGAATCTCCTTCCCCTTAACCTTTATTGCTGTTTGGTAAAGCTGTTCTTTGGTAGGTTCAGGTATGCTGGCTTCCAATATTACTTGATATTCAGCATCAGTGACAAACTTAACCTCAACCTCATCTTTTTTATACCCTGCATTGATAGCGTTTTGAAGTAGAACATTGAGATTTGTCTGCGCATATTCCTTATTATTAATCTCAGGGTTAGGATGTGTTTCTCCACCGCTTTGAGATTCGATTAATTTTCCTGTTGATTTTCCTACACATACTCGCATAATTCCACCTTTCCTATCTAAATGCCAGATAGTAAACAGTTGCCATTCCAATTTTTGCTCCAGTCTTTGTCCAAGTAATAGTAAAACCATCTGCACCTAAAGCAGTAAGAGCGCCCCGATAAAGGATTGCGGCTGTTTGCCATAACTCAATGCACTTAGTCGGGGTAGGTGTCCAATCTCCAGCAGTAGAAGCATATTGACTGGCAATTGCGTAATTAAGTGTCCCATCACCAAAGCCAATTGATACTTCACCGCTACCATCAACATTTGCTAAAAAAACAACATGGCTGGGTTTAAACTCTACCCCGCTAACTACCTGATCACCATTTGCATCCGCAGTATTCCTAGTAAATGTCCCAAGCTTTATTCCTACCGCCCACTCAACCGCATTTCCAGCGGCGTTGACAAATAGCTTAAGGTTGGCTGCACCTATGGCAAGTCTCGCTGCTGTATCATCCCCTGTTCCTTGTATAAGATCTCCAGCAGCATCCCAGATGGGGTCGGTGGCGATCTGTGGCCTCTGCAGATAATTGCCCTCGCCGATTGCACTACCCTTAATCAGCATCACCGCCCCGATATAGGCATTGCCTGGGGTAGCAGATCCATGATGCCATCCGACAGTGAACTCGGTAGGATTCGCATTCATTGTGGCGGATATTTCAAGCCATTCAAATGCCCCTCCCCCTGAATGATAGGAAGAGTAGGTAGTCGCTACACCATCGCTTAACGTCACTCTGAAATCACTTGCCGTGGAACTTTTGACGTAAGCCGCGATCGTATATGTTCCACCAGCCGCAGGTTCAAACCATTTCTCATCATTATAATAGCCTGCCGGTGCCAGACAGAAATCATTCTGAGCAGTAGGCACGCTTAAAGTTGAATAGAAGACTCCCTCCGGCACATTAGCTCCATGATGCTCCCTATAAAGATCAAGAGTCGTGTCTTTTCTCCACCCATCTGGTCCCAGTGCATCTGCTCCCGTGCAGCATGGGGTGGTCTCGTAGCAAGAGAATCGGCGGATCTGGATATTATTGCCTGCCAAGCTGGTAGGAATCCTAAATCCTACTTTTCCGGCGCCCGTAGTTGTGGCACATTCAAAAGTGGCAGATATTGTTCCCGTAGCCCATGCGGCTTGGGTAGTTTCGATTGATCCATATTGAGCAGCTCCGTCATCAAAATACAATTCAATATTAGCCCCTGCCGCTGTTCCATCATTAATATCCAATTCTATTGTATAGGATTTTTTAACTGTCAGAGCCGCCGCAGCTATCCAAGCCCGTTGCACAGCAGCATTAGTCGTAACAGTGTACTCACCCACATTGTCAGCAAGAGTGATATTGGCACCCTCCTCTGTCCAGTCTCCCGTGCTGTCATTGTTCATCGGGTCGTTCTTAACCCCGATTGCCGTATCCCCATCGACGTCCGCCGTGACTGCGCCATTTCCGATCTGTTCACCATCTTGGAAAGTCCCTGTGACAGCCCCCACAACCATTGTAGTCGTGCCGTTGTCGGATATGACCTTACATACCGCACCGGAAGTAACTCCAGTGATCGTATCTCCAGCCGAGAAGGTGCCTCCGGCAAGGTTGTCATAAACAATAATGCCGAGACCTTTATTAGTGTCGGAATTTGACCAGATACCGACGAAGCTAGAATTACCAAGAAGATTAACAAACCCTGGACGTTTCAAAAGATTCTTATGCTTTATGTATTTTGTTTCGCCTGTACTATCTTCGTCAATTACTATAAGATCATCATCTTCCGGATCAGTAAGTTCACCAGCAGAAAAATCGGGTATCTTTACATCAGCCATTTTCTATTTCCCCTTCATCTTAAATTCCACCAGACACTCCAAAGCCTCCTGGTCATTAGTAGAAAAGTATTTGTCTGGTACATCTTCTTTAAGAACTATGGTAAATTTCTTAAAAGTAATTTTGGTTTCTAATTGCAAGAATTTAATATACTCTTTTTGGAACTCCGCTGCTCTTGTTGTGAAACGAAATGCGTTTGGTGCTGGATTAATCAATTCATTTTTATCATTTCTATCTCCGTATTTTTCTATAATCTCCATTTTCTGTTGTCTGTATGCTTGGAACAACTGTTCAAATGCAGGTTTAGCTACCTTCAGTGGAAAAGACATCTCTGATGGGAGATCACGGCAAGCACATAGATGATTGAAAGCATCTGTTGCTTCGAGTTTTTCTACATCGGAGTTCTTGATTATTAGTTGGTCATCATTATTTTCAAGTGTTTGTTTTTCCTTATCTTTTTTCATTTTCTTCTGCCTCCCGGAGAATTATTTTAAGATTTACGATTTTTAGTGTATACTATAAGTATGAAAAGATTGATTTTAGTTATGTTCTCTTCCCTTTTGATCTTCTCTTTTTGTGGAAGAGAAAATAATTTAATGTTTTACCAAGAAATAGAAGATTGGCAAGATAGAGAAACGGCTTGTCATTATTCTATCCCAAATACTCATAATTTAGAATCAGCAGTCTTCTGGGTAACTTCAAACATAAAATCTCAAAGGCCAGAGGAAATAGATTACTGGCAAACCTCCTGCGAAACATTAAAAACTTGGACAGGTGATTGTGAAGACTTTGTAATATTGCTCTGGCGAACACTAGAAAATAATGTTTCCTTTGATGGTTCAAACAGGATAGCAATTCTATATAATACAAAATCGAACTATTATCATTCAGTAGTAATAACTTATTATTCAAATGAAATTGTTGAAGTTGCTGATCCATCTATAATCTCCCCAAAAAAGATCTTTGAAAGCAATGAATTTTTTAGAAAATTTCCTTATCAATTACTCATAGAATTCAACATTAACTCTATCTGGGAGTATTAGTTCTTTACTACCTAAATCTCTAAAAGTTTCAGCCTTTTATGATGTTCTAAAAGATACAAGTAAACTTTTTCAAGAGACAGCAAAACCATATCAGCCCTTTGGAAAATTCCGCTGGGTTTCTTGTTTTCAATATCAGGAAGATGAAAATGCTTACTTAAAAATTCTTCCAATTCTTCAAGCGAACCTAATCCTTTATAATCAGATGCTCCTTCATTATCTTTAAACTTTTCTATCTTGCCTTTGTAGTACATCTCAAATACATAATCAGGAAAGTCATAAGCTGCCCCTCCTTTATAAATATCTGTTCCAACATTAATCGTACCGTTTCCCTTTAGGCCACCTGCAGGGGCACCTACCACTATTCCGCCTGACATATACTGATTTGCAAACTTAGAACCTGCGGTTCCTATATCCATAGCATTAGCAGGATAGAAAGCGGCTTCTGCAAAAGTCAGATATTTCCACGCAACATTATAAAACCCAAACCTTATATAAGGATCAGCAGCATTAACCATATAAATCTGGCAAGGATCAGACCCACCTGCACCAGCTACTAAAGAGATTAATTGAGCCTTTAGTGTAAAATCATATGTAATAAAAGCATCATCGCCCACCTGAATACGAGGAAATGTAGGAGCACCATAATGAACAATCCATAAAGTGTCATTAGTAGTCTTCATATATATCTTTGCACCGTGGCCAGAATTATCCCAAATAAACTCAGCAGGATTAGCATTGTCAGGTGTAAGTATAATATCACATCCCGCTGCAAACCTCAAGGTACCAGTCAATGTTCCATCACCTACATAAGCATCGCCTACCCAACTCCTTGGTCCATTTACAGTAATGTCACTCGCTGTTGGACCAGTCGGCGGAGTTATCGTCTCCTTAACATAAATATCTGAACTGTATTCTCTACATTGTAAATCAAAACCTACACCACCTTTAACCATATGTTCAATCTTAAATTCAACATTTGTTAATTCTCGATCAGTTTTTGTTACTGTTATAACATCGCCACGTGAAAGATCTCTACCTTCCATGCCAACATGAACAGGCACGCGCCTATCAGAAAATACTGATCTGTTCTTAAGGTAAGACAAAACAAGCTCTGCCGTATCATCCTCCATTACGAAGGGAAACACATAAGTTTTGTCAGTACCAAAAATATGAACAACAATAGACGATTCTTTAAAGGGTTTGTCTTCATCGGCTGGATTGAGCGAATATTGAACTGTTAGAGTTTTTAAAGCTTCATTAGTGGGAGTTATAGAGACATCTCCTATCTCAGCATTATTATAGTACCCATCATTTTCACCAAGACTTAAAACACTCGAACCTGCAACATCTACATCTATTATCCATTCCCCTGCTGCATTCCTTTCAATAGAAGCTCTAGCAGGAGATAATAATTCATTAAGGATATCCCTCGCTTGACGCTGGCTTGTTATAGCCCCATCGCAATACATATTCCCCAACGAATCAAGAGCGTTTGCTGCTAATCCAAATGAAGTACCATTTATATTATCCGCTAAACCCCAAGTAGCGTTATTTAAAAACTCCTTAATTACTTTTGCAAAGTTTCTTTGTGCCGACGCTTCTCCCATTTCTAATCCATATACGTCAGCAGTTAACGTATCAAAACCACCGCCAAATCCCATCTGCTCTGTAGTAAATCTAAGAAACGCATAACCAGGATAAGGTGCTACTTGCGAACCATCATAGAAAGTATATTCAGTTGTGGTAACTAATTTAATACCTCCTTCTTCGCGTTTGACACCTATACCGTTTGCGTGATCTATCCACAATCCCTCAATCGGCCCATAACCTATTAAATAATCGTACTCATCCGCTCCGGTATCGTTCTTGATATTTCTAAGTGGAACATTCCGGCACTTTCCAAAACAAATATTTACCGGCTGCCCAAGATCTCTTGCAGTAACAGTAAACTCATCCGTAGTTACAACATGTAAAGGAAGCAACGTCTCAAGTACCCAATCATCCCTCATCTCTATTGTTATTTCAACGACAGGACCAAGTTTATAATCAATAATCTTGCCTCGGTATGCAAGCGTTTCTTCAAACTCGTATATAAGAATTCGCTGTCCATTCTGAGTAATTATATGATCCCCACTTTGCGTAAGTAAATTACCGGAATTTGTAGGATCATGTCGTCTGATTTTAACCCATTTATCTCTTAACTCCTGAGCTGCAGCTAACTCATCCCACGTATGGACTTTGTAAAGATAGACATTAGAAACTATACCAGACATCTTTGCGGGATCGCCATCGTTTGGAGTACTCAATCCATAAACGTATCGAAAATCCTTCTTTGAACCACTGATTGTTTCAGTCAAAGTATCTAATAGATTAGTATGCTCAGCATCGGAATAAATATAGCAATAAAGGGTTCCATAAGTTCCCACTGTCTCATCTCTTTCAAAAATAAGATAGTATCTGGTTCCCGCGGCACAAATATACGCATCGGTACCAAGAGCCCCTTCATCACAATCATCTAACCATATCTTATATGTTCCTCCCGACGTTCGGTGGAGAATAATTCCCTGATAACTACCACCTGCATTATCTATGTCGCCATAACTGTCTATGGAATCAGCAAGTATCAAAGCTCCTATTTCACAACTAGCATCAGAAGCGGTAATTTCTACTTCAAAATAAATTTTGAAGTTACCAGAAAAATGCCCTTCTCCCATATCGCGGTACACAAGGGCCTCCTCGTCGTTAGTAAGATCAGTGAAAGTAATTTGATTATTTTCTACAACCACCCGTCCATTAGGATCAACTTCAGTATATGCAGTAAGAAAATCTTGAAGCCCAGTAAAAATTTCTGGGCCTTCTTTACGCTCATTAGCAAAACGAAGTGTAACAGAAGACGACTGTTCTACTCCATAGTAGATATCAGATAACTCTTGTGCTACCGTAGGAAATTCT
>SDBU01003097.1_pt1 | contig 21414 bp, 14 predicted proteins | sample 2277071 | NCBI WGS metagenome assembly SDBU01 (sample SAMN10397929, study PRJNA504765) | marine sediment metagenome | isolation source: marine sediment core GS08_GC12, 126 cmbsf | place: Arctic Ocean: Gakkel Ridge, Loki's castle | collected 2008
CTTGGCTTAGCGCATGAAGGGTACCGGGGAACTGCTGCCTGGGCGGATTTTAATAATGACGGATGGATAGATTTATTCGTCAACGGAACTCTTTATCGCAATGATAAGGGCATTTTTAAAAATGTTACGCCGGAAACTATACAAAAAAACGTTGGTGGGTATGGAAAAATATGGGCTGATTTTGATGGCGATGGGGACATGGACTTGACAATCTCGAGCAACAATTATCCGCTCATTCGCAATTTACTTCCTTCGAAACAAGCCAGTAAATGTTTGAAAGTAATGGTGCTTGATGCGAATGGACACCACTCACGTGCCGGTGCGGAAATACGGCTTTTTTCCTCAAGCTCAAAAAAACTAATCGGGGCCAGAATTGTCGAAACAGATTCAGGCTATAGTGCACAGTGCGTGATGCCGGAACATTTCGGATTGCCAAAAAAAGAGCGCGTTGACGTTGAAATCACATCAATGACCAATAATGGACGAAAAACCGCCCGTCTAAACAATATTGATCCCAAGAAATATGCCGGTAGTCATCTTGTAATAAAAGTGGATATTAAAGGGAATATTGTAAAATAAAGCGCCTGATAATCTAAACTCTGTAAAAATGTAGCCTCAACCAACCTGGAACTCTCGCTCTTCCGCCTCTGGGAATTCAAAGGATATCCACAAGCGGAGAACGGGGGGAACTTTGAGCTTGGCCCCCCCCGTGGTAGCTGAAGAACTCAAGTGGATGGGGATGGACCTATTAGCTCGCGCCAATAACCATACTACTGATTATGGCGTGGAAGGTATGGTTGTGACTAACCAGCTTTTGGACTCTCTCGGACTGAATCATGCAGGCTCAGGAATGAACGATTGCTTTGTTTACAGTAAGTTTTCATTCCATTAAGGCTGCGCGTGCTAATCCAGCGGATGCGCTGAAATACGAGTAAAATTAGTGATCGATTACCAAAAATCAATTTAAGCAGCATAAAGAGTAAATTGTTGCCATCACAAATTCCAAATTATTATAAAATTTAATCGGAAATTATGGACGCCTCAACCAATTGCTTGAACATACTCCTGATACTCCGAACTCCTCGGGACTGGGTAAAGACCAAACCAATGATTTTCCGATTCGGATCCACCCAGGCATAGGTCCCGTCGGAACCACCGTGGGAAAACACCCCGTCCTTCGAAACACCCCATCCATACCCATAAAATTCGGTTCGCCCTTCCAGCTCTTCCGGACTGTAGATATGCGCCGTCTGGGGGGATATCATGATCTCCACCGTCTCCGGCTGTAAAATCCGCTTGCCGTCGTAAATACCTCCGTTCAAAAACGTCTGGCAAAACTTGGCATAATCCCACGCCGTCGAAATCATACCCCCCGATGCCCTCACAAACGGATATTGAGGCGGATCGCCCGGCTTCCAGGCTGGCCGCCACTGATTACTTTTTTTGCTGTAAACCACGCCCATGCGATGCAGCTTACCTTCTAGTTTCTCCTCTACCTCATGATTGTAGCTGTCCACCATCCCCAGCGGTTGATAAATCCGCTCTCTTAAAAACTCCCCCAGTTCTTTACCGGAAACCACTTCAACTAAGGCACCCATAGTATTAAATCCCGGATTGTTGTATCTATAAGTCGTGCCCGGCAGCTCCTCTGCCCCGATCTTCCCGAAACGATCCACCTCCAGCTGCAGACTGGGCGCATTGGGATGTTCAGCTGATTTTTTAATCAAAGGACTCAGGAAATTCCCACCAATCCGAAGCCCGCTTGTATGACTGAGCAAATGTTTCACCTTGATAAAACCGGAACGATAATTATCAAAGGAGGCTATGTACTTGCGTACATTATCATTGTAACTCAGTTTTTTCTCTTCTACCAGAATGCAGACGGCCGTGGCTATTGTTGGCTTGGTATTGGAGGCCATCCGAAACATGGTGTCCTTTTCCATGGGCAGTTTCTGTTCTTTATCCCGCCAGCCAATCGCCTCATGCAAAACCACCTTGCCATCCCGCGCCACCAGCAGCACCACCCCCAGCAGCTCATCTTTCGCCACCGCCTCCTCACACAGACGCACCCCTTCCTTAAGCACCGCCTCGGACATGCCCGCTTCCGCCGGAATGCCTCTGGAAAGGGTTACTTCCTGAGCGTACAAAGGGCTTAATACAAGAGTCAGTACTAATAAAATTGACATCATTTTTGATTTCATTTCCCTTCTCCTATAATTCTTTGCTTAAGCGTAAATAAAACGTTACTTAAACTGACAAACATTACGGAATATATTTTTAACATCTCCTATCGTAAAACCTTGAGCTTGATGTAGGAAGGATATTTAGCGGATCGATATACTTTGTGCGTGGCCTTCTGAAAGTCCGATTCCACCGCCTGGTAAATATTGACAAACTTCTGCGGATTGCGATCGATCAAGGGAAACCAGGTGCTTTGCACCTGGACCATGATTTTATGATCCTTTAAGAACGTATGGGCCTTGTCCAGCAGATCATACTCGAGTTTGGTCACTTGGTTCGGCACGAGAGGCTCAGGGCTGGTGAAACTGTTGCGATACTTGCTCCGGAAAACCTCGCCGGCCAGCATGATCTGGGCATTGCCCAGGTCTCCCGGCGCATCCGGCGGAAAGACATCGATAAGTTTCACAATCCAATCCGCATCAGTGCCAGTCGTGGAGAAATTCAGGCTGGCGATGATCGGGCCGGTGATAGTGACATCCTCGGTTAAAACATCGGATTCGTAGATGAGCACGTCGGGCCTATCTGCCACGAACCGCTGGTCCTCAAAAACAAAACTGTCATTCTGACTTGTACTCTTCCGCTGTGTATAGCGCACCGGATTGTCCGGATCACTGACAAAGGAGTCGTTGGCTCCTCTGGAGCTCCTACCCGGCGCTTCAAAAGACAGTTTGCCATTGGCGCGCAAATAAAGGTTCTTAACCGTCGTTTCTTTAGGCGGCCAACTATCGAACTCCCTCCACTGGTTGGAGCCAGTGATGAACACTTTCACTTCCGGAACCTTCCACTCGCCCTTGCCCTTGAGATGGTAGAGGAAGAAGCGGTATTGAATCTCCTCCTGGAAGTACTCCGACGTATTCTGACCCAGCGTGAACGGGCCGATCTTGTTTCCCGTTCCTCGAGCCCAGCCGCCGTGACTCCACGGCCCTACCACGAGGTAGTTCTTGTTGACCTTGTTCTTTTCCTCGATGGACTTGTAAATACCCAACGCCCCGTAGTAATCCTGCGCATCGAACCAGCCGACGACGTTGAGCACAGCATGTTTGACGTTTTGCATGTCCTTCATCAGGCACTTGGATAGCCAGTACTCGTCGTAATTGGGGTGTGCCATGAACTCATTCCACGTCGGGACCGTGTCCTTGAAGAGCTTTTTGTTGACATTTGAGGTCGGACCGAGCTCTAGGAAAAAGTCGTATGCGTCCATTCCCTCAGGGACCGACACCCTCATCACGCCCTTTTTTCGACCGGTTTCGGACGTCCAGCCGAACGCATACAAAAGCCGGAAAGCCCCGTAATGGTGAAAATCATCTCCTATGAATTGATCGCCCGGCGTTCCCTGTGGCGAAGCCGCCACCAGCGCGGGGTGAGCGTCGATGCACGCCATCGCGGTATGCCAGCCCCCGTAGGATACTCCCCACATTCCCACCTTGCCGTTGTTGGGAATGTTCTTAAGCAGCCACTCGATCGAATCGTATGTATCACTATTGTCGTCGATGTCTTTGTTGCTCTTCTTGTCCACGATATACACCGGGTGGTGGAAAAACTCACCCTCACTACCGCCCTTGCCGCGATGGTGTTGATAGACGAAGATGAATCCCTCTTTCGCGAATTCAATCGAGGGTCCAAGCCTGGAGCGAAACGAATCAGGGCTGGGCCTGCTACTGGCGTACGGCGTCTTCGACAGCATGAACGGATATTTCTTGGATTGATCCTTGGGGGAGTAGACTTGGGTATAGATTTTCACATCATCCCGCATCGGTATCATGTATTCCGTCTTGTTATAGTGGGCCTTGATATCGAATTTCTCTTGCGCCGACAGAACACCCGATGCCCAAAGCACGATGATTGCTGCTGGGACCAACCATTTCGATAGACAATGTTCCTGTTTTTTCATATAACACCAGACAGTACCGCTGCAAGACCAACTACACACACAAATGTTAAAATCTTTTTAGCTATCATTTTCCTTCAACCCTTTTTTAGACTGACATTTCCCCTTTAACTCTTAGAAACATTCCTATGCCTTTCAATTACAATGTAATATCAAAGTTTTCTTTGAATTTCAACCATCTTGAGCCTGTTTTCACGCATTTACTGCTAAAGTCATCAAAAACTTAAGTATTCGCCCTTAAAAACCAATAAAACGAACTTTTGACATCAAATTTTTTCTGTGCTAGATTAGGTGTCCGTTTAATCAAGCCTGTTTTTGTGCTTGGAAAAGTCGAGCTTCTATATGCGTAGACAGGAGTGGTAGAAGATAGGGGAAAACTGCTAATTAACACAAAAGCAAACTCTTATCCCTATATCTTATTTAAACTAAAGGAGGTATCTATGAAAACAATTTTAAGAGCAAAGCGAAGTATCCTATCCCTTTGTTTGACTAGGTTTTCTATTTGGATAGGTCTTTTTGGAATGGTACTGGTCCTTTTTGGAGCAGGCTTTTTAGCGGCACAGGAGAAACAGTTTGAAGAATCTTATATTCTCCCTCCTAAGTCGATTCAGGACATTTTGAATCGGGACAAAAACTACGCCACGCTGAACAACATGAGCCCGGATGGAGACCATTTGATGATTCCGATTAACGCCGAGTTCTCCTCGCTCGAGTTGATGACTCAAAAGACTTATCGGCTGGCTGAGCTGGAGTTTTGCCCTGACGTGAATCGCGAATGGCACCTTTCAACCTATGGAATTAAGGGGCTTAGAATCTATTCCCTGAATCAGAGAAAAAGCTGGGAAGTCAAGCTTCCAAAAGGCATTTTTATCAGTGATATGGTCTGGTCTCCGGACGGCAAAAAAATTGCTTTCCTGGCTCATCTCAAGGAGGGAACTCAGGTATGGACTGCAAATGTCAGAAGCGGTGAAGCGAAACTTCTCAATGAAGCCTATGTGATGGCCACACTGGCTGGAGGTTCTCAGCGTCGTCGGGCAACGACTCCCCCCTCGCGTATGCTTCAGTGGACTTCAAACGGGTCGGTTATTACTCTACTGGTTCCTTCAGACCGCGGACCCGAACCCAGGAAAAATCCCATTCCCAGCACCCCAATTATCCGCCAAACTCGGGAAAAACCCACATCAACCCGAACCTACTCCTTTCTGCTGCGAACTCCCCACGACAAAGAGCTTTTTCGCTATTACACAACTGCCCAATTGGCCATACTGGCTCCTGGTCAGGCTCCACGTAAAATCGGTCAACCGGCCATGTACATGAACATCTCTCTAAGCCCTGACGGTAAATATGTGCTGATCGAGAAGCTGGTCGAACCTTTTTCCTATATCGCTAGTTACAATGGTTTTCCACGCGAGCTTCAGGTCATGAACCTGGACGGGAAAGTTCTCTCAACGATTCGCAAGGTGCCTTTGCAAGAATCTAGGTCCCGAGACAGAGGCAGAAGCGTGGGGAGAAATCTTCCCAGAGATGTCACCTGGCGACCCGACGGAAAGGGACTTACTTTCCTATGGCGTGAGAAAAAAGAGGAGGGCCAGGAGGCCGAGGAGGAAGCGGACGATTCGGACCGGAAGGACAGGCTCATGATGCTTGCTCCTCCCTTTGACATGTCTAAGGTTCAAATGCTTGTCTCCACTGAAAAAAGCTTTAGCCAGGTCAGTTACTCTCGTGAAGGCCGTTATGCTCTTGCTACATTGACGGGAGGCGAAGGAAAGAAGAGGCGGCAGGAGATTTTGGCCTTTGACTTGAAGATAAAAAAGCCACGACAATATGTCTTGGTCAAAGATATCGATCCGGACGATACAGTAAACCTTCCGGGTGAGATTATTACTCGAACTACCGGGAACGGCATTGTCTATGCTCTTCTTTCCAGAGACAGGAAGGCAGCGTACCTGCAGGGACCAGGATATAAGGAGGGATTTAAACCTCAACCCTTTATTGATCGTGTTACAATCTCCGGTGGCAAAAAACAGCGTGTCTTTGAGGGATCATCAGCGATATTCGAGCGTCCCTTGATTTCTTTAGATGAGGATATGACCCAGATCATCATCAGCCGGGAATCAAAAACCGTCTTTCCTGATAGCTACCTTTGGAGCAAGAATAGGTCTGCAGTAAAGCTAACCAGCAACCAGGATCCTTTTCCAGAGGTGACCGCCTGTAAAAAGATCGACTTCGAGTTCACCCGCCGCGACGGCCTCATCATTCAAGGCCACATCTTTCTGCCCGTTAATTACCAGAAAGGAACTCGTGCTCCCGCTATGTTCTGGGCCTATCCAAGGGAATATCAGTCTTTTGAAGACTACAAGAAGGCTGCCATTCGCTCTCGCAATCAAAACGCCTTCTCCCAGCTGAGTTATCGAAACGAGTCGCAGATCTGGCTTACCCAAGGATACGCAGTGGTTGTTCCGGATATTCCGATTATCGGCAAAGGCAACGCATATAATGACAACTTTATTGCACATCTGGTGGATTCTATGCACGCAGCTATTCGAAAAGTCGATAAGATGGGCTATGTCGATATTGACCGGATTGGCGTTGGCGGACACAGTTACGGAGCCTTCATGACAGCAAACTTACTGGCTTACACTAGCTACTTCAAGGCTGGGATTGCGGGCGATGGGGCATATAACCGAACCTTGACTCCCATGGCGTTCCAGAGCGAACGGCGATTTGTATGGGAAGCTCAGGATACATATCTGGAAATGTCTCCGTTTTTCAATGCGGATCACGTAGACACACCTCTACTCATGTACCACGGGGCCAAAGACAACAACGTCGGAACTTTCCTCATACAATCTGAGCGCTTTATTCAGGCTCTGACCGGTCTTGGGAAGAAGGCTGTTCTCTACATTTACCCCTTTGAGTCTCACGGCCCAAGATGTATTGAGACTTTTATGGATCTCTGGGCTCGCTGGCTCAACTGGTTTGATACTCACGTTAAAAAAAGTGGTAATTAGCCAGATTAACTAGGAAAGTATTTGTTTTTTTTCTTAATTAGGCCATCTTTTAATAGCTTTTTTACATCCTGAGTTATGGATATAAAAGCTACGCCCATAATATAAGCTATCTCTGCCATAGTTATGCCTTCTGTATATTCCCTAACTAGGGTCTGCTGAAAAAGTCAAAAACATACACTATATTGTTGATATTACTATAATTATATGATATATTGCGGTCGTAATTTCAAGAATTGTAGAATTGGACAACACTCACTGCTTTGGCACTCATATTGGTTACGATGAAACCTACCCGTGGGAACAAATCTCCCTGATGCCACTCAACCTTCGCTACTACACGCCGCCTCTTATGCCATGAGGCTGCTCGGTACTTGAAATCATGAAACCACACAACCGGTTTTCTCGAAGGACGACCTACAGGGCGAGTCAAAAGATGTTTAAATAATTCTCACCAGATCTACCAACCTGCAAATATGGGGCCTGAGATATGAATCTAATTTTAAATAAAACGTACTTCTGGAGGAGTATTATGCTTTAATTTTCTTTTTTCCATAATATTAAAAAGGGAATAAGTTTATGTAGGGAGATTTGAGGGGCTTGTAAGGAGAAAAATGCGCATGGATAAGGGATCTAATAAATTTAAATGATAATTCCTCCTTTTATGAATTTAATATTTGCCTCTGTCCCCAAGTTACATAAAAATATGACGGTAAATTTTTTCACTTATCTGACCATAAAAGTTAAATCAGTATAGGATTCTGATTGAGTATTCGTTTCTATTGCAGCCAGCTCCAGTTTGTATTTTCCTGGTGTCAACTCTGGAGTTTGAAGCTGTAGATAGAATATCTTTCTTCCATTCTCTTCGACAACATCAAGAATGGAGAAGTTTAACGGGAGCTTTTTGCCAGTATCTTGATGAATGAGACTGACTAAAAGTTCAATTTCAGGTTTTGCGATTTCATAAGCGGTGCAATTCATAACCGCTAGAAGCCTTGTCGTTCCCTCTGCCACTTCCTCAATAACCGGAGTAAAGTTAGAGAAATTGCAAGGAAAGACTTTTATTAGATCAATAGGTCCTCCTTCTTCCTCTTTTCTTTCAATAACTTTACCCTCTAAATAATATGCGTTTTTTCCAGGAACAAGCAATAAAGGAGGATTTAACATTATCCCAAAATCAGGGATCTCAGGAATGTTAACTGAAGAAGAAGCCACGGCCGCCTTCCCTGTCTCTAAGTTTCTCATGACAACCCGGGATTCATATTTGCCTGGAGAAAGAGAGGAGAGAGAATAATAATAGATGTCCTTTTTAGGGAATTTTGTAAAATCTTTTTTGCCTATTCTGGATTTGATAACATTTTTTTTCTCATCGAAAATAAGATTGGCGATTTCAACTTTTTTCCCAGAAATCTCTTGAACCTCATCCTGCGGTATCTTCGAAATCACAACAAGCCCTGTCTTTCCTTTCATTTCGAAGGGCAAAATATTCAAATTGAAAAAAAGTGGAGTCTGAAATTGAGACTTCCCCTCAATCGCTAGACCGATAAAATGCAAGTGCTTTTCAAGTTTTGAGAATTCTTTGAAGGGTTTTCGATTATAATATCCTCCTTGAGCGTGGATGCGGCATCCTTTTCTTTTAACCTTGACTTTTATCTTTTGATACTTGCCATCCCACTTCTCACTGATGTAGTAGCCCAGAACATAATAGGAGCCGGTTATATTCTGAATCTCTTCCATGATAGTTTCATAACTCTTTATATTTCCGAAATATTTCCCCCCTGTTACTTTAGCCAATTGCTGCAAAGATGAAATCCCGGATAATTGTCTTGTTTTAATGAATGGCCCCTGCATAATTGAATTTGCACCAAAGCTCATATCCCAATTCATGTCAGAAGCTACTCCTTCTGCATATATCGGGTATACAGTGCTGTTAGATGTGGCTAATTCTTTAATCATCGTTTCATATTCATTGCGTAATACAAGATCTCCAAAGGTTCCCTTAACAAATTCTCTTCCCCATGCAGTGATGATAGGCTCTGCCTGCATTCCATCAAATATAGAACTGGGAATTCCAGATGAGAAGAAAATAATATGCTTATGACCTGGGATATAGCGGAGAGCTTTGGCTAAATCTTCTATTGTTTTGATGAAAGTCAATATTTGGTGTTGAAATCGATACCTCTCAGTTTCTAACATGTGAAATTCGATCTCTTTCATTTGCTTTTCCATTTCAAAAAATTCTTGGTTTACATCAACCGCTCTCATGGCTAATTCATATAATTCATTTATTTCTTTTATTTTTCTCCAATATTTTCTCTCTGTGTTTTCGGCTTTTCCTAAAATATCCTTTACTCCAAATCCCTCCACAGTTTCACGGACTTTGCGGTGATTAGTTGTTAGATTCACATGAGGAGTTAAATACTCGGTTGAGGAATAAGAGAGGACTCCTACCTCATCAGTTGGCTGGATACTGGAATTCATAAAATGAAGGGCAGCTTTTTTCGAATCCAATATTCCTCTTGCTTGGTTAAAGGCAAAATCGAAGAAAAAGAAAAATTTCCGGTTCAGTTTCGGTTTAGAAGGTAGAAGGGCTTCTCTCTTTTGCAGGTCAGCTTTAGTGGAAGGTATAGAAAGGACGTGCTTTTCAAAATCTGTAATTGTTTTAAGCTTTCCACTATCATAAAGCTCAAAGTCGTCCTTCTCAAGATCCATTACAGGATTGCCCTTCTTATCCGTCACATAAACCTGAACTAATTTGAGAGTTACTGTGACTTCATATTCTTCGGCTTCCTGACCTTTCTTTTTCTGACGCGACGTTGAATTTAACGTGTTAATATTAAGTAGCAAGAAACAGGATATTAATAAGATAATAATGTTAATTTTTCTTTTCATCGTATAGTTATCCATTTATTCCCACCTCATCTTATAAACTACTAATTCCTTGTAGCCACTTTCTTTCTCCCTGAGGCAGTAAAGGCGGTTGTTTTTAGATTTTACTGGTAATGGCAAAAAAATAGATTTCCATACCCAAAAGTTCATTAAACTCATCCTTCCGATAAAAATACCATCCTCATTGAAGATGTCATACATACACTCCTCAGGACTTTTTCCCCTCTCATATGTCATAACAAAAAGCCTTCCTTCTTTGTCAGTGAATGAATACTGAAAGGGAGGAAAATGCTTTGGAAAATAATATTTTCTATTAAGTGCCCTAGACCCGACAAAACCATTATACCAATATTCCCCATATCAACTTTATAAAAGAGAATATTTTTGATTTTACTTATTTGCAATCCAACCCTAACACATCTTTTTCCATAATTCAAAAAAGGCTTATTATATTTGGACTCAATATTTTTTATATTCACTGTTTCTTATATAAAACCGAGAGTTAAGGATACCTCTGCATCGATCCCTAATTTGTAAGCATTGCTTTAGATCCAACAACATCGTAATCGATTGATCCGAAACAATATCTCAGCAAATATCTCCTTGCTTATAGCAACCTCCACCATTTGGAACGTAACAGACCTGCTGTGTTTTATAACCTTAGCCCCGATCTTTATAAGTTTCACAAGCAGACTCCGAAGTGACCAATGTTTGATTTTTCTTGGAAGAGCCAAGCGTCGCAGAAAGTTACCCAGATTATAGGCCAGTACAAACAAACATAACCTTGCCTGAGTTGAGATAAATTGTTTGCATGAAAGTCGCGTCCAGTTGAGAGCATACTTGCCTTCTTTTACCCACTGCTCTCATGACCGGATCAACTGACAAACGTTGAGCATCATTGACATCTTCATATCCTGCGAGACGACTGTATACAGACTGGCGCAGAAGGTTGGTCATATCATGCTGAATATTGCGCCCGGTCCGCTTATCGTTCATAAAAGCAAGAACTGACTCGAATAATCCTCATGCCTCATCAAGCTCGCGGTAAGCAAGAAGGCCACCATCGGATGTCAATCTTGCGCCATGAAATTCAAGCCTAATTTTATTGTTAAGTTATTTTTGCGTTTAATATGGGGAATATGGGATTATACCACTGCAATACAAACCGCCCATTGAATTGCTGAAAACAGGAAGTTTTTGCGTAGCCTTGGCAAGTTTCAAAAATAAGTTGACAAATTTGTAGCAAAATTAAATAGTATTTATGAGCATTTTTTAATCACAAAATTAGGGAGGCTATAATGAACAAAAGAATTCGTGTTTTGGTTTTTATTATTCTTATCCAGGTGTCAATTGCATGGATCTATGCTCAAGATCCAGTACCTCATGCAAATACACCCCGTCCCATAGACGCTTTCGATACAGTCTTTATCGAACATATGACCACGATGGAGGTTCGGGATGCACTGAAGTCTGGAAAGACAACGGTCATTGTCCCAGGTGGAGGAATGGAGCAGAACGGTCCCTACACTACGCTTGGTAAACATAATTATGTCATGGAAGCCATGTCAGAGGCAATTGCACGCAAGCTTGGCAATGCCCTTGTTGCTCCTGTTCTCAAGCTGATCCCCAGGGGGAATCACGAACCGCCCAGTGGCATGATGCGATATCCAGGTACGTTTAGTCTTCGAGAGGAAACATTTAAGAACGTACTAATAGATGTATGCACCACACTTAAAGTGCATGGTTTCGAGAATATCATAATGTTCGGTGACTGTGGAGGAGACCAGAAGGGAATGAAAGAAGTGGCAGAAGCCCTTAATAAAAAGTGGGCAGGCGGCAAAACTCAAGTTCATTACATTCCAGAGTTCTATGACAATAGAGCATTCTCTAACTGGATAAAAGATCAGGGTATAAATCAAGTAAGCGAAGGCATCCACGACGGTTACATGTATAGTTGTGTTATTATGACCGTAGATCCCACACACGTGCGTATGGAGCAACGCCTGGCCAAAGGACTTTTCAGCATAAATGGCGTAGATTTGAGTCCTCCAGAAAAAACCATAGCCATAGGCAAAAAAGCGATCGAGTGGAAAGCCAATATTATGGTGAAAGCCATTCATAAAGCCATCGCTAAATGAGGGAAAGCACCTAACTAACCATCATTACAGCGCTATAGATAACAATTTAAACCTAAATTGGGGAGTGTGAAGTTTTCTGTATGAACCCCATTTTTACCCTTAAACATATTCAGCCACTCGATCTTCAAAAAAGATCATCAATTGAGAGTATATCATAGCCCACTCCCATGGTGAGCTCCTTTGGTATCTTTTCGGCAATTGGGGGTTGAATCAGGTGGGTTTCTGTTTCGCCTTTTTTGCATCCTGAATCCGTAAAGAATAAACATAGAATCATTGCGCACACCAGTATGACTGGCTTAAACTATATAGACATGTTTACCTTCTCTTTTTTGGGGTTTTTGGTAAGCCATTTTCATCTCAATGTTAAAAATAATTCAAGTTTTCTTAATCTGACCCCAGATGACCAACACAAGCAAGCTGAGACCAACAAAATTTACCCATAAAATCTCCGGCCAGAAAAGAGCCACAGCACATCCAAGAAAAACAAAACGCATCAAAAGGCCCAAAGGACGGAACAGGTATCCGGCAGAAAAAACGGCAAAGCAATAAAGCCCTGCCAGGGCAAACCCAAAAACCGTTAATCTCTCTGCCCATCCGCCGCTGATAAGCCCAGTGTAGGCGAACAACAGAGGCATGATGTACAATCCCTTTGCCAGCTTCCACGAAGCAACTCCGGTCGCCATCGGCCGCGATCCTGCAATCGAAGATGCGGCAAAGGCAGCCAGGCATACCGGAGGTGTCACGTTTGAATCCTGGGAGAGCCAGAAAATAATCATATGAGCTGCCAGGATTGAAATCCCCATCTCTGTCAGCGCTGGTACAGTCAAAATGGCAATCATGATATAAGCGGCTGTCACGGGAAGCCCCATCCCCAGCAGCAAGGAGGCACCGGTTATGAGCACCAAAGCCAACAACAAACTTGAACCCGACCATTGAACGACCAATTGAGAAAATGTTATTGAAACGCCTGTCATGTTGATCGTGCCCACAATGATCCCGACAGTAACAAGAAGGATTCCGGTTGGGATCATATTTCGAGTTCCCATGAATAGCGCATCGATGATATCTCGAATGCCCATCCGGCGGCTCTTGCTGAACCAAGAGGTGACAACAACCGCCATTATGGCAAATCCCGCCGTATAGGTAGGAGTAAATCCTGCCACCAACATACCTACCAGGATGCCAACTGGTATGAAAAAATGGATGCCTTCCCTGACTATGTTCGAAGAAGGCTCATCACTCGACTCAACCGCTTTCCTGATTCCCTGTTTCTTCGCTTCCAGGTAGATGGAAAAAGCGATCGATGCGAAAAATAATATTGCCGGCAACAGAGCCACACCGATGATGGTCGAATAGGGAAGCTGGGTCCACTGGGCCATGATAAAGGCACCGGCTCCCATTATGGGGGGCATGAGTTGACCTCCTGTGGATGAGGCCGTCTCGACCGCAGCCGCAAATTTGGATTTGAATCCGGCCTCCTTCATCATCGGGATAGTAATCGAGCCTGTAGAGACCGTGTTGGCCACAGCGCTCCCAGAAATGGTGCCCATCAATCCGGATGCCATGACTGCAACCAGGCCAGGGCCTCCGGCGATGTTATTCATCAGGCTCCGTGATACTTTTATGATGAAATCTCCACCGCCTGATTTTAAGAGGAATGCGGCAAACAGAATGAACATGAAGACATAAGTCGATGAAATCGTTGCAATAATCCCGAACAGGCCTTCATCTGTGAAAAACATCCGGTAGAGGACTCTGGACAAAGACATACTCCGGATGCTGAAAATACTCTCCAGATACTGACCCCACCATAACACATATGAAAGCAGGAAGACTACCAGGATAGGGATGACGTACCCAGAGGTCCTCCGTGTCAGTTCTATGGCTAGGATAATCGCAACGCCGGCAAACAAGAGATCAGACAGCACGGGGACCTCGTTCCTTTGGTGCAGGGCTTCTTCAAAAAGGATCAGATAAATGCTCGAAGATAAAATCAGGAGTCCCATCAAGAGATCGATTTTAAACAAAGATTTCTTGAGTCGTCTCTTTTTCAATCCGGGATAGATTAAAAACCCGAGCAGACCCAGGAAGCCAAGGTGCAGGCAGTTTCGCCAGAGATCACTCAAATTGCCGAATGTATTTGCCCAGATATGAAAGAGCGCAATGCCAGAGGCTAGCCATGGTACAAATTTGTCTGTATTTCTGGTCTGAAGAGGACCTGATTCTTGAAAACCGTCGGAGAGGTTCTTCTGTTTTGCTTTTTCCATTTCCAGCAATCACAATTTGAGAGCAACAAGCCTATTTGGAGAAAGTGCGGGACGGGATTCTTATCTTTTTTTCCCTGTAATATTTGACGGCTCCTGGATGCAGAGGCACAGTCAGTCCGGCCAAAGCTTTCTCCAGCGACAACTCTTTTGTTGCCTGATGTATTTTCTGAAGGTAGGATAAGTTCTCGAATATATTCTTAACAATCTTATAAACAACCTCATCATCTACATCTTGATGAACAATCAGCATATTGGACTGAGATATGGTGTGAACGTCTTCTTTCAATCCTGGATATGTTCCGGCTTTTATAGTATAAGGCCTCCAGACTGAATAGACTGTGTTTACGGCTTCAACTTGTTTTTCAGTGAATCCAAGAATTCTCAACCTCTTGGCGCCGATAGCCGCAAACGCCTGGGTGATTGCGCTCACTGGAGGACCGGCGGGGATGTTCATCCCCCCGATACGGCCGTTTTGCAGTGCATTTGCAGAGGGAACATAACCGAGATATCTCAGCTTGAAGTCCTTATCCGGATCAAAGCCCAATGCTCTCATGATTTCACGACCCGACATTTCTGTTCCAGAACCTCGTTTTCCCATCGAAAAATTCTTTCCGCGAACATTGTTCAGATCAGACATGTCTCCGGTCTTTGCGAATTTATTTAATATCACGAAGTGTTCGGCATTATCCCAAAGACAAGATATTGACCTGATAAAGCGTTCAGGCTTCCCTTCATATTTGTCCTTACCCTGCCAAACCATGGCCCCAACCAGGCTCTGTATGATCGCAAGATCAGCCTCTTTATTCTTCAGAAGCTGTATGTTCTCTCCAGAACCGGCAGAGGTAATTGCCGTCATATAGATATTGTCCGTTTTTTTCAATTCGTTTGTTGTCAATGTGGCTATGGCGACTCCCACAGGATAATAGGTCCCCCCGGTAGTCGCCGTGGCAAGAATCAGGCGGATTCTTTTTTGGATGGCATTCGCCTCGATCACAGATAAATATAAAGCTATCATCAAAAATAAAAACCAAATAAATTTCTTTGACATCGGTACTAACAATATGACAATGCCATTCGATTTGTCAATTGGGTTCATTCTCAAAATTGCCGATAGAACTAATGGTTTGAAGACAAATGTCTCCAATCAAAGAACTTAGCTGGCAAATAAAGAAAACCTGTTGGGTGATGAAGGAAGATAAGCAACGCTGTCTTGAAGCCAGAATGGACGATTATGTGGCCAAGCCACTCAAGCCAAGTGAGCTTTTTAGCCCTATTGACAGGGGCACTAAAGAAAATAAGAATTAATGAAAAGTGCCTAAAGGGAGAATGAAGTTGAATTCTAAATTGACATCAGATTTCAATCTGATTTGCATCCTCCTTCAAGAGATTTTCCTGGATTTGGAGATGACGGGTTGGTAAAAAAATATTGAAAAGGCTAGAAATGCCTTTTCACTTTTAGAACATGAATTCAAAAGATTGCAAGAATTCCTCGAAAAAACGCTAAAATGATTCGAGGGATTTAACTATCATTTTCAAGTATCTTTCCCCTACTTTCTCAGAACTATCTTTAATCTTCATAACTCCACAGATGTAATTATTCACCTTCGCCAGAAATATGTTATGGTAGTAACGGTCTTTAACATGATGACCAAAGGAGGTTTCCTTGATGCTCTCTTGATCCTTAGCCGCAAGATACATCTCAAGCATGCTATTCGCATCCTCCTCGCTTTTTCCTTCAATTAGAAAACAGTCAAACTCAAGATCTTCGAGTCTATAATTGACCATATACCCATCATGGAGAAAACCATATCCCATAAAATTGCGTAAAGTAAACTTTTCGGTGTGAGGAGAACGCCCCTCTTCAGGGAAAACCTCGAAAAGACGCGGAAAGTCTCCCTTGTTCTTCACTCTTTTCACGATTTCATGAGAAAAGAGTTTGAGAACATCATCGGACTGATTTTCACAGTCAAAACAAAGAAGTTTGATATAATATTTTCCTACTAAAAAATAGGAAGCGCCTTCCTCTAGATATCCCTGGATTCCTAATGAAATAAAGTTGCTTTCAGGAAAACGCTCGGCACTGTAAATTCCAAATGAGTTTTTTCCCTCCCTCATATCATAGATTTCTATGGCAATAGTGGCTTCACCTTTCTCTATTTTGTACTGAGAAACAATCAACTCCTGGAAATTATAACCAAGATAAATCTCAGCGGCACCATTGATATGCTCAAAAAGGTTGCCAGGCAAATAATTCTGTGGTTTTTCAGTCTGTTTCCAGGAATCGACCTCGGGCAAAAGAGAAAGAATAGAAGATTCCCCTTTTTTTTCTGAGGAGGTGCAAGCCATGATCAAAACAGGGATAACCAGAGTAAAGATCACGAGAATTTTCAAGATTTTATTCAGTGTCTTCATTCAATATACTCCCTCTATAATTTTTTTCTTCACTATAAGCACAAACCACTCTTTTTGCAACCTTTTTTTTAGAATGAGTTTGGAGTTCGGAGTTAGCTATTTTTCCAATATTTTGAATTGAAATCCAATTATTTGAATTTTTACATGAAACGTGAAATTCCAGCATGATCTATCTTATTGAAAAGATTTGAATTACAGAATAGGCAATTTTGGCACATTATTTGCATGTAAAAAATATACTAAATAAAAAATAAAATATCATAAATAAAATATCATAAGTGAAAAGTATAACTCAAACAATTCCAAAAACCTTGAGTCAATCCATCTATAATTATTTGAAAGACGCCATCATCACCAACGAACTCAAGGCCAACCAGAGAATTATCGATAAAGACGTCGCCCAGACATTTGGGGTCAGCACGACTCCTGTTCGGGAAGCCCTGCACCGTTTAGCCGCTGAGGGCTATATTTCCATCGATTCCCGCCGGAAAACCGTAGTTAAAGAAATCTCATATGAAGAACTGAGGGACATCTTTGAAGTCATGGCCGATCTCGACGCCATCGTCATGAAGCAGGTTGCCGACCACATTCAGCCCGAACACATCCAGGAGTTGAGAGCGCTGACAGAGCAAATGGAACAGGTGGGAAAATCGAACGACATCGAAAAATATCTGGAACTCAACACAACTATTCACAGTAAAATCTGGGAAATTCTTCCCAATAAGATTTTACAGAAGGCGATTGAATTCGTTTTTAGTCATGCGCAGAGATATTCTTATGCCAGAATCGTGGCCTTTCTTCAAGATCCCGCAGTTCTGGATAAATCCATAAAAGAACACAAAGGAATCCTGCGGGCCTTAGAGGATAAAGATAAGAGAGCCCTGAAATCTCTGGTTGAAAGCAACTGGAACCTGCTGCTCGACAGACTGCCGTAAAAGCCTGGAGAAAAACGTAGGCTAAGATAGATTAAAGGAGGTGAAAAATAGAGAAATATTTAAAAAAAAACGGCTACGGTATGGAAGAGTTTCCCTAAGAAGAAGCTTTTTCATAAAATCAATGGATTAAGAAAAAGGAGAAAAACATAATGAAAAAACTGCTTAGCATATCTGTTATTATGCTTTTCGTTCTCGGACTCACTTCCTTCAGCTTTGCTCAAAGGAGTCAAGGGGGTTCGATCAGCGGTACTGTCGTCGATACAGAGGGAAATCCTCTACCTGGCTGCACTGTTACCCTTTCAGGCATCAAGCATCTCGGTACAACAAACTTCATCACAAATGAGGCGGGTAAATTCCGTTTTCCCTCTCTCGCCCCTGGTGGAGGTTATGAAGTCAAAGTGGAAATGCCCAACTTTAAGACAACCATCCAAAGGGAGATCATCGTCAACGTCGCGAAAAATACGGGCATCACTATTGAACTCGAGGTTACAACACTCCAAGAAGAAATCTTTGTTGTAGCTGAATCACCGACAGTGGATGTCAAGAGTTCTAAAATGAGCATTAACTACAGCGCTCAATTCATCGCCAGCATCCCTATGGCAAGAGACCTTTGGGATCTCCAGCAATCTATCCCCGGAGCGATCGAAGCGCAGGAGAGTTCGCGGATGTCAAGCGTACTCGGATCAGTGGCCAAATCTACGGCTGTCCTATTAGACGGGGCTTCGGTGCGAGACCCGATTTCAATCTTCTTGACGACCAACATCAGCGTCGATGCCTTTGAGGAAGTGGAAGTGGGGATGGGGGCTCATTCGGCCGAAACCGGCCAGGCCGATGGTGTGGTCATCAACATCGTATCAAAGAGCGGTGGAAACAGGTTTTCTGGTTCGTTCAACACCAAATATACACGCGAAAGCCTTGCCCAAAATTTGATTTCCATCGAAGATCTTGAAGCCTTTAGTCTCATAGAACCCGAGAAATACATAGAACACCAAGACTACTCTGTTACCTTAGGAGGCCCCGTAATCAAGGACAAACTCTGGTTTTTCCTCAACGGCCGCCGCGTGGTCTTCGGTCAGGCTACCTCTTGGGTTCCAGAGAATAAGATGCAGGCAATATACGCGGTCAGGCAAGATAATGTTGACGCTAGAGATCTCGAGCATTGGGATCTAGATCATGGGGAATGGATGGGAATGGCCAAGCTGACCTTCCGGATTACAAACAACATCAAATACACGGGGATGCTCTACTACTTCGACATGTTGGAGCCTCTTATGGGTCTAGGCAACAATTACCCCTGGTCTTATAGCCGGATAAAGCCTGATAAAAACACCATCACCTCCCAAAAGGTGAACTGGGTCCTGAACCAGAACACTTTTCTGGATCTCGGATTTAATTATTATCACCGGTTTTACGCCTATGAACCACAGCCCGATACTTATGGCAAATACACCTTTTATGATAGGGCGGAAGCGGTCTACTTCGGATCTTATCGTCGTAATGTTTCATATAATAAAAACCAAATTGTGACAAATGTTGCGATCACCCGATTCCTGGATGGTTTTCTTGGCGCAAGTCATGAGTTCAAGGCCGGAGTGGAATACGAATGGGGCGCATACCACAGAGACGAGTCTGCAACCGGAGGCAACCCTTGGCGTTCATACTGGCGAGACTATGCTGCTGGCAACCCCTACTACTATGACACCGCAAATAGATTGGGAAGAATCGGATGGAAGTATGGCATCCTGGGTGAACACGGCCTATGGATGATTAAGGACGAAGGCAAACGCTGGTCCGCCTATATCCAGGACAGCATCACCACAGGAAGATGGGCTTTCAACGTGGGCTTACGTTTCGATAAGAGCATCGTGTACTATCCAGAGAACACCCGCCCTGACGTATATTCAACCATTACCTCCCCTGGCCCGCTACAAAATCCAGCCTTAGGCACCAATGAACTGCTCGAGGCCCTTATGCTGCAGGTCCGCACTGAAACAGGCTTCGTCTCCGTGTTCGATGAGTACACTATGCCTTATCAGAAAGTCATTGATTGGAACACGCTCTCGCCGCGACTCGGAGTGGTCTACGATCTATTCGGCGACGGCAAGACAGCTTTGAAGACCTCTTACTCCCGTTATTATGAGCCTGCTTATGTCGTAAAGTACAATAATGGTGATATTTTCCAAGGCAGTAGTCCCACTATTGAATGGAATGACGTCAACGCTAACATGCTCATGGATCTCCCCGGCGTGGATACTTACAGAATAAGATCAACGCCAGTTCAAGATCCTAGCATCCTATTTTACCCAGAAGACCTGAAAGCTCCCCTAACGCATGAATTTATTGTCGGAGTAGAACATGAATTGGTCAAAGATTTCAGGCTCGGCCTCCAGTTTATCGGGAAATGGATCTCGAACTGGGTCGAGGACACCGATCTTATCAACGGCTATGACGCCACCGCCACTGATGCCGATGGACTGATCTGGATTCCATATACCTTTACAGACCCTGGCTGGGATCAGGAACTGGGAACCGGAGATGACAACGAGCTTACCGTTTACGGATTAAGGAATGGCCGTCCTAGCTATGAAAGTATGATATCCATAAATCCACCCGAGGCCGAAAGAAAGTACAAAGCCCTGGTATTTACGTTCGATAAGAGAATGTCCAACAACTGGATGCTGCAAGGCTCCGTTCTCTACAGCTCATTTAAAGGCAACGCCCTCCCAACTAGTAGCGGTTCAATGAGTGAGACCAGCATATTCGATAACCCCAATTCAATGGTCAACTCTTACGGCAGTTTGCCCTATGAGCATCCGTGGCAGGTGAAGATCATGGGTTCTTACATCCTTCCCATGGATTTTGTTATTAGCTGGTATTTCCAGCATCGTTCCGGAGCCCCCTGGGCAAGAACATTCAATCGTATATACTTCCCGGATTCGCTTGGTGTTCAGGATAGCTATGCGAGTGTGGCCGCCGAACCTATGGGCACACGAAGGACAGAATCTTATACTATGATGGACCTACGGTTAGAAAAAGGATTTAATTTTGGAAATGTTGGAGACCTGAGGCTCTATGTGGATATATTCAACCTGGGCGGCCGAAGCGGACTCAACTTGAATGAGAACCAAAATGTGTGGTATCGCGGTGACCGGACTCCTGTAGAATGGTATAACGACTCAAATTACGGTAGGATCAACAGTGCCTATGGTGTTCGCTCTATTCATTTTGGATTAAAGTTCACATTCTAAGACTACATAAGAAAGGGGGCATCCGCCCCCTTTCTTACTCTCACTATTAAATTAAGGAGTCAAAAATGAAATTATTGCAACGTATCGTATTCTGTTTTATTTTGTTATTCGCAGGCAGTGCCCTAAGTGCACAGCAGCCGAAATTCGAAATAATCAAGTCTGTGACTGTTGGTAATAGAGTAACTATACCAAGTGCATGGGCTGATTTTGATAATGACGGTGATCTGGACCTGTTTATTGGCTTCCGAAAAGACCTGCCAAATCGACTGTATCGGAATGATGGAGGAACTTTTACGGATATAGCAGCTAAGGTTGGAGTGGCCGATACCGCAGGGACTTGGGCCGTTTCGTGGGGAGATTACAACGCAGATGGCCTTCTTGACCTGTA
>SDBU01003098.1_pt1 | contig 21408 bp, 50 predicted proteins | sample 2277071 | NCBI WGS metagenome assembly SDBU01 (sample SAMN10397929, study PRJNA504765) | marine sediment metagenome | isolation source: marine sediment core GS08_GC12, 126 cmbsf | place: Arctic Ocean: Gakkel Ridge, Loki's castle | collected 2008
TGACCGTGATAAAAGTATCGACATTGGCTACAGAGTTTCAATTAGTTTTCCTTAGTATTCGTGATACATTATTTTGAAATTTCCGTTATCTCCACCGCTTGCTGATGCCAACCTCGCCCTGATACGGACACTCGGATCCAAGATCGGACATTGAAAAGGAACGCCGTCAGTGACATCCTTCTTATCAGTTCGAGTAAAAGTTAATCTACCTATTTGAGTAGTATCGGCATATAATATTAATTCATATTCATCATTAGCTGAAAGCGCACAAATTATAATCCAGTGAATATCAAATCGCATATCTGCGGCTACGGTATTTGCTGGCATAATCGTAACAAGATTTCCCAATTCCCAAACACCGGCCCCACCTGCCACCTGAACTGAATTTGCTAACGTAGGATAAACTAATTGTTCCTTATGAACATGTTCTTCAATAATATGTGCATGAGCATATAGACTATTACCTAAATGAGTATCATTTTTTTGACCGACAACATCTTTCACGGTCACATTAGCAGAATTATCGATATCTACAACACTAAGATCGACAATAACTCCACGTGCTCGTAATGGCATTTTAAATCATCCCCCTTATGTACCTATCGCTATTTCAGCAGTTTGGCTAGCTGTAGAAGATGCGAAATAAAATGTAGCTCCCGTCAAATCCAATTTATCCTGACTCCACGATGTATTTACAGGCACAGACCAATAGGGACGCCTTGCTACGGGTCCAACTCTACCGGCATCAAATGATACCCTGAACGCTACCCCCCCAGTCGTCTGGATTTCAACGCTCTTCGTGTTGGCTGGGAATGCCAAGCTATACTGACGATTCGCAACTGGCATACTCACCGTATAGAATCGGATGCGGGTTATTACGGATGGGACAGCAGCAAGCAAGGTTTGAACATTAGCCTGCTGCTCCATAAGATACTGGATGTTGGCAAGGTAATTCCAAGCATCTGAGAACCAACTTCCGGTTCTTTTCATCCAACTTTTTTGTTGTGTGATTTCCACAAGTGGCATATTTTCTCATCTCCTTATATTATTATAAATTACCCAAATATAGTTGTCAACATCCGTTGCAATTTTCGTTTCATCTGACCGTTACCGGGAATATATTGCATCGCAAGTCCCGCTAATCCAGTTGTAGTTACCACTATTGTTTTAACCGCCTGAAATATATTATCCAAAAGTGCATTTGGTGCTGATGTTATGGCAAAACTTTTTGATGTTTTCTTTAGGAATAAAATAGTAGATGTAGATGTAGTACCAAAAACTTTAGAAATTTTTTTAGCTAGACTAATTAAGGATGAACAAGAGACAGTTAGAATCTGGGTAAAGATAGCAGCGGTATTCAAAATCGCTATCGGCATTGAAGTCAAAGTCAAACTCTTTGAAGTCTTTTTAGTTAGGATTCCTTCCGGAGTCGTATCCGAAATTAGAATTTTAAAAGTGGATTTGCCAAGAGCGATACTAGGAATTGTCGATGCAGAAAAATCTTTCTGAGTTTTCTTAATCAAACTACTGGATGGTGACATAACTGCTATTAGAGAACAAAGAGCTACCTTAATACCATTTATAAGAGCGGATGGAGTGGTTACGGAAATTAAGGTTTTAAACCCTTTTTTTAAAATTAAGGTCACAGGAGTTGTAGCACCTACCAAGTCTTTAGAAATTTTCTTTATAAAAATACTGGATGGTATTGTAGTTATTGATAAATTCTTTGAAGTTTCTTTGATAAACTCACTAGAAGATATACTCGCTGCGTCGAGAGTTTGATAAAAAGTTTGGCCTGAAGGTGCAGGTCTTATCGCAATCTGTGTGGCTGCCCAACCATCTGAGGCAGCAGTCGTATAGTCCACAGCCCCCGTAGCACCAAAATTTGTCATCACCTTGCGGGCAATCACTATACCGGCGGTAGCGACAGCTACATTCAGGTCTTCAGTCCAGCCACCAGTTGTAATGCCATATGGTGTATCATTATCGTCCATACCCGTGGTGGCGAAAACCAAGGCATCGTCTGTTACCGTCTCAATACTAGGAGCTTGTGGTGTATCACTTGTTCCAGTAGCTCCTATTGTGTCCACCACATCAATCGGAGTACCAGAATCAAATCCAGTAATGCGGTACATCCTGCCGACATAATCCTCTTTGTCCCCTGTAAAGGACATATGCCCTCTAGTTATGTCAGCGGCAAGGGCTATCTTATAGAAGCACCAAGTAGAGTTGCCACCAGCTACAAATTGGATACCATAGGCTTGAGTCATACCGTGGTCTGATTCTACAAGAATATCATCATCTTTTGCGATAATAGCCAAAAGAAGGTCGTCCGCCTCTGTGCCAAGGGGTAAGGTAACATTAAATGTGTCTCCACCTAATGCACTAATATCAGTAGAAGATTCAATTACTGGTGCTGCCATCTGTTTTTCCTACTATAGAATTTCAAGAGTAATCGTGAATTCTATTTTATCACCCGAAACCACGTTGATTGCCGCAAACGTCCCCCTGATAAATAAAATTCCTCCAGTTACTAGACTAAATACTCCACTCTCTGTGATAGCAAAAGTTCCTGCATAGGTATGAGTTGCTATAAGTTTATAGATACTGGCTGAAGTACCCTCACTCTGAGCAGCGGTGTCCCTTGCCTCTCCACATGCATTCTCCATTCCAGTATCAGCCTTTAGGGGTCCGGTTGTCCCCCAACCAGAATCCACATACTTATACTCCGAAGTCTCCAATAAATCAACAATAAGCTCTTCACCATCCTCGACTAATTCAGGATTTGCCACGTTTCTCACCTCCTCCTTTATAAATTACTCCTAAGTCCTCAACTTTGCCACTCTTACGAATAACTCTGGCTGAAATGGCAACACGTCCTTTTGAAATCGTCTTAATATTACCATCAGGAATTGTACGACCTCTGGCGACTTTACCCTTTTTGATATCCGATGCTAGCTTCTTGGACTTTAAATATCGTCTCAATTTCTTAAACATTTATCTCTCCCTTAAGCCTGTGACACTAAATAAAATGCGCAATCTGAATCCTGAGTAATTGATGTCTCAACTTTGAAAAACTGAAAAGGCGCGGCAATATCAATAAATATCATCTTATCACCTGCAGATGATGCAATATTCCAATCGCCAGAACCATCAGGCTTCAATATTCTCCTAAAAGTTCCATTCTCTGCGGTAGCTGCTTGTAAATATACAACTGCCGTAGTAATAGTGGGAATTTCAAGTCCGAGTATAGACATTCCTGCCCCAATATCTACTATGTTTGAAACTGTATTGCCGGAAGGAATGGTCAATGCTAATCGGTCTCTATGCGCCTTGTAGATATCAATTCCACTCACTAGCTCCCTTTTTACCCTATTTAAATGCAATTTTGAAATATCTTCAATTTTATTCAGAGTTTCAAGACGATTTTGAAGACCAATGTTTAAATTTTTTAGATAATCCAAATGTCGTTTAGAAATTTCATTTACAGTAATTAGGGATTGTAAATTATCCAATATAGATTTCATTACTTTTGAATTATCTTGACTGGTCTCTTTTAGAGAATCTAAACTTTCTAAAACTTTATCATACCAACTTGACATAATTTACCTCCTTTTTTCAAATTGTTACTATTTACCAGTACAATCAGGTAATATTTGCGTAATAATGATAATGTTCCGATTTCACTACCTCCTCAATTTCATAACCCCCCGCCATCCCATTCCTCACCAACCCTTCCACAACCGCAATCAGGGGCGTCAAGACCTCTTCCCTCTCCACACCGGTGGGAAGAGCTTTGTGGTTTTGGATGCCGGTGCGGACGGCTAGGAGGCGGTGCTTGAAACCGGAGTCCTGGGAGGCTCGGCAGATAATTACGTTTTTCCATCGATCATTGTAAAATAATTCTGTGGAGATGTCAAACTCGCAAAAGGGGCAGGGCTTATTTTTCTTTCCCATTGCTTATTTCTTCTTTAACTTTAAATTTAGTATTTGGGCAATACGCACTCAGTGCAGTTTGAATGTTATATTGATTCAACCAGTTTGTATCTTCTGGCTTATCCCAAATAATTTTAACAGTTATTTCTGGCATCTTACTTCTCCTTCCCTTTTTAATTTTCCTTCAAGTCGTTTCGCCTGCTTAGAAAATCCCATCAAACTAAGCCTTTTAACTTCATTCTTTAATATCCTTCTTCTCTCTATTCTCCATATCTCAGGAACCAAATAACCACCAAATTCGTCCGTAGGAATTTGATTTTTATGATATCCAAACAGAAAATTCCTAATTTTTAAAATAATATTAGTTCTCATTTTATAGACCTCTTACAATAAATATGATAATACCCATCTTTTTCTTTTTTATCTTCAATAAAATATTGGCAATTAGGACAGGGCTGGTATTCGCAGGGAATTTTGGCGGCCATGAAAACTTTATCGCCCCTATGGAGCCGAATGCGAGGTCGGCAGGAAGCACAGAAAAACCACTTTAGGTTCATTTATATTCCTCAGCTAAGATTATTATATAAGCGGGGTAGAATTTGTCAATCTTTCGTCTCATTCAATCTCCAAAATATTAGGAGTCTTCTGTGGTAATTCTTGACATTCTTGAAAGGTATGCATTTGACAACCAGCAATAATCATCGGTTCTTTTTGCCCAACTATAATCACAAAATCAGCTTGGCCCGAACCGGTTTTACATCCCATGACATCCTCAGCCTTAACTACAGTGCATTTTCCAAATACAGCTTTATATTGATTGCCTCTCTTATCATAAATCCAATCATCTAAACTTATAATGCCTTTCTTATTCTTCATTTGCATTATTTTCTCCCTTCTCTTTTCTTCTACCCTTTCCTAATTGGCAAAGTTTCTTTTGATACCATTCCTCATCGAGAATTTCCCCCTTTCTCATAACCAATTTCCCTTTTGCCCAGACATTACAACTTCCGAAAAGGTCATCAAATTCCTGTTCCAGAGTTGGTGACAAACTTTTGATATCTTTCCAACCCCATCCTTTTCCTTTTATACGTTTACTATTTTTTATTTTGTCACAGGCTTTACAGCGGTTGCTGATTCCAGATTTTATTTGAGAATTTTTGCAAAACTCTGTAAAGGGTTTTACTGTGTGGCAAATTTTGCAGGGTTTGGAAGTTGTGCTAATTTTTCTTAAGTCTATTTGCATAACTAATGATAACGCCTTCTCTGGTTTAAGGGGGTAGAGAGAAATAGGTTTGAGACGTTCTTCTTTCATGTTCTTATTTTTCATCTCTCTTTTTTTCTCCAAGCATAGATACCCCAGATAGCTAGACAAGCATATACGAGAAATAGAACACCCTGCGCCGGTATGCCTTTATAGAAGTCTATTATCGCCCAGGCGAAATTTGTGCCTGTCCAAATTATAAAGCATATTCTATTTTTCTTGATATTTAAGATTACGCCGATTAGGGAAAGGGCAGCTAGAAGCCATATCCAATAATTCATTTATCATTGCCCGCCTGACAAAATAATCTTTTTTGGCTTCACCACTCCCCCCGGATCCCCCGGCGTCCAAATCTTCTTCCTCTGTAGAGTCCTCTTGTCCCCACTAATCCGTCCCTTTACTTTTTTAATATCAATCTTGAGATCGTCCCCAGACCACCGGGTGACTACCTCGACCTCCGAGTCCCGGAAGGTGGTCAGGATGGCCCGGCCAGGCTTGCCGAATAGCTTGGTGATGAGGTGCTCCAGAAGGACTCGGGAGAGGAGTTGCATGGTTATCATTGGTTATCCCTCCAAATAACTCCAAATCTTTTTAATTCACGAGCTGAGAATTCGGTTTCCAAAGTTAATCTCGCAAACGTATTCTTCAAAGAAATTGCTACTTCTCTTGCGTTATCTAGCCTCTTAACCATTTCTAAAGTATCTATCTGGCTCACTCCTTTCATGTTTTTTTCCTTTTATTTAATTTATGGGGCTTTGAAAAATATCCCTTTTTAACAAAAAGACTTTTTAATTCTTCATCCCTAATTATTTTACAATATTCCTCAAATTTTTTATATTCACTTTTCCACGGTTCGGGAACGATATATCCACCTTCCTCCTCCGGTGGCACAACATACCAACCTCTTTCAAAAATAATTCTCCTAAAGAACCGAACTAAAGTAAACAAGAATTTAAACATTCTCCCCCTCCTCCCAAACCTCTCCGCAGGCATTACAATACCACCATCCCTCGTCCTCAAAAATATTGTCGGAGTCGCAGGCAGGGCAGGTGTCGAATTCGAGATCCTTGTCTGTAAGTTTATTTGGCATTTTATTTTCCTTTCAAATAATATACGATTGCTCTACTCCATGCCTGCAATAAGCAAATTTGACTCCTACCAGATTACCCAAGCAAGCATCATGACCTTCAGGCGTCGGCATCCTACCACAACGTACGCAAGGCTTTTCAACCTCTATTGGCTCGCCTGTATCTTCATATACCCATTGTTGTCGAAATATAGTAGGCCAGCCTCTTTGAAACGACCTAGCACTCAATTTCTTTTCCTTTCCTCCCTATCTATAAAGTACCACCTCAAAAGATATTTAGCACTTATCGCTATAATTATTGGCAATAAGAAAATAAAAGTGTTCACCTTACCCTCCTTTATCCCTCTAATTTCTTACAATGATCTGCTATTATTTTACCTAAGAAACCAACACTAATATCCCACTTCTTAGCAAGTTCCTTGAAAGTAAGGCCTGTAGAAAATCCATTATTAAAACTCTTCCATCTCATTCTGGGATTGTGAGGTTGGTCGTGAAATTCAAAACATAGTATTTCATCAAAACTACCACCACATCCCGTAGGACATCCTTTATACACCTCCTCTATTTGTTCCCGGAATTTATCAATCTCTTTATTCTTTATCATTTATTATCTATTATGTTTGATTTTCTCTATTTGTTCCTGGTTCCAATCATCAAAAAGTTTTTCCTTTTTATCAAATGTTTTATTCATACAGTATAACCCTACTGCCAATATTACCACAAACAACCAGATGAGTGATGTAATGATAATATTTCTAATATTGTCCCATTTTGTCATTTTCTTTCCTCCTATTAACGTAATCCTGATTCCAGTACGGCGACTTGCAAAGAGGGCATACCCGGACTACCGGCTTGCGGGGCGTCCAGGAGTGGTCGCAACGGCGGCAGGTGAGGGTGGGGAGGTGGATAGGCTTGGTCATTTTTTCCCCTCAAACTTGACCTGCGGTAACAACTTGTCAATCCGCTTGACCTCGTTGATTATATCTAAAGGTTTATTTAAGAGATGTAAATTATACGGTATTCTTCTGAAAAGAATCTGAGCATTGCCCTGTATAATCTGCAAAGCGTTCCTAATTTCCGCAATATCCTCGCTATCTATTTTCATCTGGCTCATCGTTTGCTCCTTTTATAGCCCGCCCTGTTAGGAAGAATATATCTCCTAGCGACTTACCTTTTCAGAGCGCCCAGAGCGGGCTAATCATCATTTGTTCTTCCCCATAATTCTCTTCCAAATTCGCCTCATTTTCCTATTAGGTTTTATACTTGCCTTATCCTTCTTTGCGGCTTCCTTATACGCCTTCTGTTCCTCTCTGGTTTTGGTTCTTGAAAGAGTCAGACTTTGCAGTTTTCCATTCCACTTTGCTATGTTCCGCCTAGTACGTTTCTGCGCTTTAGCGACTACTCTTTTCTTCATTCATTCCTCTTCTTAAATACCTCATAGATTTGCAATGCTATATTCAATTCAGTCCTAACCTCTTTGACCCTTTCTTGTTCTTCACTCGTAAATTCCTGCCAGCAATACTTACCATAAGACTTACTGTCAGGCAAAGCCTCCATCCCTAACTTAACCACTTTTGCCAGAAGCTCTATCAGCTCATCTTTGTTTATCATTTCTTCCCTACCTCCCTAATAAAAGTATACTTAACCACCTCCAGCCAGTCCCTGATCGCCTCCTTATACAGCCCGGTCTCATTTAGCCGCCGCAGAAAGTCGCAAGGGGATGTAGTGATATGAGTATCCTTACCAACCCGGCACATGATGCGGATCTCGCTGATTCCCTCGTCGACTACGTAGATGTAGGTGGCGCAGGTGACGGCGAGTTGAAGGATTGCAGCGGAGAGAGCCAGGGATCCGTCCTTGCCTAATAAATTAAAGCGGCCGGCAGACGCCTTGAATTCCAGAGTGTACATCCCGTCGTCGAAGGAGGTCCGGATGACCTTGCCTACCCGGGAAGAGGAGAGGCAAGCGGTGATGATGGCGTCGGCGTCGGAGGGGGTTTTAAGGACGTTGAGTTTCTTTAGTTCGCTGATTTGCATTTTATTATCCTATACAGCCCCTTGCCACCCACCTACAAACTGCCTGTAATTCTCTTGGTGATAGACCACATCTAAAAGCGGTTTTTATTACCTCTTTTCCATAATCCCTTAATAATTTTTCCAATCCTTCTCTGCCTAGTTCATTTATATATTCTTTTGCTTGTGTATAAGTCAAAGTCATTTTATCCTTCTTGATATTATGCTTGATTCACTAACGCACTTGGTTTAAAGCAATCCCTACACAGATAGACTGCCGTTGAACAGGCATCATGAAACCAGTAGTCACCCTTTCCTCCATTTTTATGAAGGCTAGAAATATATTTCTTTTCTTTTCCCTCAGCAGCCACAAACATTATCCTTGCTTTTCCATTACAATCTTTACACTGAATGTACTCAGGAAAATCTTCTTGAAATGTTTGTTTCAATCCAGTCTCACCTAGATATATATCCATTTATCTCTCCTTTTTTAGCTCACTGATTTGCATTATCCAATCCATCCCTTACCGCCACAATTACTACAGGGATCATGGTGGTCAGTAGTCGAACCTTCTCCGTGGCAAATTTCACATGGTTCTGCCTTTTGAATAGCTTCTGGGCTAAACTCCATTAAGTCAGTTCCTATAGTATCATCTATAATCAGATTTCTGTTTTTTCCACGTATAACTTTATAAAACTCGTCAGGAGCACCCTTTAGGCTAGCACAAACTTTTACTGTATCGCCTTCCATTATGCCCCCCGATATTCTACCAACCTCAAACCTTTCTATCCTATCATCTACGAGTTCTCCAATATGACGAGCACAAGATTCTGTGACATCACTTGGCGCATTACCATAAACAACCTCAAACTCAGCTTCTTTTCCACACCAACTCCCCTTAGTATTTACAAAACAACACTTAATTTTATCTGACATTTTATTTTTTCTCCTTGAGTTGCCTTATTGCATCGTTTATGTTCATTCCACACTCATTACATATTACGCTATTGTTGTCATCTATACTCATGAAAATACCGCAACACTCCTCATTGCCTAAGTCAGAGTGACAGGGCATATTAAGAGATAGTGTGCAAAGACCAGTATCAAAATCATGCAGAACCTCTTTGTTATCTTTCAGTGCCTCTTGTACCTTTTTTATTGTATCTTCTCTAATTATAAATTTTCTCATTTACTTGCTCCTTTTTGGAATAAATTTGTGATGACACATTGGACACTCGACCTGTTCCTTTAGCTTGGCCTGTATCTTCTCGCGTTCCTTCTTCTCGGTTTCTCTTTTTGCTTCCCTTTCCTTCTCTGTTTGTATTGCCTTACGTTCCAGATCAGCCTCTTTCTCTTTAGCTTTCCTCACATAGTCAGCCATTTCTTTTTTGGCGTTCTTCTCGATCTCTTTCTTTTCTTTATCAGCTTTCTCCTCAAGCTCTTTTTGCTTAGCCTCAGCCTTCTCGCGTTCCTTCTGTAGCTTCTCCTCTTTGGCTATAGCCTCCTTTTTCAGCCTCTCGTTCTCCTCCCTGATCCTCTCCTGCTCCTTCCTATCCGCCTCCTCTTTGGCAAGCCTATCCTTCTCGGCCTTCTGGCCCGCATCAGTTACCGTTATCGCCTTAGCTTTCTTCTCCCAATCGCTGGCTATCTGGAAGTACCCGGTGAATTTGTCTAGTAGCACTTGAGCCTTAGTCTGTTCTAACCCGCTCTCCTTGACTATCACCGCTAGTTGGTCAACTACTACTAGCTCGTTGCTCGTATTCTGCCCCTTCTTGGCCTCCGCTTTTGGCTTGCCCTTTACCTCTTGCTTGCGTTCTCTCATGTCTCCTGTTTCTGGGTTGTATTCTATCATGCTATCTCCTTTCAATAATTATCGTTCTTACCTGCCTGCCGAATTTTTTGGCCAAGTCCTGGTTACGAAAAAATATGTCCACAGTTTTCTCAACCCTCTTATTCATCGTGTCCTCAACCGTAAAGGCCAGCCAGACAGTATCGCCCCACTTGATGTCGTATTCCTTTATCAAGTCCCTGCTGACTGCTACGATTCCCAATTGTTCAAGCTCGCTGGGAGTGACTATCTTCCCCGAGGCCGTTTGGAAAGGGTTGTTATCCGTCTGTGCCTTGCTGGGCGAATAGGCCGTGACCTCTACCTCAATGACCTCTAGCTGCCTGTCGTGTCCGGCCTGAGCAGTTACTCCATTGCCAGCTCGGTATCCGTAGGCTATACCAAAAATCACTATCCATATACCCAAGAAAATTATTAGTAGTCTCATTTTAGACCCTCGCTTTCGGATGACTACACCATATCTTTTCCTGCCCCTTTTTCTTTCTATTTTTCAACCCTTATTTATCCTTTGGCCTGAATATTATCTTTACTCTTTCCCATCCTTCCTCTTCTTCAAAAATCAAATCATCTAGTTCTTTTTCCTTAAACTTATCAAAAAGAAAACCAAATAATTCTATAAACATTTCCTTCTGTTTTCTTTCTTTTGCACTCATTTATATAGCCTCTTCCCGACTACCCTGCCAACCCCCTTATTCCGAACTCGCCTAGCCACCTTTGCCGGCTTGCCGGACTTGAGGGCGGAGACGTCGCCGAGGAGGCGGGCTAGGGTGTAGAGTGCGGAGCGTAGTTTCATGGTTTTTCTCCTTTATTTTTTATCTTACTGTACGCATACTCATATATCATACTAGCAGAAAATATAGAAATGTCAAGGCTTCCTAAGATACCAGAAAACACCCTTACCCCGGAGGAGATACCGGTAGAACCGGCATTCATCAGGGGCATTCTCTGAAAGACGCCTTCTCACTAAGTAGTCCGTAGCCTGACATACCCCGTCCCTGGGAGAAAAACTTACTCCGTTTTTCCCTCCGATGAACTTGTGGTCGTGGCAGTCGGAAGCGACGAGGGATTCGGTGGAAGATGTCGTAGGGAATCGAAGAGTGGGAAGTATGTGAAAACTCCTTTTTTATGAGGGAAAAGAATTCTATCCGTCCCGTGGGGGAGGAGCATATTTCCCTTTATTCATCAGTGTTTCAATTTTTAGAAAATTTACCTTTTTAAGGGGTATTTCCTGTATAATTTCTAGAGGCTACCTAAACCGCCGTTGCCTCCGGGTGAATTCAAAATGGGGGGCACCACCGGCCCCTTCCTCCCTCGCCGCCTTCGGATTCCTTTCGGGGTGACATCGGATTCCTTTCGGGGTGACATCGGATTCCTTTCGGGGTGACATCGGATTGCGACGGGATTGCGGTGGCGGGGCGGGTTTTGTATCTGTATATTCTATTCTGTTTCTGTTTTATCATAATCAATGAGCTGTTATCTGTTGTAATAATGCAAACATCTAAACGTTGACTCATAAAGCTTTTAGTGGAATTAAGTTCCGATAATAGTTATTCTGTCACCCAAATTATTATTACTTAATTGCCAGTCGGATCCGGGAAAAAAAGAAGGGATCTCGTCGGGAAATCGATTCACATCTATATTCAGGTTTCAATCCTCCACTTTCCCTGTCCCCCATTAATCCTTTCGCCATTCCTCTCCTCCGTCCCTCAACCACCCTTCTACCTTCCTCTTCCTCTCCTCTAACACCACCACCTCCTCCTTCTTCCCATCTCTCCAGTCTCTTTCCTATCTTGTACCGCATCCGACTTCTCCTCTCCCTCTCTGTATTCCTTCCCCAACCTCTTCATAGCCCATCTATATTCTAATCCAAATCTATCTATCTCATACGCTGCTTTTAGACACGCCTTTCTTAAATCTCTTCCCCATTTAAATCTCTCTCCTACCTTAACCTTCTTGTCTATTGTTCTTCCCCTCCTCTACCTGTCTATAGTTCTTATCCAGTATCTGTATTTTCCTTATGGTGGGGATATAGCACCAGACATATTTTTTTTTAACTAGAACGATTATCCAGTACTCTTTTATCTCTACCACTATCCCTTTGCAGTCAAGTTTTATAATGGTGGTACTCATTCCTCTCCTGGGCAACTGCCTGAAGGCATCCTATAATCCCGACAATCATCAACCCTATCAATAGTATACTCGTTGTCTTTCTCATTTCTTTCTTCTCCTTTTCCCCCTACCCCTACCAGCTTTACTTTTCTGGCTAGCAAAGGCATAGGGGGGGATATTTTCTATCCCTCCTCTTTCTTCTTCGGCTCCTTCATCTAATTATTTTCTACTTCTCGACCATCTTCTGCAAGCCACCAACAAACTCCACAAGTTCTTTGTCCTTGTATAAGGAACTATTCTTGGCCAGCTTCTTCACAAGGATACGGTTGAACTCGTTTACATTGTCTAAAATCTTCTCAACTTCAGGTATCCAATCCCTTATTGCATTATAATGTTCCACTATCTCAGCCTGCTTGTCTATGAGTGCTTGGCATACCAGCACCCAGTTATCGTTGCTGGTTATCTTGTCGTACAGGATTTTGTTCATTTTGGCCTCCTAATCCCATAATGTTTTTTCGGCTTCTAGCCTTTGCTCGGCTATTCTGCAATACTCTTTATTTATCTCATAGCCTATATATCTACGGTTATTCTTCTTTGCCATTTTTAGGGTTGTGCCACTTCCAAACATAGGGTCTAAGACAATATCGTTCTCATTGCTCCAGCTTACTATATGGTCGTTGGCAAGTTGTTCGGGAAACGGAGCAGTATGTGATGTTTTATCGTTTAACGCTAACGAATAAAACCAGATATTGCCTTTTATCCGCTCTATCTTACGGACTATTATTTCATCTCGTCTCCGTATACTATCACTATGTTTTCGATTGATATTATTCTCAATACGACCACCCGTGATAGTCGGGCATTTAATATGATTTATTGTTTTAGGTTTTCCCTTGCTAAAAACAAACATATACTCAAATTGTTGTTCATACCTATTGTGTGTGAGCGGAATAGGATTGTTCTTAGCATATATCATAGTATCGTGAAGATTAAATCCTATTCGCTTAAAATATAAAGCCTGCTTAAAGCTCGTTCCTGTCTCGCTTCCCTTAATCGTAGCATCCCCGACTATCCAGACAACTACCCCGCCGTTTTTAGTGACCCGATATAATTCTTGTGCTATTGGCTCAAAGTCAAATTCATAGCCACCATATTCTCTTAGATTATCGTAGGGAGGAGAAGTCACAATCAAGTCAATACTATCATTATCTATCTCTTCCATTTTAACACAAGATTTATTATAAATTATATCTACTTCCATCACAATCCCGTTCCTATCTTGTTCTTGTTTTTTTCTGCCTGACCATCTTGAAAACCATCATGTCTAATATTCTTTAGAAATTTCTCTAGTTCTTTAATGGCTATTGACCCGCCATCACACTCAAGCCAGCCCTCATGGATTCCGCAGGGAAACGGTGGGTCTTGCTCCGCCAAAAATATTCTAAACCTATTTGCTAACATTATCCCTCCCTTTCACACATTTTCCCAATGCCCTAATACCCTTTCCTTCCTCTGCCGCTGGATTGGCTCGCTCTGCTCGATCCGCCTGCCCTGGACAGTCTCAACCCCGACGTGCTGGATCCGGTAGCCTAGCTTTTTAAGCTCGTCCTTTCTGGCGGTGAATCTGGCCTTAGAGAGTATCCTATTATTATAGCGTTCAATGACCGCCTTGTCGTCCAGGCTCACTACTATCTTCTTGCCCTTTTTGGTTGCTATGAATGAGTCCATTATAAGTCCTTCCTTAGCTCTATCTATTTATCAAGAAAGACCCTATGAACAAAATTACACTACAAACCAAACAGAATAAATAGATATGTCGTAGTCTTTTCTTCTCTGCATACAAAATCCCATACAAACTAAGAAGACACAACAAGAAACTTGTCAACAACAATATAAATTGTCTTATTTCATTCATTCCCTCATCTCCTTCCCTAACTCTATTACAGCTAGGTCAACTGCTTCTTTACAAGATTTGGCAGTCGCATAAGCAATGTACTTTCCATTCCCAGCAGCATTTTTCCCAATATCTTCATAAATAGAAGCAGAAACTTTCATCCAACCCTTGTGGATGTATTTTTTCAATGGTTTTTTTACTTCCAACCAATACCCCGCCTCCTCCAATATTCTCTCAATCTCCTGCCATTCGAGGATGGGGGTAACATTTTCTTTGGGTAATTCATGGCCACAACCGGGCAGCTTTAACCATTTTGCCTCCCGGACTTCATAAATTAAACTTATATCTTTGAAGCCATCCCAAATACACCACTCCCCCACCTGTGGAGTGTAGGAGTAGGGGATTTTACCATTCTTGCATTTAGGACATCCTTTATCTATCCACTTATGACGTTCTTTCCCTTCAACTTCAACTCTCTTAACTCCTATCGCAGTTCCAGCACAGGCTGGACATTCCCATCCCAACCTCTCCAGCACCTTCATCACTGGTGCTGGATTATTCTTCGATGCTTCTAATGCTTGTTTGTAGTTCATTTATCGACCCCTCTCTTATAACTACATTGAATTATTCCATAATCTTCGTCGCATCCAAAATTGTATGGACATTGGTATTCACAAATTCTCAAATTGGTAAGAGTTCCTTTTCGTGGACACATTATCATTTTTCTAATAACTCCTTCTCTTATTCCTTTCAATTCCTCCCTCCTTTATCATCCGATCCCGTACAACTCATCCTGACAATCCTCGCACTCTCCCGTCCGGCGCCACACCCTAGCCGCCTCGTAGGTCTTAAACCTCCGGACGTCTACCTTGCGGTGGCAGGAGGTGCAAAGGATCTCCTTTATTTTCTTACTTCTTTTCTTCATCTTCCTGCATACTCCGGTATTTTCCGCAATACGGCTTTCCGCCAAACTCAAATCTCTCCCGTAACTTATTGCAGACAATAGCCTCTTTCTGGTAAAGCTCACACCCATCGGCAAACCTGCACCGATTAACCTCAAATACTTTCCTGAATCCCTTGCCAATTGCCTTTATTAGTGCCTTCATTTTATCTCTCCTCCAAATTAAGTATTCTTATAGCTATAGAAATTCTTGTTTTTGGATGTAACACCATACTATCAATATGACTATTTACCCACTCTCCCGTATCATTCCCCTGTAGCCGCCCGGCCACTACTCAGTCACACCACATCTCCTTCACGAACTCTTCCGGCATCTCTACCGGCCTCATCTTCCCGGAGTCCAGGATCAACACCCAGTGCTGCCAGTGGTGGCCGTTCCTCCGGTAGTGACGGAGGCGGACTAGGTCGAAGGCGGGATCAGTAAATGCTTTCGGCAAATAAGCCTGACCACACGAACAACCGAACCAGTATTTAGAGGACAGGAGGAATTCGGAAGGGAGGAAGCAGGAGAGGTCGTGGAGGAGGCCGCGGATGGGGATGCCGGCTTTGCAGCATTCTATGAATACATACCATTTATGCTTGATTAGGTATATGAGGTATTTCATATTTTTATCCGTTGATTTGGCTGTATGAGTAGCTTCGGCTCATTTGGGTTGCTCCTTTAAGATTTGTTGACCTTCTAGGTCAGAACAAGCAAATTCGTCTCCGTACTTAAAACGATTTGCCCACTCTGAAGCATACCCAGTTTGACATTGAGTTTCCTCTTCGTCTTTCCATCTTGTCAGCATATACCAAATATAACGCTCTAGCATCTGACCCTCTAATCCATTTTTAATTCCCACTTCTCTAAATGTTTTCATCTATCTCTCCTTTCGTTCTCGTTCTTTTAGCTCTACGTGCCTATAGCCTACAAATTCGGCTATGAGTGCCCGAGTTCGGCCTAGATGTAAAGCCTCTTGTATTTGAAGAATGGTAGAATCTTTGAGTCTTGGTCTAAGGTCGTCTGCTATTTGGTCAAGCAATTCTGAATAAGTTTTAGGATATTTTTCGTTCATCTACTTTTTCTCCTCTAGTTGTCCTTTCCATCCCTCAAGTAAATCAAGGGCAAGTTGAGTTCCGCTGGCAAAGCCCTCGTCAAATTTACTAGTCCATACTTCCTTGTATGACATTTGGCTACATGCCCAACAGTTGTGTACTTTTATAGCATACAAATCTTCATTATCTAACCTTTCCATAACATTACCCCCTTTCATCCTTCCACAATGGCCACGTCTCCAGAGGCCGTCCCAGGAGATCCCGCCGGGGGCCCAGGATCACCCGGGGACGGTCGCCGTCGGTGGTTATTTTGGTGCATCTAACAAAATAGCGTACCGGATCAAGCGCGTGATTATTCTTATCGATAGGACGCCCATCCTTATCTGTTTTATAATGATTAAACTCCCAAATGGTCATCTTGCATTTCCGGTTGACATATAGGGTCGGATCTCCTTTCATTGGAACTAATTTACCTTTTACCAAATTAATATCATCAATCTCCGATTTCCTTCCACTAGCATTCACTCCAGCCGTCCGCCACTCGGCAATCAAGTCTTGGCGGGAAGGATCGCAGTAGGCCGGCTGACCTTGAGCATATTCCCACCACGGCTCGCCTTTGCAAATCTGAATTATTGCCGGATTAGTGGTATTTCCTTGATAAACTTCATCAACTATAACATCACCTCTACCTGAAATTTTTTGCCATACTAGAATAACAAAGGGGTCTATTCCTCCCCAGTCAATCGAAAGCCTAACCGGTAGCGAGGGGTTAAAATCGCAGTCGATAACGTGAACATCCTCATTAAATTTAGAATAAACGAACTGCTTCCGGCTTGGCTTCTCACAGAGCCATTCGGAGTCAAAGCTCTCTTCATCCAAAACTTTCAGCTTATTCACCAGATCATCGATAGTATAATAGCCGACAGCACCTTTCATCTGCTTACCCGGGCAGATCCCAGAAATAGGACAGGTCGAACAGGAGTAATCCCGGCAGGATTCCAGTACCTCCCAGATGCACCAGACATACAGCGACAACCCCATCGCTTTATGATCTTCGATTACCTGCTCCATCAGCCCGCCGGCGACGTGCCGGGTAGAGAGGATGAGAGTAGACGCCTTGATGCCCCCTTTCGACTGCGGTTGGGATAGGGCAGCATTAAAGATTCTTTCCTCCATTACATCTATTTCATCCAGAATCAGGTTCTCCTGGTGCGGTCCCCGGACCGACTTCTCAGAAGCGGTAAGGATTTCTACGGTTGCCTTATTCTTAAGCCGAGTCTTCTTCTGCTGGACTTCTCCATTTAATTGCTGAGGACCCAGCCCTGATATTTCCCAGCAGTCGGCGAACGCTTGATAGGACTTGTCGGACTGATCCACCGAACCACCGAGCAATCGGGTAGAGGATTGAGGGAAGATACTTCTTAAGAATGTAAGAATGCCGGCGGAAAAGCTCTTGCTTCCGCTTCTATTTGCCAAGCCTACCGCATTATGGACCTTAGCCAGAAAGAGGTCGGAGAGGAGGCGGAAGGGGGGTAGATGGGTCGGGTTGTTGCAGAGGCGGGAGTTGGGTATCTTGACACCCAAAACTTCCCGAAGAAATACTATTAATTCACTAACCGTACTTATCCCACTCTCAATCATCACTGCTGATGTGTAACTACTCTTTTCCGGATTTATCTGCATTATCGATTACCTCATATACTTTACCCAAAGCTTTAAGCCGTTCTTCTGGACTCTTTTGACTACTTATTTTACTAACAAGCAGATTAAACTGATTCATTTGTATCTGCACCTGATTCATATTACCAAGACCACCCTTTGCAAAAGCTCTTGCTTGGCCGAGTTCCTGGGCAATGCGGTTTTTGAGCCTGATTGCTACTCCCTCAAGATTAGCAATAGCATCAATATCAACCCCTTTATCAGAAGTCTCGCTTGAATATATCAAAGAATTTATAAGTTGTAATTGCTTGATATCATCGTTTATCCTGACCTCCTGGGTGGCAAAGCTCTCCTCCATTGAATAGGGCAAATGTAGCCTGCGTTCTTCGGATGTCATATCTTTCCATTTATTGGTATAAAAGGCCATATGATTCTTTTTGAATTCGCTGGTTTCAGTACCCCATTCTTTATTGACCTTATCCACGATTACACATTTTCTGGTGCCGAGGGCTAAATGTTGATAAATAAAAGCTTTTTGATATAAAGCTAACTTCAAATTTTTTCTCCTTTTTTTGACAATAGGGTCAAACTTTCTGAACCATTTCTATCCTCCAATAACTCTGGATTTTCATAGATGTTGCCGATTACTTCCATAGCTTTATTTTTATATCTACCTAAATAATCAGGACGGAATCCAATGAGAACCCCACCAACATCGGCACAAAAACCACCATCATTGAAATATACTCGAGTCGCATTCCCCGATGACATTTTGATTATATCCCCTTCATATATATTCTTATCTTTTTTGTCTCTGCCATAATATAAATCTTTTTCCGTAGCATACAAAAAAGCAGGTTTCCATACTATTTCACCTATCTTTAAATGTTCCCAATGAGCGTTAGAACCATCCCCTTTATACCATCTCTCGTAACCTATTATTTCCTTTCCTATTCTTAATCTATATTTTATTTCTCTCATTTCTCCTCTCCTTCCGAACCTATTATCTCACCCAAATCCACCACCGAATCCCTCCCCGCCTTCCGAAACCCTAGCCGCTCCCGACACCGGGCACACCGGATTAGGATTTCTACCTGCCGGTGGGGGCAGGGGGTGTCTTCCGAGTCCTTGCCGGTAGTCTTGATAGGGAGATATTTAGTAATTAACTTATTCCAAGTAATATTTTTACCTTCTGGAACCGTATCTAAAGATGGATATCTATCATAAAATTGGATACAATACCAAAGTGTTCTTTCCGATATTCCCACATCTACTGCAAGGGTCTGCAGTTGTTTTGTCAGATTATTGCCTGTGAATTTTTCTCTAATAAGTTTTCCAACATTCCAATATCCCTCAACGAGAAACCATCTGCTATTATGAACAGCTTCCGTAATAGTTGCCTTTATTTGTTCAACTAAAAACTGATAATTTTCATCTCTAACTAATTCATTCATTATTGCTCTCTTTTTTATTATAAGGCAATTTTCCATATTTCAATTCTAGAGCATGCCAAGAATTACATACTTTACAAAGTAATTCTTTGTTAGCATTTTCCACCTCCGCCCCCCATATATCCACGACATCCGGTATCATTGGCACCTCCGTCACCGACATCAACGTCAGATCAAATACGTTAGCATACCTGCCTTCCTCAAGCGCAATCGAGTAGCTATCCAACCCCCGGGCCGCCAACACCTCGTCGCCTATCTTCACCTTCCGCAAGTCGCACCACCAAACCTTTACCTGCTGGCCTCCTGGCAAAATATCATAAACTCCCATTTTATCCTCCTTACATAAATATTACATTCCCTTCTTTATGAGTTACAAAATTATCTAATAACATTTTTTTCCATTCATCAGCAGTTGCTTTGAAGCTAGCAAAAGTTGTAGCATTATCTGCTGCCCAATTGCATAATTCATCTAAACTTTTAAATACTGGGCTATCAGGTGAACCTTCTGTGGTCGTTTCCCAAAGCTGATAAGCTTCACCAATAGGAGGCTCTATCGATTTCCATTCCTCAGCTAACTTCTCATATTTATCGTCAGCCCAATATTCGCCTTTCCCTTCACAAAGCTTGCAATATCCCAAAAAACCTAATCTCTTTGCTCTAGCCTTTACGCAAGTCCATCGATTTGAGCTATCATGTCCCATACCTTTCTTAGACCATTCGTTTACTTCCTTAGCTGTAGGAATATAACCATTATTAAACGGAAGCCAGTTATTATGTCCTTCTTTTACTCTCTTTTTAACTATTTCTTTTTGCTCTGGATTCCTGGGTATTCTTGTAAAATCCCAAAGTCGATTCGCATCTATCAAAGCTTGGACATCTTCTTGCTCTAAATGTTTTGACCAACCATCTGCCCCATCAGTTCTCAAATAAGTATACCAATCATCAGAAAGTTTTTTCGTTTCAGGATTATATCCGCTTCCCTCGCAAAGTTTACAATCAATAGATCGATATGGTGATAGATATCCTTTCCAAATTATACCTCTAGGCCAATCAAAATCCAGTGGAACTCTTTTAAGTTCTCTACTCATCCTTTTCTCCTCTAGCCCGCCGCCGGCCAGCTAACCCCACTGCTGGCTCCTCGTCTTAGCCCCTCTACAGGATACCCTACGGTATTAGTCTCCCTTACCTACCCTGGCGACTTCGACCTCGTCTGCGATAGACATTACCCAGACGCCGTTAAGCGTCCCGGGACGAGCTTGTTTAGTTTTTAATCTTAGTATTACGAAGACGGTGAAGCAAGCGGGCTTTAGCTTAAAGCACCCCGGAACTAGCATCCACCGCCTTATTATCAAAGATCATTTATACTATATCACAATTTTTAAGTTTGTCAAATTTTTTGACCGCTATCCCTTGCCGCCGTCCCATCGCCCTCCGCCAGTCCCGGCATAGGGTGTCAAAATTGGAATTATGGCGACGTAAAATGGTAAGTAGTCTTTCTTGTCCTTCGTTTTGTCTCTTACTTTGTTGATTCATTTTCTTATACTCATACAACATATAGCATAATTTTAGGCGCTTGTCAAGGTTTTGCCAAATATATCTATAACTCTAAATCTCAAACACAGTCCTAGAGCGAGTTACAGAAACAGAAAAAATACCGTCAAATCAGGAAAATTATTTTAGTCCTCTGAAAAAATATCGAGATCTGGACAAGACAAAAATAGAGACACAATTTCACGAAGGGCGTTGCATTTGAACGCCTAACAAAATAATCGAACGAGACAGACAGGAAGTGGTCTCTGTGATGTAGTATCTATCAGCGTAACAGAAGGAAACGAAATGCAAAATGATAATTGGAATTGCATTTTTACGTGAGGTAAAATATTTTTATTGCATTATCGGTGATTTTTCAAATAGCTACTTTTTAAGAGAAATATTCAATTTTATCTGTGTTCGTAATAGAAAAATGAAAAACCAAAACTGTCCTCTGAAACGTAGAATAGGAGCATATTATAGAAACAGTAAAATGACTATTCTTTTTTGAAGCTTCAGTCGCCAAAGAAATATTCCTCTCGAGAGGCGAAAACTGAAAAAAAAGATTTTTCTGATATTTCAGATCGAGCGTTCTCTTTCTTAAAAAGATCGAAGGTTTTTTATTT
>SDBU01003099.1_pt1 | contig 21397 bp, 19 predicted proteins | sample 2277071 | NCBI WGS metagenome assembly SDBU01 (sample SAMN10397929, study PRJNA504765) | marine sediment metagenome | isolation source: marine sediment core GS08_GC12, 126 cmbsf | place: Arctic Ocean: Gakkel Ridge, Loki's castle | collected 2008
CACCCGCTTTACTCCGCCGGACTGCTCTTTATATGGCTCACACCAGTGATGACCACGAGCGTTCTAGCCCTGAATCTCGGTCTGACGCTGTATATAATCATCGGCAGCATCTTTGAGGAGCGGCGCCTGGTCGGTGAATTCGGGCAAGCCTACATCGATTACCAGAGCCGCGTCCCGTGGCTGATCCCGGTGCCCGGCAGATGTTATCCTCCAGATCAGGTCATCAGCAAGACGCACACATAACTAGGCAACGGCCCACCAGTCAATCCCCTCGCGAAGCCCTCTGCTGCACAAGTTCTCGCGGATCAAGGCCCGGGCACCCCTCGACCCCACCGCGGCAAGGACAACAGGATTCGTAAATCGACCCCACCATTCTTTCAACTCCTCAGGCGGGATGATCGGCGCTCCCCTGCGGGTCCGGCCCACCTTCTTCGGATCGATGTCCACAAACGCTGCGAGCAGCGCTCCTTCGCGCACTAAATGCTTTGAGAGCCGCCGACCCATCTGACCGGCGCCCCACACGATCACGGCATCCCGGCCTTTCAGCGGACCTTGCATCAGGTATCTTGCCTTAGCTCGCAGAAAATTCTCCACGGAGTAGCGCGAATCGGTGCGCGTTAGGCGCTTCGGATGTTCGCGCCAGTAGAGCAAAATCTCCGGGATCTTTTCAAAACGCGCCCCATCCAGGTATAAGCGCAGCCAGAGATCGTAGTCCTCCGGCCAGCCAAATTCCTGATAACCGCCGAGCGCCTCCACCCGCCTCTTTCGAAACGCGACCGAGGGGTGAGCTAACGGGCTCTCGATGAAAATATCACGCGTAATCGCTTCGTGATCGACCAATTTATTGAGCCAATCGATATAGATTAGAAAGCCCTCCCGAACCCCGCCACGCGGGAGGCCCTCTACCAGACTGCCCACCACGGTCACATCCGGGTTCGCTTCAAGATACGCAACCTGGCGCTCCAGTCTCTCGGGATGGGCAACATCATCGGCGTCCATCCTGGCAACGAGATGCGAACGGCATACCTCCATCCCGATATTCAAGGCAGGGATGATGCCTGCATGGGTGATGTTAAGTACACGAACGCGCGCGTCTTTCCCAGACCACGCGGCCAGTTTCTCAGAAGTTGAGTCTTCTGAGCCGTCATCCACAACGACGATTTCAAACTCGAGCAGCGTTTGATCCAACAGTGACTGCATGCTCTCGTCGAGAGTATCGCCCGCGTTGTAACAAGGCATGAGCACTGAGATGCTCGGTTCCGCTGTGATATCATCAGGCATCGAAATCTTCTCTGGCCTGAGGCTCATCATGCTTCCAATAGACCTTTCATGGGATACGATCCTGGTAATCGCAATAAACTTCCTGCCCAGACTCGGCGCTGCTGCTCTGATCCTCCTGGTAGCCCTCCTGCTCTCGAAGTGGCTCACAAGGCTCCTGCGCAACCGGATGGAGCATGGAAAGCGGGATCCAGAGCTGATTGTACTCCTCGAGATGATCACGCGCCTGGGAATACTTGCCCTGGGGATCGCCGTGGCCCTCGAGCAAATCGCACCCGGGCGCTTCACCAGTTTGATCGCCGGTTTGGGTGTGGGGGGGATCGCAATTGGCTTTGGTCTTCAGGACATCATTAAGAATTTCATCTCCGGCATCCTCATCCTGCTTCAGCAGCCGTTTGAGATCGGCGACAGTATTGAAGTCGCGGGTTTCGGCGGAACCGTGCTCAACATCTCCGTTCGCTCAACTGAATTAAAGACCTGGGACGGCCGCATCGTAATCATCCCCAATGGGGAAGTTTATGCGAGCTCGGTTGTCAATTACAGCAAGTCCGTGCACCGTCGGGTCAGCCTGACCGTCGGCGTAGGCAACGACTCCGATCTGGATAAAGTTGCCAGAATTACACATCAGGTAATCGCTGGGCTCCCCGGTGTTTTGAAAGACCCGCCGCCATCGGTCACGTTCCGAAACTTCGGCGAATCCTCGATCGACTTCACCCTGCTGTTTTGGACCGACACGATGGAAGTGGGCATTAACGATGCTCGGGATGCGGCGATAAAAGCCCTGAAAGAGGCGTTCGAACGCGAAGGTATTGATCTTCCATACCCAACCCTCTCGATAATATCGACGACTGGTTAGTACTTTTTAGATGAGAAGAAAAGAGTGCGGTTTTCCAGCCGCACTCTTTTGATTCTTGATGATTGAGTTTTACCTTAGCCCGACGATGTAATCGCCGGTCTCACACTCGATCAGTTTCCCTCGCGCTTTACAAGGTGGCATGCCACCCAATGACCAGTCTTTATCTCCAGGTATTCAGGCTCGTCCTTAAAACAGATGTCCTCAGCAACCGGGCAGCGGGTATTGAAATTACAGCCAACGGGGGGATCGGCTGGGCTGGGAATATCGCCCTCCAAAATGATCCGGTGCCTCGTTTCGACGATATCTGGATCCGGAATGGGTACCGCCGACATCAACGCCTGGGTGTAGGGATGAAGAGGATTCAGATAAATCTCATCACGATCGGTTATTTCCACGATCTTGCCCAGGTACATCACTGCCATGCGATCGCTGATATGACGGACCATGCTCAGGTCGTGAGCGATGAACAAATAGGTCAACCCCAGATTTTCTTGCAATTCTTCCAACAAGTTGACCACTTGCGCCTGGATGGAGACGTCCAGAGAGGAGATCGGCTCGTCACAGATAATCAGCTCGGGGTTCAGAGCCAGGGCTCGGGCGATGCCAATGCGCTGCCGCTGCCCGCCTGAGAATTCGTGTGGATAGCGGTTGACGAAGTAAGGGTTGAGACCCACCATTTGCAGAAGCTCTTGCACGCGTTCGTGCTTTTCTTTTCCGCGAGCGACGTTGTGAACTTCAAGCGGCGCGGCGATGATAGAACCCACGGTCATGCGCGGGTTCAATGAAGCGTAAGGGTCCTGAAAGATCATTTGCATCTTTCGCCGCATCCGGCGCAAATCACCGCCGGTCACTTCCGATAAATTAGTACCACCGAAGATAATCTCACCATCCGTTGGCTCATACAATCTAAGGATGGTCCGCCCTACCGTGGTTTTCCCGCAACCGGTTTCTCCTACCAAACCAAGCGTCTCTCCCTTGATGATGTCAAAACTGACGTCATCTACAGCTTTGATGTCGCCAACATGACGTTGAAAGACCATTCCCCGAACGATGGGGAAATATTTCTTCAGTTTACGGACTGCAACCAGAGAACCATTCCCGCCGCTCATCAAGTGTTCCTTCCCGCGACGTGCTCCCATCGCCAGCAAGCTACAATATGATCTTCTTTATCCGCAGGCATCAGCGGCGGCATTTCCTCTAAGCATTGATCTACTCGATAGGTGCATCGAGCGTAAAAAGGGCATCCCTGCGGCAAGTCGATTAGGTCCGGCGGTAGGCCCGGGATAGACACCAACTTTGTGCCCGGCACTTCATCCAAGCGGGGCAGCGATCCAAGTAAACCAATGGTATATGGATGTCGGGTGCGTTTGTAGATGCTGCGCACATCGCCCCTCTCAATGATATACCCTGCGTACATCACGTTGATCTTCTTGGCTAATTCCGCCACAACACCCAGGTCGTGGGTGATCCACATCACGGCCATTCCCAACTGCGTCTGTAATCTCCGTACTAAATCCACAATCTGGGCTTGAATGGTCACATCCAGAGCAGTGGTGGGCTCATCGGCGATGAGTAATTTTGGATCGCAGGAGAGCGCCATGGCGATCATCGCCCGCTGCCGCATCCCTCCTGAAAATTGGTGGGGGAAATCGTTCATTCGCTGCTTTGCAGCCGGGATGCCGACCATCGCTAGCAACTCTGCCGCCCGTTCTTTCGTCTCAGCGTCTGTCATCCCGAAGTGTATCTTCAACGCCTCGACAATCTGGGAACCCACTGTGAAGACAGGGTTGAGTGATGTCATCGGATCCTGAAAGACCATCGCAATCTCTGCCCCCCGGACCCGCCGCATATCACCGGAACTGAGCTTCAAGAGGTCACGACCGTCATCGAAGATAACTTCACCCGCGTCGATTTTCCCTGGAGGGCTGGGGATCAATCGCATGATGGAAAGCGCATGAACGGTTTTTCCGCAACCGCTCTCGCCCACGACACCCAAAGTCTCGCCCGCCTCCATGGCGTACGATATCCCGTTCACGGCATGGACGGTACCTTCATCTGTGTAGAAACGGGTTGTTAGGTTTTTTACCTGTAATAGTGCTTCCATCGGTTCCCTTATGAGAGAAATTAACGGGTAGAGTTACACAGGTTGCCGCTGCTATGCCTGAAGCTTTGGATCCAGTGCATCGCGCAGGCCATCTCCGAGCAGATTGAAACCCAACACACTCAGCATGATTGCTAGACCCGGGAAAGAAACCGCCCACCATGCGCCGCTGGCGAGGTAGCGATAGCTGGCGCCCAACATCGACCCCCATTCCGGTTCCGGTGGAATAGCCCCCAACCCCAAGAAACCGAGCGCCGCTGCTGACAGAATCGCGTTTGCCAAACCCATCGTCGTTTGAACGATGACCGGTGACAGCGTGTTGGGGAAAATATGGCGAAAAATAATTCGCATGTGCCCTTCCCCTGTAGCCTGTGCGGCCAGAACGTACTCCTTTTGGATCACCGATAGCACCGTCGATCGTACCAATCGGGCGTAGATGGGAATACCGACCACGCCGATGGCGATCATCCCCTTCTCCAGGCCAGGTCCAAGAAAAGCTACGATTGCAATGGCGAGAAGATAGGTCGGGAATGCCAGGAGAATATCCATTGCCCGCATGATGATTGTAGTAAGCGCCCGGCCGCCCAACGGCAGGCTCAAGATCCAGCCAAAGAGTAATCCCAAAACTCCGCATACGATGCCGATATAGGGGTTGGCCAAGAACCCAAAAAGGCCGCTTACTAGAGCGCCGAACAGCGCGAAGAACAGCATGTGTAATTTTTTCCCCTTAAGCAGCTCATCCCAGTAGGCCGAACTAATTCCTAGCCCGGCAAAGAAGACTATCTGTAAAGGCTGGCCTGCTATCCAGGCTGAGAGGCTTCCCAGCGCAAGACCAATCCCGCCCAGCAGAAATATCCGCTCTGTTCGGAAAATTGGCATGCTATCGTAAAACCCAGCTATCAAACCTAGAAAACCGCCGATCGATAAGGAGATCGCCACAGCAACCAACCCTACTCTCAGGGAGTTCCAGCCTCCATGGACCACACGGCGAAAGATGTCCCTGCCCAGCTTATCTGTGCCGAAGGGGTGAATGGAATCAATCTCCTCCGTTGGAAACAGATTGGGAGGTTTAAGTTTGAGCGAATAATCAATATCTATCCTGGGATCGTACTCCCAGAAGAAGTGTGCTAATACGGCTGATAAGATAAAAATCGCCACGATTACCATCCCCAGCCGCGCGGTGTTGCTGGATATCATGCGCCGCCACGCGTCCACCCACAACGAGCGATGTTCTCGTACAGCAAAATCAATCGTGTTCAAATCTTCGAGGTTTGCGTCACTCATGCAATCCCTCACTCCTGTTGGATGCGCGGGTCTAGATAAGCGTATGAAATATCGACTAACAAGTTAGCGAAGATAAAAACAAAGGCGATGAGCATCGTGCCGCCTTGTACAATGGGGTAATCACGCGCCAGAATAGCGTCGTAGATCCATCTTCCGATGCCCGGCCATGCAAAGATGGTCTCTGTAAGAACTGCGCCTGCTAAAAGGCTGCCGGTCTGGATCCCGATGATCGTGATCACCGGCAGGAAAGCATTTTTAAGCGCGTGCTTGAAGAGCACCACCCGCTCTAGAGCGCCTTTAGCATGGGCTGTTCGGATGTAATCTTCCTGAAGCACATCGAGCATGCTCGACCTCGTCATGCGGGTGATGATCGCCATAGGAATCGTCGCCAAGGCAACAACCGGCATAAACAAGTGCTTCAGGGCGTCCACTAGAGCTTCCATGTTGCCGGCGAGGATGCTGTCGATGATGTAAAAATGCGTAATCGTCTCAATCTCGATAACGTGGCTCGCCCGACCTCCACTCGGAAGCCATTGCAGGAAGACCGCGAAGAGCATGATCTCCATCAATCCTAACCAAAAAATCGGCATGGAGACCCCTATTAGAGACCCTATCATGCTCACACTGTCAAGAGCAGAGTTGCGTCGAGCAGCGGAAGCGATGCCCGCGGGGATGCCCACGAGAACGGCGAGGAACATCGAGAGCATGGCAAGCTCGATCGTCGCTGGAAATCTCAACGCCAGCGTCTCAGCAACCGGGATGCGGCGGTGAATTGATTTGCCAAGGTCAGCGTGAAGGAGTCGATCCAAATAACGGATAAATTGACTGTCGAAGAAACCTGCGAAATCGCCCTCTCGCAAAGCGTCAGTGTCCAAGAATGGCGGTCGATTTAACCCCAACTGTTCGCGTATCCGCTCCACATTCTCCTGCGCGGCATGTTCCCCCAACATCGCCACAGCAGGATCGCCGGGGATAAGACGTTGGAACATGAAAATAACAAAGACAACGCCTAGCAGCGTTGGGACTAACGCAATAAGCCGGCGGATGATGTATCGAGTCAAGGGCCCCCTCCATTGTAGGGCTTAAGGGGGGCGGATGTTATCCGCCCCCCTAGTTGACTATTCACCTTCTATGTGGATGGTCGTCGAGTTAAGCGCTGTACTCGGCGCTACTCAATAACCACACCTTCGAAGTAGTCAGCCCCTACAGGTTGCGTTACGTAGCCGCTCACTGTCGAGGAGAAAATAAGCGGTGTGTTGTTGTGCGCGATCCAGATGCGAGCGACATCGTCGTAGAGCAGCTGCTCGACCTGTTCATAGAGCGCGGCTCGTTCTGCTTGGTCGGGGTTGATCGCCGCTTCATACAACAGGCTTGCAACTTCCTGGTTTGCGTACCACCCCTCACGCCCATCGGCTTCCTTGACCTCATCAGCGGAGCTTAAGCCGCCAAAGAAGTAGTTGTGGAAGTTATCCGGGTCGCCGTTGTCGCCGCCCCAACCCAACATGTACAGTCCCATGAGATGGCCATTACGGCGCAGGCCGAGATACGTCGACCAGTCACCAGCCAACTCGAGGTTGGCAACGATACCTGCATTCGCCAGATCCGCAGCCATCGCCGTGCCAATTTCCTCTGGGCTTGGATAGTAGAAGCGCGTAACGGGCATGTAATACAGCGTCAGCGGAATCTTATCGCCGGCGGCGTACAGTACGGTCCCCTCAGCGTCTACAACATCCTCGGCGACGGTCACCTCGGACAAACCATCCGGGAAACCTGCGTCAGCCAAGTATTGCTTCGCCAGATCAGGATCATACGCATAAGCTGTGATGTCTGTGTTCTTGCCCCAGATCAACGGCGGCAGGAATGTTTCCGCAGCTTCGCCATAGGCGCCGTAGAAGTTCTCGATCAGGCCTGGGCGGTTGATGGCATGGTAGATCGCCAGGCGGACGTTCTTGTCGTTGAACTCTTTGATCTTGTAGTTGAACGCCAGATAGCCGGTGTTCAGGGCAGGTCGAGTGAGGACGTACAGATCAGGATCGGCTTCGGCCGATGTCAGGTCCTCAACAACAGCCTGCTCAAAGGCGTGGATATCTCCGGCTTTCAGAGCCAGGAAACGAGCCGAATCGTCGGGGATCACACGGAAGATGATCTCGCTGATGGTCGGTGCGCCGCCCCAGTAATCTGCATTGGCCGCTATTGTGATGCTGTCGCCTTCGATCCATTCGACAAACTTGAAGGGTCCGGTGCCGACAGCGCCAGCTGCGGGCGTACCGTAGTCTTCACCGGCTGCTTCGATCGCCGCCGGGCTGGAGATGGCGAACATATCCATGGCCAGGTTAGCCAGGAAGGGAGCTAGTGGGGCCCCCAACACGAATTTAACGGTGTAGTCATCAACCTTCTCAACGGATGTGATTACGCTGTCATCATCAAAGCCAAACCACATGTACTCGTAGTACTCGAAAACCTGGCTTTCGAAGTGATAGGGGTTGTCGCTGAACTTCCAGCGGTCAAAGTTGAAGAGAACTGCATCGGCGTTGAAATCCGTGCCGTCGTGGAACTTCACGCCCTCACGCAGCGCGCAGGTCCACTCAGTGCTGTCGGCGTTCGCAGTGCATCCCGTCGCCAGAGCCGGGATCGCTGTCGTTGATCCAGGTTCGTATTGATAGAGAGGCTCGAGGATCTGTCCCGTAACTCGGAAGCTCTCGCTATCGGTTACGATGGACGGATCCAACTGAACTGAGTCTCCCCCGCGACCGAAGATGAAGGTTTTCGGCTCAGCGGGCGCGGCGGGTTCCGCGGGTGCAGCGGGCTCAGCGGGCTCTGCAGGCTCTGCAGGCTCACTAGTTCCGCAAGCACCTAGCAACATGCTCGAAACGATGAGCAATCCTAGTAACACGTACAAAGTTCGGCGTAACACGATATTCTCCTCCTGTTAAATGTTAGGTTTCAAGTTTTTCAATACGTTTCTGGACGAGTTCATTTCCCGGCAGCACCTCCCTGCTCGCAGATAAACGTACTGCGCGCCGTCCCAAAAGATACTTTAAAACGCTGGGCGGTGCGCAGCGGGCACCCAAGGCGGGTGCAACCCCTAAAGCATTGTATAACTCATACACTCTCGGGTCAATAAGGGTTCACATTTTGTTTGCATGTTCTCCAATACCCAATAAAATCAGGATTCACCACATTCTAGAGGACTAATCATGCAGCGTTTCCCTTATGCCCGCACATTCATTCTGGGGTTCGGCTTCTTCGGCATCAGCATTATCTGGCCACTGTTCAACAGCCTTATCCCGCCTATGTTGGAAGACCTCGGTCTTTCGGCCGTTGTCGTAGGCTTCATCCTCACCTGGGACAATATCATCAATATGTTCGTCCAGCCCTGGGTAGGGAGCCTTTCTGACCGCACACGCACACGCGTCGGACGCAGAAAGCCCTTTCTCATCCTCGGGGCTCCAATGGCCTCGCTGTTCTTCATTCTGGTCCCCTTCGTCCGCGAAAACTTTATCTTGATCGGCACAGCCATTCTCTGCACCAACATAGGTATGGCGCTTTTTCGCACACCGACCGTCGCCTACCTGGGAGATCTCTTCCGGCCGGAGGACCGCAGCAAAGCCAACGGCGTTATCAATTTGATGGGTGGTCTTGGCGCTGCGGTGGCGCTCTTCGGCGGAGGTGCGTTGTATAAGCTTGGCGTCCCGTTGCCCTTCATCGTTGGCTCGGGGGTGATGCTGCTCGCCATAGGTATCGTGTTGCTCTTTGTCCGCGAGCCAGAGCTTGAGGTAGAGGGCCCCGGTCAAGAAAAAACGCCCGGTCTGTTGGATAACATACGCCAGGTTGCAACCGGTCCAGATAAAAACGGCATCTACCTTCTCGCCGCGATCTTTTTCTGGTTCGTAGGTTGGAACGCGATGGAGGCGTTCTTCACTATCTATGCCCGCAATGTCCTTGAAATTGAGGTAGGGACAGGCACGCAGATGCTCACCGCTTTCGCCGCCACACTGGTCCTCTTCGCTATCCCTAGCGGATTGGTGGCTACACGGATCGGCCGGAAACCAACAATCCTGATTGGGCTTTTTGGAATGATCCTCGGGCTGTGGTTTGGTTTCTTCATCCGCAACCCAACGATGCTCCTGATTCTGCTGGCGCTTATGGGCGTCTTCTGGGCACTCGTTAACATCAACTCATTGCCTATGGTGTATGACCTCGGCGGCGAGGAGAGCATCGGCGCATATACTGGCCTTTACTATTTCTCGGCCTCCGCCGCAGCAATCACCGGGCCCATCCTGGGTGGATGGCTTATTGATCTAACCAGCCATAGCTGGCTCTGGGTCTTCAGCGCAACCTTCTTGGCGTTGGCCGCCTTCTCCATGACCCGCATTCGAGAGAAAGAACCCGTTCATCAGGTTTGACCAGATCTTCTCGGCATAGAAAAAAAGGAGCTGTCTAAAGGGTCTTTTTAGACAGCTCCTTTCATTTCAGGCATCCTCTCAAGAAACAAAAACGTCCCGTCTTATATCGCGGTTTTGTCTTGGAATAATGCTCTTCAGTGAGGTGGGAACATTATCTACGTTGATATCTGTGGCCAACCCTTAGCGCCGGATATCACCCTCGATCTCGAGATGGAGCGGGGTCTCCGGTGGATGGTCGCCGTAATCCGTCCGGTCCTCAAGAATGAGCCGGATTTGCAGCGGCATTTCACCGGGGTTGCGCGCTAGATGAGCAATCACGATCTCATCAGCCTTTATTCCAAATGTTTTTAGCAAGCTGCGGATATCCTCCCTGCCATTGCCCTCCATTTTCACTCCCTCCTTCCTTGGGTAGATAGCTTGTCAGACCACAAGCCAAATCAAGATCGCCGCGAGAGCCCCCGCTATTGTTGCCGCGAAATTAACATGATCGTTCCGCAGCCAGTTCAAACCTCGTACTCGCTGTGTTGTTGTTCCACAAGCGTGCTCAGGGTTCTGCTCGGTCTCTTTTTTACAGTCCGGACAGAAAAATATCGCCTGGATTGTAGCGCCAAGTAAACTGTCAACCGTCGATCCGATAGCCCCAGCAAAGAGCGCTACCGGCAAGAAGCGCCAATCTCGCGTTAGTGCCCATCCTAGGCATCCGATCAGGCCGGATCCACCCAAGACCGCAAAATATCCCAAAAGGCTTACAGCGCCCGAGGTGCCGCGCACAACGCGCTCTCCTGTTGTGATCAAGCGTGGTCTCTGGCGTGAGAGGATTCCGATCTCCGTCGCCCAAGTATCCGCGGTTGCGACCGCGATCGCACCCACAAAGCCAGCGAACCAGAGGTTCTCATGTGTCAAACCGTACGCTACGGAAAATAAAACGGCCACTCCCCCATTGGCAAAAACCTGGCCGAGATCTCGCTTCCCGCTTTTGGAGAACGTCCCTGCGAAACGCCGCTTTTGGGAGCGGCCGAGTCCTGACAACAAACTTGAGGATATAAAGAAGGCTATTAAAAGAACCGCGGGCGGAATCCCCCCAAAACCAAAGGTCAACCCGCCGACCAGGAAAGCGCCGACAGCTCCATCTAGCGTGAGCGCCCCAGCTGCGTAGCCAGCCGCCGCGAAGGCAATTCCCAAAATCCCCCCGAGGAGTAGTTGTACACCACCGATCGCCTGCAAATTGTCCCAACCTGTGGATAACTTGCGGATTCCCTGTGGATAACCACGGAAATCCTGTTGATTAAACCAACCGATTAGATCGCCAAGAGCAGCTGCAGCGCCGCTCCCCAGAGCAGTCCGCCAACCAGAATTGGCGTCGCCCACAGCGCATACGCCAGGGGCCGATTCTTCTCACTACGATACAACCAGAAACCGGCCACAAGATCGATCAGCCAGCAAAGGCCCCCGATCATCGGCAGCATGAGTAGCCGCCCGGGCGGTGCAAAGGTGTTAATAAATCCCTCCGGGCCGAACCCAAAGGGCACTTCTGGCGGCAGATCAACGACGTGAAGGCCGAGGTATCCAAGCAATAGTAATGGCAGGAGAACTCCCGCCACGACTAGCAGGCGTGCCACACGATCCAGCTCGAACACCATCTGCACGAACCGCGGACGTTTCGATATCGCCGGTATGGTCTCCAATGGACCCATCCGCAGAGCCGAATTGAAGGCACTTAGGAACCCCTCGCGATCCTGCGGCGAGATTGCTAATGAACGCTCTGTCGTTTGTACTACGACCAGGCGATCAGCCGAGGTTGAAGCGAAAAACTCCACCCGACCGACCTTCTCATCTTCGCATTCACCAATCACGAGCCCCGGCCAGGCAAGGACACCACGCGCTTTTAGTTCAACACCGAGCGCTTCCGCTGTATCCACAGCCTTGATAGCCGCGATTGGAATCTGTTCAATCACTGAACCCCATTGGAGAAAGAACCCATCGCGATCGAGATAATAACGCGCTGCCATCAAACCGTAGAGCCGATAACTCACGACCATTGACAGCGGGAAGGAGAGCAGAGGCAGAAGCGCCCACAACACCATCCAAACGGAGATTGTATCTGTCGCCAGCATTATTAAGCCAAATACACCCGCTCCCAATAGGAGCAGGAGGATCATAAAGCCAAAGATCATCCCGCGCGAGCGTGAGGGGCGAAAATTCATGTCCGCAATCTCCAAATTCTCAGACATGAAAATAACCCGTGGTACTCCTTATGAAACCTGGCGTAGTTTCTCATTAACCATTTCCCAAAGCGATAGATTTTCTCCGCTTGCTCGCTGCGCGGTACGGGCGTGTTCATTCTGGGTTACAAGCTCATTATAGACGGTGCCAGTCGGGGTGATCAAGCACGTGGAATTAAGTACTCTTATTACCCGCTTCTGATCGCACACGATCGGATGCCTAACGCCATGCTGTTCTCCAATGAACGACGAAGTGCAGACGATGGTTTTAAGCACGGACATCCATTGGAAATTCGCGGCGGATTCTTCTGCCCCTCCCTTTTTTCTCCAAAACTAAAAGTCCGCCCAAGCGTAATACTCAGGCGGACTTCATTTTACTCGCTGATGGGAGGCGGACTAAGCCTCGCGGAATTCGCCTTCGACGACTTCTCCTTCATCCACACCGCCCTCGCTGTCATTTTCTTCAGCCTGTGTCTCAGCCTCCTGAGCGTACATCTGTTGGCTCAGCGCATGACTGGCTTGATTGACTTCTTCGGTCAGTCGCTTTATTTCCGATAAATCTTCACCTTGGATTACTTCGCGTAACGCAGCGACTTTCTCTTCGATCTGCTCTCGATCTTTCTCCGGCACCTTATCGCCCAAATCTCGCAGCGCTTTCTCCGCCTGGTAGGCAAGAGAATCGCCTTCATTCCGGGCGTCAGCCAACTCCCGCCGTATGCGGTCCTCAGCTGCATGGGATTTTGATTCTTGAACCATCCGCTCCACATCATCCTTGTCCAGATTCGTGGAGGCCGTGATGGTTACTTTCTGTTCCTTTCCCGTCGCTTTATCCTGGGCTTTTACATTGATAATCCCGTTGGCATCGATGTCAAATGTCACTTCAACCTGAGGCAAGCCCCGCGATGCGGGGGGAATACCCTCAAGACGAAAACGCCCGAGCGTCATGTTGTCAGAGGCCATCGGTCGCTCCCCCTGAAGGACGTGGATGTCGACTGCCGTCTGGTTGTCCTCCGCCGTGGAGAAGATCTCAGCCTTCTTGATCGGGATCGTGGTGTTGCGTTCGATCAGAGTAGTCATCACGCCGCCAAGTGTTTCTACACCCAGCGAGAGCGGTGTAACATCGAGCAGCAGAACATCCTTGACCTCGCCGGCTAGCACGCCACCCTGAATAGCGGCGCCAACAGCCACAACTTCATCCGGGTTAACGCCTTTATGGGGTTCTTTCCCCGTCAGTTCACGGACCAGGTCCTGCACCATGGGCATGCGTGTTGCCCCCCCGACAAGCACAACTTCATCTACATCCGCGGTCTTGACATTCGCGTCTTTGAGCACGGCCTTAAAAGGTCCCTTGATGCGGTCGACGAGGTCTTCGGTTAGCTGGTCAAACTTTGAGCGCGTCAGTTTCATCTGCAAGTGCTTCGGGCCGGATGCATCGGCGGTGATGAAAGGCAGGTTGATATCCGTCTCTGTTACCGAGGAGAGCTCTACCTTGGCCTTCTCTGCCGCCTCACGCAACCGCTGCAGAGCCTGCCGATCCTCGCGCAGATCGATCCCCTGCTCTTTTTTAAACTCGTCGGCGATGTAGGTGACGATCCGCTGATCCCAATCGTCGCCTCCTAAGTGCGTGTCGCCGTTCGTCGCTTTCACCTCGACAACGCCTTCACCCACTTCCAGCAAGCTGACATCGAAGGTTCCGCCGCCCAAGTCGAAAACCAGGATGGTCTCGTTTTCCTTCTTGTCCAAACCATAGGCCAGGGCTGCCGCTGTGGGCTCGTTGATAATCCGCATCACTTCCAACCCGGCGATCTTTCCTGCGTCCTTAGTAGCTTGCCGCTGGGAATCGTTGAAGTAAGCCGGAACCGTAATCACGGCTTTGGTCACCGATTCGCCCAGATATGCCTCGGCGTCTTTCTTTAATTTTGCCAGAATCATCGCCGAGATTTCTTGTGGGGTATATTCGCGGCCAGTTGCCGGTATCTTCACCTGCGCGCCACCGGCAGACCCCTTTATCGTCTCGAAGGAGACCATCTTGCGTTCGGTCTCGACCTCATCAAAACGTCGCCCGACGAATCGCTTAATGGAGTAAACCGTGTTCTCTGAGTTCACAATAGCCTGTCGTTTAGCCGTCTGGCCGACAAGGCGTTCGCCATTTTTGGTGAACGCAACCACGGAGGGGCATAAACGCCCGCCTTCCGCGGTGGAGATCACAGCTGGATCGCCGCCTTCCATTACCGCGACGACGCTGTTTGTGGTTCCTAAGTCAATACCAATAATCTTCGCCATTGTTTGTCACCTCGTAAGATAATCTTATAGCTCTATCTTAGGCGAATTACGCTAGAGAACTATTAACACTCCATAGGAGGAAGATATGCTCCTGACACGCCAATTTATCTTTGGTTGACATTAAATATGGGCCGCCCAGTGTGAAGTCAACATCTGGGTTACGTTTTTCAAGCCCGGTCACGTAAGATGATCTACAATCACGGCGTCCATTTATATAGATCCTACCTTCGCGCAGCCAGGGCGACGTATGGACCTTGCGCTCTAATACATCTTCACCAAGTTACGACCGCGTTACAGTGAAGATCGTGACAATCTAACGACCACATGACGGAGATACCATGAGTGAGTTGAAACGATTCCGTGAAGGGAAAGATGAGTTTTTTCTTCACGATCATCACAGTCCACTTGATGATGAGCAGAAGGCCGATTTCAGTGGATTGAGCTATTTCCCGGAGAACACCGATTTGCGCATACACGTAGAAATCGAGCGTTTCCCCGAGGGGGATCGAGTCCAGATACAGACGAATACAGGAGATGTGCAGACCTACACTAGATTCGGCCGATTCCACTTTGCGGTTGAAGGGGATGATGTTGAACTCACCGTATTCCAAAACGAGCATGGTTTCTTCATGCCCTTCGCGGACTCACTCGCGGGTCAGGAAACGTACGGAGCAGGTCGGTATCTCGAGCCGGAATTGCTCTCTGACGACCGGCTGCTTGTCGACTTCAATCTTGCTTATAACCCCTATTGCGCCTACAACGCCAAATGGTCATGCCCAATCACTCCGGCCGAGAACAGATTGAATGTGCCCATCAGGGCAGGGGAGAAGGTTTTCGAGGACCATTAATCAGGCACGGCTAGCCACAAGACGCGAGCCCCAAACTGCACGCTTCAAGCGACACCGAGGATCTGCAGGATCCGCCAATGGTGTCGCTTGTGCATAATAGCTTGATGTCTGCGTTTTGAACGCATAGATCTCCAGATTCTTCTCATAAAATTCTCACCCATTGCTAACATCCTTCTCATATGATGGAGATACCCTTAAAGACGAAAAAGTACATGAAAAACAGCGAATCAAGCAAGTCGAAATCCTCAAAAAAACAGTATCCGCGAGTTTACGAAAAAATCGTCCCCATCGCCCTGGTGATTCTCGTCCTGGCTACAGTCTTTATGCTTCTGGTAATTGCAGCTGTCGTACTCGGAATTTTCCCGTGATGCAGTTTGCTATACAGTGAAAAGCGCACTTGGACTCTTACATGCACGAACACATACTTTTTCATGAGGAGAAGAAATGACATTTACAAATACCATTATCCCGTTTATTTCAAGCATCGTGAGTTTCGTCTTCGCTGTACTCATCTTTAAACGCTACGCCGATCGCAGAGGAACGCATCTGCTGATTTGGGGAATAGGTATGGTCTTCTATGGAATCGGTGGTTTCTGCGAGGCGTATTTCGGCGCCCTTGGTTGGAACCCCTTGATCTTCCGTATGTGGTATTTGTTCGGCGCCATTTTGGTCGCTGCGTGGCTTGGCCAAGGAACGGTCTACATGCTGGCAAAGCGCAAATGGGCTAACGCGCTTACAGCGCTGCTCATCATGGGTTCTGTCTATGCTACATTTCGCGTGTTCACCGCCGAACTCGACCCCACGCTGATGACCTCCAGCATCCACACCGGCAGTGAACTGAGCGGCCATGCCATCGTCACTTCAGGCATCCGCACTCTAACGCCCATCTTTAATCTCTACGGCACCGTAGCGCTGGTCGGCGGAGCAGTATATTCAGCCTACATCTTCTGGCGCAAACGAATCCTTCTCCATCGAACCCTTGGGAATCTCCTGATCGCAGTTGGAGCTCTCGCCCCCGCATTTGGCGGCGCTTTCAGTCGTTTCGGTATACCCGGCGCCCTCTATTACGGAGAGTTTTTTGGCGCCATTATGTTGTTCGCTGGCTTCATCAGGGCGACGACACCCATGAAAAATACGGAGCCAGAGCTAGTACCCACACCTGCCGGTGATTGATTAAGGGGATCCTTATCAAGCCCACACCTGATGCTCCCTCTTTGCGGGGCATGGAGAGGGTATCTCGCTGGTTTTAAGTTAACTCTGATGAGCTGGAAGTAGTGGCCGACCCGTGTGTCGGCCACTACTATAAAATTCGGATGAGAACCAAATGGATCTATGCTCGACGACTTCTTACCCTCCCTATCGAGCTCATCCTTTCTCTCTTTGAGCCCTGCTGCGATAGTGATAGACCAGCAGTAAAAGTAAGAATTGAATCAGCGCGGTGATAATGGTCGAGAACTGTTTAAAATAGAAAACCAACAGATCCACCCCTACTAACGAAAGCAACAAGCCAAAGGCAGCAAGCGTGAGCCCGACACCCTCGCGTTTCACAAGAATCAAAATGATTGCGGCGATTAACAGTAAACCAACCAGGCCTTCAAGAATCGTAAGCGTCGCAAACCACAGAAGCCCCGTTTTGCTTGTAACCAAGCCAAGTGAAAGCAAATCATTGATCCAAGATGCCAAAATGTCTGGATTGTTGATCCCTGAGAGAAGCCGGGCAAAGTCCATAACCGTTACGATGCCTAACGCAAGCAGCGCGCCAATAAGAATCGATTTTAGCCTGCCCAATGTGATCCAACGGCGCTCCCACTGCTGTACATAGCCAATCAACCTCTCGAACGCACCTTTCCTGTCTGGAACGACCTGAAGTGATTCTGAATCGATGAACTCCTGTAATTGCCGCGCCAGGTGCCGGTAATCGGCGTGCTCTGCATGCTGGGTGATCCTAACCAAGCGATTTTCGAGAACCTTGCGCTCCTCTGATTCGAGGTCGTGGTCCAGAACCTCCCCCATCTCTCCGAGCGCTCGGTATAGTTCATCTCGAATATTGAGGGCGGGTGGGCGCCTGACGTGGAGGTAGAGCCATACCATGAGTAAGAAAAAAACATAAATGATCGGTGCAGCCGCGGGGTAGAAATAATCGTTGCTCTGGGTGATGAATTTGCCGACCTCATCAATGAATAAACCCACCCCGATACCAGCCAGAATCGCGCTGAGCGAGTATGCCCAACGGTTGGTCAAAACCAAGGACAGCAATACGGCGGAAAGTAGAGCCAGCCCGCCCCACAACACATGCGCGATGTGGAGTTCCCCACCTCCGAGCTGAGGATAGCCGGTTATTGCCAGGAAGAGCCGGATAAGCGTCACGGTTAACGCAAAGCTCAAGAGTGTATACCGCAAGTATTTTTCTGCATCCCCGCGCCGAACAGGTTTACGTACGCGAGCGCCCAAACGCTTTAAGCCCACCCTATTACCTTCCCGCCCCCTGTTCCTGAAGACGAGGCGGAGACAACCGGCTCAAGGCAATGCTAGCAAGGAATGCCGCCCCGGCGCCGAACAGAAAGGGTGCGCCGGGTCCAAACCCATTCCAAGCCCCAATCCCCTGCCACAGCACTCCGGCGATGATACTGGCCGGTAGGGCAACAAGGCCGATTACAGCATGGAGAATCCCAAACGCTGTCCCGCGTAGATGGGAGGGGACTAAATCGGCAACAAACGCCCGGGCTACACCTTCCGTCAACCCGTAATATACGCCATAAAGTGCCATGAGCGCCCATGCATGCCATCCCGCAGAGGCTCTTGCGAAGCCCAGATATACCACTACATACAAAACCCACCCGACCATGAGAACCCGCTTACGACCGACCTTGTCCGATAACACGCCGGCGGGCGTCGAAATGATTGTGTATATCAAGCTGAAGGTCATCATCATCACCAGGATGTTCACAACGGAGAGCCCTGTTGTTTGCGCCCGTAGGATGAGAAAGGCATCCGAGGAGTTCCCCAAGGTAAAAAGGGCCATGATCAAAATATAATTCCGGAAACGCGGATTGGTGGACAGCAACATCCCTCGCGTTTTCTCCTCCTTTTTCTCCTCTGGTGGCTCGGATCCCTGCTTGGAACCGATACCCGAACCTGGCTTGATCTCCTGGGCGCCGAACGCCAGCGTGATGACAGCCAGTACCGCTGGGATGATGCTGATCAAAACAACGGTTTGAAACGTCTCACGGGACAACTCGGCAGCGCCGCGCTGCGAGACGAGGATGATCGCGATGGCCAGCCCTATTCCCACAACCGCCCCGGCGGTGTCGCCCGCGCGGTGCAGGCCAAATGCAAATCCCCGTCGACTTTCCGGGATGCTGTCTGCTATCAGCGCATCCCGCGGAGCGGTGCGTAATCCTTTCCCAACTCGATCTGCGAAACGCACACCCAGCACTGCTCCCCAGCTTGTCGCCAGATAAAGAAATGGCTTCGCGACCGTCGATACAGCATAACCAAGCACAGCGAGCGGCTTGCGCGCTCGTAATCGATCGGAGAGCCAGCCGGAGGTCATCTTCACCAAACTGGCGACAGCATCAGCCACACCTTCAATCACCCCGATGAAGGTTGTCCTTACGCCGAGGACGTTGAACAAAAATAGCGGTAAAAGGTTTATCAACATCTCGGAGGAGATGTCGGTTAAGAAGCTGGTCAGTGTGACCACCCAGACATTGCGTGGGAGTGGCCCCAGCTGGTCGTTTTCCGTTCCAATGTCTGCCTTTGGATCATGCATGGTATCGTTCACATCCTCTCCGCATCCTCATATAAAGTCAGATCCCTGCTTATTGTTACCGCCAGCGAATTTCTCCACCCATTTCATCACTATGAATTTCAACCTCTTGGCTTCCAAGCTGCAATAGAATACGCCACCCTGATGTCAGCGCCTGCGCGCAGTTCTCTCCAGGGTGTGGGTACTCCATACACCCATCGCTCCATTCAACGAAAGTGTACGAGAGCACTTTTACAAAGCTTGGATCTTCGCCATTAGCCTCCGCCAATGCATGGATTGCTGCTGGAACCGCTGGAGGATAAGGCTCATCAGCAGCGAGCCCGGTTTTCTGTAGCGGATCGCCCAACAATCCGCTCAGGAGCAAGATCGTCCCTCCATCTCGCCCGAAGTACACAACGATCAGGCGGTCTTGCGACCATATCCTCGCCGATGGCAGCTTACTCTCCGTGTCCGTCCAGGCATCTTCGAGCAGCGCTTGTAGGTGAATTACACCCTGCTCGCTCGCATCTGCGTTCTCAAATTCATATACCTCGGATTTTTCCCCATTCAGGATAATCGCCCGTGAGTCCACATCAAACAGCGGCGCTTCCAAACCCACGGTGACAATCTCAGCACCGGCATCCTCTAATGCATTCAGGAGGTCATCGATCGATTCGTAAGGCTGTGCCTTCGGAATCCCGGTTCGACCACATGCAGAAATAAGAAGAACCATAAACAACGTTAAAACACGCGGGCCTGTCATCGAACACATCTCCATATTCACGCCGTCAACCCGAAGCCACTTAATTATTCTAAATTGTTACCACCAGATGCAGAATAGTCGTCTTGCACTTGATGTCCCTTTGCTCTAGAAGCGGGATCGACCTGCGGGTCAATTGACTCACACAGTTTCTGCACCTATGCTGATACCAACGAAACGACGGGCGCCGCGGCGCTCCTAGAATAGAGCCGAGTGACCAAAAATGGCAAACGAAGTGTACATCATCGCCGCTGTACGCACACCAATTGGCGTGGGTAGACCTGACCGCGGCGACCTTTATCCAATCGCTCCTGTTGATCTTGCCGCCCGAGTACTCAATGAAGCGCTGAGCCGTGGTGGCGTAAGTCATGAACAGATTGAGGATGTCATCCTCGGTTGCGTTACACCGCTGGGCGATCAGGGAGCCAATATCGCCAGGCTGGCGCTCTTGCACGCGGGCTTCCCCGTAGAAGTGCCGGGGATTCAGATCAACCGTATGTGCGGCTCTGGCCAACAAGCGGTTCATTTCGCCGCCCAAGCGATACTCGTCGGAGACATGGATTTGGTCCTCGCCGGCGGTATCGAAATGATGTCTCACCAACCTATGGGTGCGGACTGGCCCGAGTCATGGCCGGAGGATTTTCCTTACCCACTCGTACACCAGGGCCTCAGCGCGGAGTTGATGGCCGAGAAATGGCAGCTCTCGCGTGACGCCCTGGACGATTACGCTTTCCAAAGTCATCTGCGTGCAGGTGCTGCTATTCGCGACGGTCGACTGGAAAGCCAAATTCTTCCGATTCAAGTTCCCGACAGCGATGGGGGGATGCAAACAATCACAATTGACCAGGGGGTTCGCTTGCAGCCAGAGAGGGAAAAGATGGCCTCGCTGCGTCCAGTCTTTAAAGAAGACGGGGTGATCACAGCAGGAAACAGCAGTCAAATCAGCGACGGCGCCGCGGCGCTGCTGCTGGCCTCCGCCGATGCTGTCCGCGAGAACAATTTTAAGCCATTAGCTCGCATCGTGGCACGCGCTGTCATCGGCTCCGACCCGGTGTTGATGCTCGACGCACCTATTCCGGCAACGCAAATGGTGCTCTCTAAAGCGGGGATGACTCTCGACCAGATCGATATTATTGAGATTAATGAAGCGTTCGCTTCCGTCGTTCTGTCGTGGTTTGAGGAATTTCGTGCCGACCCCGAGAAGGTCAACCCAGACGGGGGTGCCATCGCCCACGGGCATCCGCTTGGCGCCACCGGAGCGGTCTTAATGACTAAATTACTCCATGAGCTCGAGATGTATGATGGAAGCTATGGATTGCAAGTAATGTGCATTGGTCACGGCATGTCTACAGCGACAATCCTGGAGCGGCTTCAATAAGCGTTCCCGAAAAGATCTTAACCGGGTGTTGATGAGAAACACTCCCTGCTCCGTAGCTGCTATCAAAGGAAAAAATTCGCCGCGCCGCTAATCAAGCCGGTTAGAACTACGACCCCGAATGCCCGTGAAACCAGGCGCCTCAACCGCGGGGTACCCAAGACCATCGCCATCACGGCTTTGGTTATTGTATTCATAATCGTCGCCATAATGATGGCTATAGCCGCAACCCTCGC